>Ga0302314_10001156_pt1 | contig 49306 bp, 42 predicted proteins | sample III_Palsa_N2_3_FD_200533 | JGI IMG/M metagenome (GOLD analysis project Ga0302314, IMG submission 200533) | Peat permafrost microbial communities from Stordalen Mire near Abisko, Sweden - III_Palsa_N2_3 | ecosystem: Environmental > Terrestrial > Soil > Palsa > Peat permafrost | place: Sweden... | reverse complement strand
CGGGTCTTTCTGTTCTGTTTTGTCTGCGATGTAGTCGAGCACCCACCGCAACGTCTTTCCCTTGTCCCAGTCGACATTTGGACGAAGCTCGATCACCTCACGCCCTGTGGTCACGCGAAGCGCGGTGCGCCGTGCGGCACTGCGCACCGCCGCGGCCACCTCGCCGACCCGGTCACGCGCCGCGTTGCGATAGTGCACGGCGACACCGAACCGCTTGTGCTCCACCACCACGCCCGGAATGTGATCGAGATGGTCGGCCAGTTCAGCCGCCGCCTCCGCCAGCACCGGCACACTCTCCGCCGCCTCCTCGTTCTGATGGTGCTCACCGTCGGGTCCAGTCAGCTCGAAGCCGTGACTGCCCGCGTACCAGATGCCGGGCAGGCCGATCCGCTGCCGCACGTCGGCCAGGTCGCGCCCGGACAGGATCGCCACCGGACACTGGGCGCTCAGCGCCGTCAGCGCGTCGGCCGCACCGTCAGACAGCCGGGCCGAGTCGGGATCCTTGACGATCTCCGACAGCGTGCCGTCGAAGTCGTAGAACACCGCGGGCTGTCGTTCGGCCGTCGCGTCCAGGGCCTGCAGGCCGTCGGGCAACTCGGACATCCGCCGGTCTCCGGTGCGGACCACGATGTCGGACAGGTCCGCGACCACGGCGTCGGCGCCGCGGCTCGTCAGCGCATCGGGAGGCCCGGCCGGGCCCACCCCGATCACCAGCGCGAATCCGCCGGACCGCGCGGCCGTCACACCGTCTTCGGAGGCCGTGACCACAGCGCACCGACCCGGGCGCACGGTCAGCCGGTTGGCCGTCTCGACCAGGTCTGCGATGTCGCTCTGCGCGAAGCGCACACCCGCGTCGCGCAGTCGCGCCACGAGCGCGCTCGGCTCGTCGGTGTCGAACAGCACCGCGTCGAGGCAGCGGGGGTCGATGGTGACCAAGTTTCGCCTGCCTTCCCGGCCCGCCCTTGCGGCGCCGGTAGTCAGGCTAGTTCGTGACCGGTCAGACGGACTTCCTGTCGAACAGCAGGATGGAGTCCTGGCTCAGCATGTCGAGGCGTGCCACGGCGATCTTGATCCCGTCGGCCAGCTCGTCGATGTCGGCGGCGCCCGCGTCGTAATCGGCGGTGATCCCGAACACCAGATCGTCGGCGTAGCTCATCACCGCGATGCCGGTGCGCAGCTGCAACGCGATCGGCGGAATCGGCAGCAGCCGCGCGACGTTCTGACCCATCATCTCCAATCGGCGGTGTGGGCCGCGGACATTGGTTGCCAACGTCACGATGCCTCGCTGCGGCAGACGGGTGAGGAGTCGAATCATCCACGAGGAGAACATGAACGGGACGTAGCCGCTCGCCGAGACGGCGATGTTGCCCGCCTGACGCTGACCGCCCTGCTTGGTCCGGGTCAACCGACTGTGCACCGTGCGCAATTGCTGGATCGGGTCGTCGAGCTCGACAGGGAGGTAGGGCAGCATGATCGACAGGCGGTTGCCCGGCTTGTCGAGTGCGTCGTCTCCTGCCCGCACCGATACCGGCACCAGCGTGCGCAGCGAGTCCGGCCGGGGCCTCTCGCCCCGGTGCAGCAAGACGCACCGATAGCCCTCGGTGATGGCCGCTAATGCGACGTCGTTCACAGTCACATCGAACTTGCGGCATATCTGTTCGACGTCGGCGAGCGGAACGCGCACCGCGCGGTAGCGGCGCATCGCGGTGACGTGCCCGACCAGCGACGATCCCGCGCCGGGTCGGAGCAGGCCGCCGGCGATCTCGGCCGCGCCGCTGACCGTTCGGTTGACCGTGTTGGTGATGCCGGTGGCGGTCCGCCACAGGTTGACCAGCGGGTTACTGGGCGGGTTGGGATCCGGGACCGGCTTGAGGTGCGGGCGCATGACGATCCGATTGGCGACCGCGGGCCGGGCGGATGCATCGCTGTCGATCTCGTCGCAGAGCCGGGTCAGGATCCGCGTCATCGAGATTCCATCGGCCATGCAGTGATGGACCTTCATCAGGATTGCCCAGCGGTTGCCCTTGAGGCCCTCGATCACCCAGCACTCCCAGAGGGGGCGATCGCGGTCCAGTCGGCGCTCCAGCACGTCGGCGACGACCTGGAACAGTTCGGCGTCGTCGCCCGGCTGCGGCACGGCCACCCGGCGCACGTGGCGGCGGATGTCGAATGCCGGATCGTCGACCCACTGCGGCGCGCCGATGTCGAACGGCTGGGTTCGCAGCATCTGCATGCACCGCGGTATCGTTTGAATCCGTTCTGCCAGAACAGTTTTGAATTCGCCGTAATCGGGTGCCGGACCTTCGATGATCGCGATCCCGCCGATCGCCAGACTGACGTTGCGGTCCGAATCCTCCGCCATGAGGAAGCCTGCATCGAGAGTATTGAGTTGCTCCACGACTCATCACCGCCGTTTCACTGCTGGAGGATTGATGCAAGTATTGGCGGTGACCACTGGTCAGAGGTGGCGACAGGATTAATTCATGTAAACAACTGTGGTCGGTTGTGTGGCAACGCAGTTGGAAAATGCGGGGCAATGTCAGGGCGAATGATTAACAATTCCCGCTTTCGGCGTAAAGTCTGAGAGTTTCTGAGAATCAACCGAATTGGCCACGCCGTCAATTCCATTGCCGGGATGGATATTTGGCGAACCCACGGTCAGGGATCTCTCAGGGGAGGGATTGGCTTGCTGTCCGCAGAGGCATTGGTTGGTGGGCCGCCGAGCCTTCTTGACGATCTGGAAAATATCCAGCCCTGATCTCATACTCGTATCGAACATACATTCGATAGACTGGCCAGGTGGGTTGGAGCAATGGGCCGCCGGGCTGGGCGGAGATGGAGCGGGTGCTGGCCGGTAAGCCGCGCCGCGCCGGCACGCCCTCAGTGTGGGGTCCCGCCGATGAGGTGCCGTCGTCGCCCAAGCGCACGGCGTATCAGCCGCCGGACGACAGCCGGCCGATTCGCTCGTCCGTCCCGTATGCGGAGTTGCACGCGCATTCGGCGTACAGCTTTCTCGACGGGGCCAGTTCGCCCGAGGAGCTGGTCGAGGAGGCGGCCCGGCTGGATCTGCGCGCCATCGCACTGACCGACCACAACGGCCTCTATGGGGCGGTGCGGTTTGCCGAAGCGGCCGTGGAACTGGACATCAGCACGGTCTTCGGCGCCGAACTGTCGCTATGGTCCGGGGGGGCCGGCTCCCGGACCGACGATCCCGATCCGGTCGGCCCGCATCTGCTGGTGTTGGCTCGCGGGCCGGAAGGCTACCGCCGGCTGTCGCGGCAACTGGCCGCGGCGCATCTGGCCGGTGGCGAGAAAGGCAAGCCGCGTTTCGACTTCGACGCGCTCACCGACGCCGCGGGCGGGCACTGGCACATCTTGACCGGTTGCCGCAAAGGTCATGTCCGTCGCGCGCTGGCCGCCGGTGGGCCGGATGCGGCTTCTGCGGCGTTGGCCGATCTGGTGGACCGGTTCGGGCAGAGGCGTGTCAGCGTCGAACTGACCCACCACGGCTGCCCGCTCGACGACGAAGTAAATGCTGAATTAGCTTTATTGGCAACCCGATTCGGTCTCAGCAGTGTTGCGACCACCGGTGCGCACTTCGCCGCGCCGTCGCGGCGCCGACTGGCGATGGCGATGGGAGCGATACGTGCCAGGCAGTCGCTGGACGAGGCCGCCGGTTGGCTAGCCCCGCTGGGGGGCTCGCATCTGCGGTCCGGTGAGGAGATGGCACGGCTGTTCGCGCAGCGTCCTGACGTGGTGACCGCCGCGGCCGAACTCGGCGAGCAGTGCGCATTCGGTTTGGCGCTGATCGCCCCGCAGTTGCCGCCGTTTGACGTCCCACCCGGGCATACCGAAGACAGCTGGTTGCGCGAGCTCGCGATGGCGGGGGCCCAGCGCCGCTACGGCCCGCGAGCTCACGCGCGCCAAGCGTATGCCCAGATCGAGCGCGAGTTGAAAATCATTGCACAACTGAAGTTTCCGGGGTACTTCCTGGTGGTCTACGACATCACCCGATTCTGTCGGGACAACAACATCCTGTGTCAGGGCAGGGGATCGGCGGCCAACTCGGCGGTCTGTTATGCCCTCGGCGTCACCGCGGTCGATCCGGTCGCCAACGAGTTGCTGTTCGAGCGTTTCCTGTCACCGGTCCGCGACGGTCCGCCGGACATCGACATCGACATCGAGTCGGACCAGCGGGAAAAGGTCATCCAGTACGTCTACGACAAGTACGGCCGCGACTACGCGGCTCAGGTCGCCAACGTGATCACCTATCGCGCGCGGATCGCCGTACGCGACATGGCTCGTGCCCTGGGTTTCTCACAGGGACAGCAGGACGCGTGGAGCAAGCAGATCAGCAACTGGGGCGCGCAACCGTCTGACATCGAAGACGTTCCCGAGCAGGTGGTCGACCTGGCCAACCAGATCCAGAATCTGCCCCGGCACATGGGCATCCATTCCGGCGGCATGGTGATCTGCGACCGGCCGATCGCCGACGTCTGCCCGGTGGAATGGGCGCGCATGGAGAACCGCAGCGTGCTGCAGTGGGACAAAGACGATTGCGCGGCAATAGGTTTGGTCAAATTCGACCTGCTCGGCCTGGGCATGCTCTCGGCGCTGCACTATGTCATCGACCTGGTGGCCGAGCACAAAGGCATCGAGGTCGACCTGGCCAAGTTGGATCTGTCCGAGTCGGCGGTGTACGAAATGCTGTCCCGCGCCGATTCCGTCGGCGTGTTCCAGGTGGAGTCGCGCGCGCAGATGGCCACCTTGCCGCGGCTGCGGCCCAGGGTATTCTACGACCTGGTGGTCGAGGTCGCGTTGATCCGCCCCGGGCCTATCCAGGGTGGCTCGGTGCACCCATACATCCGGCGACGCAACGGCCTCGACCCGGTGGTGTACGACCACCCGTCGATGGAGCCGGCGTTACGAAAGACGTTGGGAGTCCCACTGTTCCAGGAACAGCTGATGCAGCTCGCGGTGGACTGCGCCGGCTTCTCCGGCGCCGAGGCCGATCAACTGCGGCGCGCCATGGGATCCAAACGGTCGACTGAACGCATGCGGCAGCTGCGCGGCCGGTTTTACGACGGCATGCGCCGGCTTCACGATGCCCCCGACGATGTGATCGACCGGGTATACGAAAAGCTGGAAGCGTTCGCCAATTTCGGCTTCCCGGAGAGCCATTCGCTGAGCTTCGCGTCACTGGTCTTCTACTCGTCGTGGTTCAAGCTGCACCACCCGGCGGCGTTCTGCGCTGCGCTGCTGCGCGCGCAGCCGATGGGCTTCTATTCGCCGCAGTCGCTGGTCGGCGATGCCCGCAGGCACGGGGTGGTGGTACACGGCCCCTGTGTGGCCGCCAGTCTGGCGCACGCCACGCTGGAGAACGTCGGAACCGAGGTTCGCCTGGGGCTGGGTGCCGTTCGTCATATCGGAGACGATCTGGCTGAGAAGCTGGTCGAAGAGCGAAAAGTCAACGGCCCCTTTGCCTCGTTGCTGGATCTGACCTGCCGACTGCAGTTGTCCGTACCGCAGACCGAAGCGCTGGCCACCGCGGGCGCGCTGCGCTGCTTCGCGATGTCCCGACGGGAGGCGCTGTGGGCGGCCGGCGCGGCAGCCACCCAGCGGCTGGGCCGCTTGCCGGGAGTGGGCTCGTCATCGCACATCCCGTCATTGCCGGGGATGAGCGAGGTGGAATTGGCCGCGGCCGACGTGTGGGCCACCGGTGTCTCCCCGGACAGTTACCCGACTCAGTTCCTGCGGTCAGACCTCGACGCGATGGGCGTGACACCTGCCAACGCGCTGCTGTCGGTGCCCGACGGAGAGCGGGTGCTGATCGCCGGGGCCGTCACTCACCGGCAGCGGCCAGGCACGGCCCGAGGCGTCACGTTCGTCAACCTCGAGGACGAGACCGGGATGGTCAACGTGCTCTGCACACCGGGGGTGTGGGCACGGCACCGCAAGGTGGCGCAGACATCATCGGCGCTGCTGATCCGCGGTCAGGTCCAAAATTCCAGTGGCGCAATCACTGTCATGGCGGAGCGGATCGCCAAGCTCACGTTGAAGATCGGATCGAAGTCACGCGACTTCCGATGATCCCAGACCTCACGGGCGCAGCAGTATCCCCTGTCGCTCGGAAGGGGGTACATGCCTTTCCCAATTCGATGCATATGCGATATCACTTCTGGCGGACGCGGTGATATCGCATGCGCATCGCTTTCCGGTACCACATCATGGTCGGCTGACGATGCAGGCGAGGACTGTGTGACTCCGCGCCATGAGTAGTCTCGCGCCATGACTTTGAATTTGTCCTTCGACGAAGTTCTCACCACCACCCGCTCGGTCCGCAAGCGCCTCGACTTCGACAAGCCGGTGTCCCGAGATCTGCTCATGGAGTGTCTCGACTTGGCGCTGCAAGCGCCCACCGGGTCCAATACCCAAGGCTGGCAATGGGTTTTCGTCGAAGACGAAGATAAGAAGAAGGCGATCGGCGAGATCTACCTGGCAAACGCGCGGGGTTACCTGAGCGCACCGGGCCCGGAATACGCCGAGGGTGACACCCGAGGCGAGCGGATGGGCGCGGTCAAGGATTCCGCGAGTTATCTCGCCGAGCACATGCACGAAGCCCCCGTCCTGATGATCCCGTGCATCAAAGGCCGCGAGGACTCTTCTCCGCTGGGCGGGGTGTCGTTCTGGGCGTCGCTGTTCCCGGCGGTGTGGAGCTTCTGCCTGGCGCTGCGGTCGCGCGAGCTGGGCTCATGCTGGACGACGCTGCACCTGCTTCGCGGCGGCGAGGAGAAGGTCGCCGACATCCTGGGCATTCCCTTCGAGAAATACAGCCAGGGCGGCCTCTTCCCGATCGCCTACACCAAGGGCACCGATTTCAAGCCGGCCAAGCGGCTTCCCGCGGCGGACCTCACGCACTGGAACGGCTGGTAGTCAGGGTCGATTGCCCGTTCCTCCTCAGAACGCTGCGCGTTCCGCATCGTCACCGGGCGCCGCGCCACTGAACCCCTGCTGTCGCCACGCCTCGTACACGGCGACCGCGGCGGCATTGGCCAGATTGAGTGACCGCCGGCCGTCCAACATCGGGATGCGGATCCGCTCGGTGATGTGGCTGTCAGCCAGTGTCGTCGCATCCAGCCCGGTGGGTTCGGGGCCGAACATCAACACGTCGCCGGGCTGATAGTTGACGTCGGTGAACAGCTTCGTCGCGTGGGCGGTGAACGCGAACACCCGCCGGGGCGCCAGCGCGGTCCAGGCGTCAGCCAATGACGCGTGCACGGTCACCGACGCGAGGTCGTGGTAGTCCAGCCCGGCCCGACGCAGCTTGGGTTCGGACAAGTCGAAACCCAGCGGCTCGACCAAGTGCAGTTCTGCTCCGGTTGCCGCGGCGGTCCGGATCGCATTGCCGGTATTGGGCGCGATTCGGGGCGAGAAAAACATCAGCCGGAACACCTGACGATCATCGCAGTCCTCGGTCTTGCGCGGTCCCGCATAAGGCGGCGACCGCCGAGCAGGCGTCGACGGGTTAGCTGCTGATGCACGAACGCGTCCGCGACCGTCCAATTGGAGGTCGCATCCGGATAACCGAATGTTCCGTTACCGGGAACTCTTGGAAGTAAAGCGACAACCGGAACTTCTGGCCGCCAAATCCGTAGCCCGCCAACAATTTGCTGGACGGCTCGTGGCGGTGTCTGGCGCGAGTCGGTGGACTCTGTCTGTTCAGTAAGAATTGTGGTCTCGGTAGCCGCTAGCTGGCATACTCGTCGAATTGCCAGGCGATATCGCTTGCCCGTCGCCCGGGGTGAGCGCAATTAGCAGGAAGTCTGATGAACGACGCGCTAACTCTGCGGTTCAGCGGGGCGGTCTTTAGCACCGCCGTAGTCCGGTGACGATGTTTGCCCGCGCCACGCGGGCCGTTGTGCCGGGCAAAAATAGCGCCGCAGACAACAACAGCGCGGAGTCCGCGTCGACAAAACGACCGGCTTCCTGGTCGCTGCGCAATTGGCCGGTCCGGTGGAAAGTCGTCGCCATTGCCGCGGTGCCATTGGCGCTGGCAATGGTCTTCGGTGGATTTCGTATTGCGGGAGCGCTCACCGATACGCACGATCTCCGGTTGGCCGCCGACCGCGCCGAGGTCGTCCCGGCGATCACCAAATATATGTCGGCGCTCGACGTCGCTTTACTGGCGAGCTCGACCGGCGGTGATGTCGGAGGTGCGAGAAAGAACTTCGACGCCCGCAAACACGAACTCGAAGCCCGGTTGGCCGAGACGAACGTCGATCCCGACGTCGACTCCGGGGTGACCGCTCTGCTGGACAGCGGCGAAACGCTGCTTGACGCGGTCAAGACGAACGGCATGCCCCTACGGCTGCGGGTGACCACCTACGCCCCGATCCTGTTGACCGCAGAGAACACGATCGACGCCTCGGTGCGCGTCCGCGATGAGCGGATCCGCGCCGACGCACAGGGACTGAGCCGGGCGATCGGGGCTCGTGGTCAGATGATGATGCAGCAACTGCTGATCACCCGCGGCGCTGACCTGCCCGAGCCCGAGCTGCGCACGTCGATGATCACGCTCGCCGGTACCGAGCCGTCGACGCTCTTCGGTATGGCCGAAGTACTTGGTGCAGGCTCAGCGGAAGCCAAGTCCTTGCAGCAGCAGATGGTGACCCGGATGTCGCTGATGTCGGATCCGGCCACCTCGCTGGTCAACAACGCGGCGCTGCTGCGCTCGGTGCAGACCACCGACGGCATCGCCGCGCAGATCATCAAAGACAGCACCGAACAGGTGACGAAGTCCGTCGAGAACCAGGCCCATAGTCGGCGTAACGCCGCGATCCGCGACACCGTCCTGGTGCTGACCGCCATCGCCGCCGGCCTGGTGATCGTGTTCTTGGTGGCGCGATCGCTGATCCGGCCGCTGCGGGTGCTGCGGGACGGCGCTCTGAAGGTCGCTCACGAGGACCTCGAGCGCGAGATCGCCCGGGTGCGCGCCGGTGACGAATCACCTCCCGACCCGTTGCCGGTGTACACCACCGAAGAGGTCGGTCAGGTCGCCCACGCGGTCGACGAACTGCACACCCAGGCGCTGCTGTTGGCCGGCGACGAGGCTCGGCTGCGGCATCTGGTCAATGACATGTTCGAAACCATGTCGCGGCGCAACCGGACACTGGTCGACCAGCAGCTGGCGCTCATCGACCGGCTCGAGCGCAACGAAGAAGATCCCGATCGGCTGGACAGCCTGTTCCGGCTCGACCATCTGGCCGCCCGGATGCGCCGCAACGGCGCCAATCTGCTGGTGCTGGCCGGCGCGGGGAGTTCACGGGGCGACCAGCGCTCGGCGGTGCCGTTGTCGTCGGTCATCCACGCGGCCGCCTCTGAGGTCGAGGACTACCGCCGTGTCGAAACGTCGATGGTGCCGGACTGCATGATCGCGAGCGCGGCGTCCGGCGACATCGTCCACCTGCTCGCCGAGTTGGTCGACAACGCATTGCGCTACTCGCCACCGGCATCGCCGGTTCGGGTGTCGGCTGGATTCCGCAACGACGGAGCGGTTCTTCTGCAGATCGTCGACGTGGGGCTGGGCATGACCGACGGGGACCGGCGCATCGCCAACATGCGGCTGCACGCCGGGGGGGAAGTCACCCCGGACAGCGCTCGCCACATGGGACTCTTCGTGGTCGGCCGGTTGGCCGACCGGCACGGCATCCGGGTGCGGCTGCGCGGTTCGTCGGTCCAAGAAGCGCGGTCGGGTAGCACCGCCGAGATCTATCTGCCGTCGACGGTGCTGGCCGGTGTCGATGGCGGCCCCGCAGCCCCGCGTGCGGCGACGCCACCGGTCGAGGCCGCCGCCGTCCCGCCCAACCCGCCGGCCACCGTGGCTGACGTGGACGACTACACCGATGCGCCGGAGTTTCCCGATACCGGCGAGCGCAACGGCTCGCACTCGACCGACTCGTCGATCAGCCTGCTGCCCCGACGCCGACCCGGCAACAGCGGGATCACCGGCGCCCCGGTCGAGAAGCCTGATCGTTTGTCGCCACGCCAGCCGAAGCCCGCTCCCGAAGAGGCCGAGCCGACTCCGGAACGGCCTGCGGCGCAACCTGTTTCGAATACCTCGTCGTTCTTCGGCTCGCGGGTGCGACTCACCCCGGAAAATCGCCAGCGCGCGGAGGCCGAGCCCCCCGCGCCGGCGCCGGTCGCGCCGGATCCCGTGCCCCAGCCAGAGATGGCCCGGCCGGAGATGGCCGAGCCCGACGTGGCGGAGGCCGCCGACGTCTGGACCGCCGAAACCGCCGCCCCCTCGACCCGGCCGGTCGACGACGATCTGATCTATCAACGGATGCTCTCCGAGTGGCTGGTCGACCCGCACGACATGGCCAGTAGCCCCGACCTGGATTGGCAGACGGTGTGGGACCAGGGCTGGTCAGCCGCGGCCGACGTCGAGAACGTCCCGGTGCAGGCGCGCACCGATCAGGGCCTGCCGGTACGTGACCCCGGCGCGCGGCTGGTGCCGGGTGGTGCGGACGCCGAGCAGAACGGAACCGCGCAGCACCGTGCCGGCGACGACAGCGGGATAGCATCGAACGGCGTGCGCGACCCTGATGCCATCCGCGCCTCGATGAGCAGCCACTTCAGCGGCGTTCGCGCTGGACGATCGCACGCCCGCGACACAGACCAAGGACCCGATCACGCATGACCTCTGGCCACGATGCGGCGCAAGCCGACAACTCGCTGGACTGGCTGGTGTCGAATTTCGCTCGCGACGTCCCCGGAGTTGCACACGCCATACTGGTGTCCGTCGACGGACTGCTGGTGGCAGCCAGCGAGCATCTGCCGCGGGAGCGGGCCGACCAGCTCGCCGCCGTGGCGTCCGGCCTGGCCAGCCTGGCCAATGGCGCCGCGCAGCTCTTCGACGGTGGCCAAGTGCTGCAGTCGGTGGTGGAGATGCAGAACGGCTACCTGTTGTTGATGCAGGTTGGCGACGGGTCGCATCTGGCGACGCTTGCCTCGACGTCGTGCGACATCGGCCAGATCGGTTACGAGATGGCCATCCTCGTCGAACGGGTGGGCAACGTCGTGCAGTCGTCCCGACGCGCTCCTTTACGTTCGTGAGCCGCGATGGACAATCGCGAGCCACCCGATCCGCCGCAGCCCGCGGCTGAAGCGAGCCTGGTCCGCCCGTACACCCTGACGGCGGGACGGACCAAGCCCAGCGTGGAGCTTCCGCTGGAAGCTCCGGTGCAGGCTCTGCAGTCGGCGATGTTCCACCGGTGGCCGCTCAACGACGTGCGCGGCCGCATCGTCGCGCTGTGCGTCAAGAGCCCATCGGTGGCGGAAATCTCGGCTCGGCTAGATTTGCCGCTCGGTGTCACCCGCGTGTTGGTCAGCGATCTGGTGACTTCGGGCTACCTTCGAGTGAACCGGACATTGACCGAACGCTCGACCCGCGATGAACGCCGCGAACTGATAGGAAGGACGCTCCGTGGCCTACGAGCGCTCTGATGCAGGGGTCCGCCCGCATCCGAAGTCGCGCGATACCGCTTCGACAAAGATCGTGATCGCCGGTGGATTCGGCGCAGGCAAAACGACGTTCGTCGGCGCCGTCTCGGAGATCATGCCGCTGCGGACCGAGGCCATGGTCACCGACACCTCCGCGGGCGTCGACATGGTCGATCCCACCCCGGATAAACGGACCACCACGGTCGCGATGGACTTCGGCCGCATCACCTTGGACGAGGATCTGGTGCTGTACCTGTTCGGTACGCCGGGGCAACGCCGATTCTGGTTCATGTGGGACGACCTGGTCCGTGGTGCGATCGGCGCGGTCATCCTGGTGGACTGCCGGCGTCTGGAGGACAGCTTCGCCGCTGTCGACTTCTTCGAGCACCGCAATCTGCCATTCCTGATCGCTGTCAACGAATTCGACGGCGGCACAAGGTTTCCGGTGACCGAGGTGCGGAAGGCTCTGACGCTGGCCGACCATGTACCGGTGATCAACATCGATGCCAGGGACCGCAGGTCGGCGACCGACGCATTGATCGCGGTCAGCGAATACGCATTGGCGAGCTTGACGCGTACCGCGTAGTGCACTGGACCGATTGCGAATTCGTCGGTCGTGATTTCCGCGACGACGAGGACCTGAGCCGGCTGCAGACCGAGCGTGTCGTCTTCACCGAATGCGACTTCAGCGGGGTCAATCTCGCCGAGTCGGAGCACCGGGGATCAGCGTTCCGCAATTGCACCTTCAATATGACGACTCTGTGGCACAGCGGTTTTCGACAATGCAGCATGCTGGGTTCGATGTTCGTCCGGTGTCAACTGCGGCCGGTGACACTCGACGAGGTGGACTTCACGCTGGCGGTGCTCGGCGGCAACGACCTCCGCGGCATTGACTTCAGCGGCTGCCGACTGCGGGAGACCAACCTGGTAGAGGCCGACCTCCGCAAAGCCCTGTTCCGCGGCGCCGACCTGACCGGCGCACGCACGACGGGCACCCGCTTGGACGAGGCAGATCTGCGCGGGGCGATCGTCGATGCGTCGCTATGGACGACGGCATCGCTGACGCGGACCCGCATCGACATCGAGCAGGCGATCTCGTACGCCGCGGCCCACGGACTGCGGCTGGACGGCGGCTAACGCTTGAGCCGGATACTCCAGCGGACATAGCCGGCGTAGAACAGCGACAGCGCGGCGAGCATGCCCATGTCGAACAGGAAGATGTGCTTGGAGTGCTGCCAGATCGGATCGTTGGTCGGAATCTGCTTGACCTTCACCAGGTCCGGGAAGTCGATCGACGACGCACCCGCGGCGTAACCCCAACGTCCTGGCGTCAGCCACGAGAGCTGGTTCAGACCCGCCCGGCCCGTCACCGGGATCATTCCGCCGGCCAGCACCAGCTGCGACATTATCGACACCACCAGCAGCGGCATGATCTGCTCGGTGGTCTGTGCGACCGCGGACAGCATCAGACCGAGAATCGCTGAAGCCACGCACGTTCCGGCGACGGTGACGAACAGCGAGAACGTCGAATTGTCGAAGAACGGCGGATGCGCGGTCGGGGCGCCCTTGCCGAGTCGGACGATGATCGTCGAGATCCCCGCCTGGGCGGTCGCGAAAATGCAGAAGACGGTGACCTTCGCCATCAAATAGGCAGTCGTCGACAGGCCCACGGCCTGTTCTCGTCGGAAGATCGGACGTTCGCCGATCAGGTCGCGGATGGTCAGCGCCGTGCCCATGAACACGGCACCGATATTGAGCAGCACCATGATGTACTGCGGCTGGGTGGGCGCCAGGCCGAGCGGGTCGGCGGGACCGAGTCCCGGATGGGGTCCCTTCACCGTCAGCGACAACGCCCCGATGAGGAACGGCAATATCGCCAGGAACACCGAGTAACCGCGGTCGGAGATCACCAGTCGCACCTGGCGTCGCGCGATCGTCGACATCTGACGCAGCAGGTCGCTGTGCACCGGGTCGCCGAGGTCGGCGGCGGGGCTTTCCGGAGCCGGTGCCCGGGACTGGCTCCCTCGGCCGTCCTGTTCCAGGAAGCGGCGGTTCGCTTCGTCCGGGTCGGCGCCCACATTGGCGAAGATGTCGGCCCAGTTGGTGGTGCCCAAGGCCGCCCCAACCTGGCTGGGCGGCCCGTTGAAGGCCATCTTGCCGCCGGGCGCCATCAGCAGGATCTGGTCGCAGACGTCGAGGTAGGACACCGAGTGCGTCACCACCAGCACCACACGGCCGGCGTCGGCGAGCTGGCGCAGCATCAGCATCACCTGGCGGTCCAGCGCCGGATCGAGGCCCGAGGTCGGCTCGTCGAGGAGCAGCAGCGACGGTTGGGTCAGCAGTTCCAGCGCGACCGATGCGCGTTTGCGCTGCCCGCCGGAGAGCTTGTCCACCCGGGTGTCGGCGTGCTTGGTCAGGTCGAGTTCCTCGAGCACCTGCGCGACGATCTGGGCGCGTTCCTCTTTGCTGGTGTCCGGCGGCAGGCGCAGCTCGGCGGCGTAACCAAGTGCCTGGTTGACCGTCAGCTGGCGGTGTACCACATCGTCCTGTGGCACCATCCCGATCCGGCTGCGCATCGTCGCGTACTCGGCGTGGATGTCGTGGCCCTCGAAGGTGACGTTGCCCCCGCTGGGGCGGGTGTACCCGGCGATCAGTCGCGACAGAGTGGTCTTGCCCGCACCGGACCCACCGATGATCGCGGTTAGTGTGCCCGGGCGCGCGGTGAGGGAAATGTTATCCAGCAGTTGCTTGCCGTCGATCCTGAATTGCACGCCGTTGACTTCCAGGCCACCGCTGCGTGTCGCGGCCTCGGTGCGGCGGATCAGGGCGCCGTTGGTCAAGACCAGGTCGATGTTGCCGATCGTGACGACGTCGCCCTCGCTCAGCACCGCCGACCCGACGCGCACGCCGTTGACGAACGTGCCGTTGATGCTGTGCGCGTCCCGGATCTCGAGGCCGAGCGGTGTGTCGACCAAGAAGGCGTGATGACGCGACGCCAGCACGTCCTGGATCACGATGTCGTTGTCGTTGGCGCGACCGATCGTCGACGAGCCTGCCGGCTTGTCCGGTGTCAGGGATCCGGGCAGGATCGCCTGGATCATTTTCGTCGCGAGATTGCCTGATTCTGGCGGCCTGCTGGTCGGCGCCATCTCGGTTTTCGGCGGGAGGTTCGGCGGCGGGGGTGGCGGGGGCGGCGGTTGCCGATGCTGCGGCGGTGGCTGATGGGGCGGCGGTGGCTGGTGCGGTGCGCCTGGCGGATACGACGGCGGCCGCTGTGGGGGGGCGCCGGATTGGTAGCCCTGCTGCGGTGGCGCCGAGTACGCCCGCGGCGGTCCCGGCGGAGGTGGGCCTGGCGGGGGAGGGGGGCCTGGCGGCCTCAACCCGGTCTGCGGTCGGGACGGCGGTTGCGCTGCGTGCGCGGGCGGCCGTGGCGGCGCCGCTGCGCTGGCGATCGGCATCGACGTGGTCTGCGGTGGCCGGCCGACGTTCCCCTCGTGGCGTCCGAGCTCGAAAGACAGTTGCGGCCCATCGGGATTGCCGATGTTGATGGCTTGACCGTCGTGGATGTCGATCACCGGCGCGCGGCGGCCGTTGACGAAGGTCCCGTTCAGCGAACCGTTGTCGATGGCCTGCCAGCGGCCCTGATCGAAACGCAACAGCAGATGCGCCCGGGAGATGAGGGGATGGGTGATGCGCATGTCGGCGCGCAGATCGCGCCCGACGACGACGTCGTGACCCGCTGCGAACGTACGTTGTGATCCGTCGTACCGAACTGTCAGCACGGGCGGTGCTGCTTGGCTCGGTGCTCCTTGGCTCATTGCCCCAACCTTAGCTGGCTCACTGAACCGACTTTATCGGCTGCCCGGCGCTCGACTCCGAGCGACACAGGCCTTTTCCGCGTTACCGCGCGAGGGCGTCCGGAGCCCCGGTGACCACGCAGCGGGTGCGATCGTAGATCGTCGGCATGCACCGGTTGCAGTGTGTACAAGCCGATTGCACGCCGCGGCCGTCGCGCGCGATCCGGTTGATCAAGTCCGGTTCGGCCAGCAGAGCCCGGCCCATTGCGACGAACTGAAAGCCTTCCGCCATCGCCAGGTCCATCGTTTCCCGGTTGGTGATTCCGCCGAGCAGAATCAGCGGCATCGTCAGCTCAGCGCGGAACCGCTGAGCGTGGCGTAAAAGGTAGGCCTCGCGGTAGGGGTATTCACGCAGGAATTTCTTGCCGGTCATCTTCATGCCCCAGCGCAGCGGCGGTTTGAAGGCGCCGGCGAATTCCTTGAGCGGGGCGTCGCCGTGGAACAGGTACATCGGGTTGACCAGCGAACTGCCCGCGGTGAGTTCGATGGCGTCCAATGCGCCGTCGTCCTGCAACCACTTGGCCGTGATGAGCGCCTCCTCGACGGAGATGCCGCCGCGCACGCCGTCGGTCATGTTGAGCTTCGCGGTGACGGCGATCTGGTCTTTGACAGCGCGTTTGACCGCCAGGACCATGGCGCGGGCCAGCTTGGCCCGATTCTCCAGCGACCCGCCGAACTCATCGTTGCGGCGGTTGATCAGCGGGCTCAGGAATGCGCTGGCCAGATAGTTGTGCCCCAAATGCACTTCGACAGCATCGAATCCGGCGTCGACGGCAAGCCGGGCGGCGTTGGCGTGCGCGGCGATCACATGGTCGATGTCCTCGCGGCTGGCCTTCTTCGCGAAACGCATGCCGATCGGGTTGAAGAACCGCACCGGCGCCAGCGCGGTGGCCTTGTTGGAGCGGGCATTGGCGACCGGGCCGGCGTGACCGATCTGCGCGCAGACCGCGGCCCCCTCGGCGTGGATCGCGTCGGTGAGCCGACGGAACCCGGGCACCGCTTCCGGGCGCATCCAGATCCCGTTTCCTTCGGTTCGGCCGCCCTGGGACACCGCGCAGTAGGCCACGGTCGTCATCCCGACCCCGCCTGCGGCCGGCAGCCGGTGGTACTCGATCAGATCGTCGCTGACCAGTGCGTTGGGCGTGCGGGCCTCGAAGGTCGCGGACTTGATGATGCGATTGCGCAACGTGACGGGCCCGAGCTTCGCCGGTGCCAGCACGTCCGGGGCTTCGGACATGTCCCGGAGCCTAATGGCGATCGCAAGGTCGGCGGAGCCGAACGCAGCGGGTCGCCATCATTGGCTAGTGGCGATCGCAAGGTCGGCGGAGCCGAATGCAGCGGGTCGCCATCATTGGCTAGTGGCGATCGCAAGGTCGGCGGAGCCGAATGCAGCGGGTCGCCATCACTGGCTACCGCGGGCGACCTCGGCGCGCATGCGAAACTGGAGGACGTGGGTGCAATCACGTTGGACGGCAAATCAACGCGGGACGAGATCTTCGTCGACCTCAAGCAGCGGGTGGCGGCGCTGACCGCATCGGGGCGCACACCCGGCCTGGGCACCATCCTGGTCGGCGACGACCCGGGATCGCAGGCCTATGTCCGCGGGAAGCATGCGGACTGCGCCAAGGTCGGCATTACCTCGCTGCGCCGCGACCTGCCTGCCGACATCACCCAGGCCAAGCTGAACGAGACCATCGACGAACTCAATGCGAACCCCGAGTGCACGGGCTACATCGTGCAGTTGCCGTTGCCGAAGCACTTGGACGAGAACGCGGCGCTGGAACGGGTCGACCCGGCCAAGGATGCCGACGGCCTGCACCCGACGAACCTGGGCCACTTGGTGCTCAACGAACCGGCGCCGTTGCCCTGCACCCCGCGCGGCATCGTGCACCTGTTGCGGCGCTTTGGTGTCGAGATCGCGGGCGCCCACGTAGTGGTCATCGGCCGCGGTGTGACGGTCGGCCGCCCGTTGGGTCTGCTGCTGACCCGCCGTTCGGAGAATGCCACGGTGACGTTGTGCCACACCGGAACTCGTGATCTTGCTGCGTTGACCAAGCAAGCGGACATCATCGTGGCGGGTGTCGGTGTGGCACACGTGCTGACCGCGGGCATGGTTCGTCCCGGCGCGGCCGTCGTCGACGTCGGCGTCAGCCGGGTGGACGGCAAGTTGGCCGGCGATGTGCATCCCGACGTCTGGGAGGTCGCAGGCCATGTGTCGCCGAATCCCGGCGGCGTGGGCCCACTGACCCGCGCGTTCCTGTTGACCAACGTCGTCGAGTTGGCCGAAAGTCATTGAGCGTGCGCCGATTGCTCCGCCTGCAGTGGCCGATGATCGCGGTCGTGCTGATCTTTGTGGTGGCATTCAGTTTGGCGGCGGCGAATTTCTGGCGCCGCGGCGCGCTGCTGATCGGCATTGGAGCCGGCCTCGCCGCGGTGCTGCGGTTGGCGCTCACCGAAGACCGTGCCGGGCTTTTGGTGGTGCGCAGCAAGGGAATTGATTTCGCGACGATGGCGTCCGTCGCGGCGGCGATGGTTTACATCGCCTGGACGATCGACCCGCTGGGGACGCGTTAGATCCCCGGGATTCCCGTCATCCCCGGAACCTGCGGCAGGCCAGATATGTTGCCGTTGGCGATGTTTGCGATCTCGGTCGGACAATACGTCTGTATCGCGATGGTGGCGAACAGCTGAGCCATCCGGGGCGACATGCCGCGGTGTGCCACGCTGGAGGCGGCCGCGGCGAAACTGCCGCCAGGCTGGGCGAGCATCGGACACAGCGACTGGCCAACGGCCATCGCGTTTCCGGGTTCGCCGTACTCGATTCCGGCGTGGCTGAGCGCGTCGATGAAGTTGTCGTCGCTCGGGTCCGCCTCACCCGGCGCCGAGAATGCGGTCGCGACCGTGATCAGACACCCGATACCGAGCAGCGCCCGCACGCCCAACGGCTGATTGTTCAGCCGCGTCATCAAGCTGAGACCCATACTTACCCCCAAGTTTTGTGTCTGCATCGAACAGTGGTCTACCGCTGTCACGTCGAGAACACGGTGACGTAAAAGTTCGCATACGTTTCGCGCGACGCGCGTCGACACGTCTTGCGCCACCGCGGTTAAAGCCGCCGAGTGGCTGACAATGCAGGACATGACAGGGGTCCGACGTTGACGCGTGAGATATCGCGTCAGACGTTCCTGCGCGGGGCCGCCGGAGCGTTGGCTGCCGGCGCGTTCTTCGGCTCCGCCCGCGCCGGTGGTGAACCGGTCGGCTCCGGCTGGGAAGGATTGTCCGGGGCCATCGGCGGGCAGGTCATCCAGCCGAATGGTCCGCAATTCGGTTCGGCCAAACAGGTTTTCAACACCAACTTCAACGGGATGACGCCGGCGGCGGTGGTCACCGTGACGTCGCCGGCCGATGTGCAGAAGGCGATGACGTTCGCCGCTGCCAACAACCTCAAGGTCGCGGCTCGCGGCGGCGGTCATTCCTATGTGGGGGCGTCCACCGCGAACGGCGCGATGGTCCTCGACCTGCGGCCGCTGCCCGGTGACGTCCATTACGACGCCGCGACCGGGCTGGTGACAGTCACTCCCGCGACGAGTCTGTATGCGATGCATCAGGTGCTGGCGGCCGCGGGCCGAGGAATCCCGACGGGCACCTGTCCATCGGTCGGTGCCGCCGGGCACGCGCTGGGCGGCGGATTGGGGGCGCACTCCCGGCACGCCGGCCTGATGTGCGACGCGTTGAGGTCGGCGACGGTGGTGCTGCCCAGCGGTCAAGCGGTCACCGCGTCCGCCAACAGCCAGCCCGACCTGTTCTGGGCGTTACGGGGTGGCGGTGGCGGCAATTTCGGCGTGACGACCTCGCTGACCTTTGCCACCTTCCCGACCGGCGAGGTCGACGCGGTGAACCTCAATTTCCCTGGGCAGGCGTTCGCGCAGGTGCTGCTGGGCTGGCAGAACTGGCTGCGGACCGCGGACCGGAGCCACTGGGCGCTGGCCGATGCCACCGTCGACGCGATGGGCGCACACTGCCGCATCTTGGCGACCTGCCCGGCCGGTTCGGGCAACAGCGTGGCGTCGGCGATTACCGCAGCCGTCGGCCTCCAGCCGGCAGGCATCGACAACCACACGTTGAACTATCTGGATTTGGTGAACTTTCTGGCTGTCGGAAATCTCAACCCGTCGCCGCTCGGATATGTCGGCGGCTCAGACGTTTTCGCGACCATCACGCCTGCGGCCGCTCAGGGGATCGCCGCGGCGGTCGACGCATTTCCGCGGGGAGCCGGCCGCATGCTGGCGATCATGCACGCGCTCGACGGCGCTCTGGCCGATGTGCCGGCCGGCGCGTCGGCATTTCCGTGGCGCAGGCAGTCTTCGCTAGTGCAGTGGTACGTCGAAACATCGGGTGACCCGTCGGGTGCGGTCGGCTGGCTCACTACCGCGCACCGAGCGGTGCAACCGTATTCCGTTGGCGGATACGTGAATTACCTCGAAGCCAATCAGTCGGCGTCGCGCTACTTCGGCCCGAACCTATCGAAGCTGAGCGCCGTTCGGCAGAAGTACGACCCGGGCCGGGTGATGTTCTCCGGCATGCCGGTGTGACCAACTCTGCGGGCCGCAGCGCCGAGAAAAGCCAGATAGCGATCCCGGGGTCAGAGCGGCGATCGACCAGATAAGTTGAATTCCATATATCGAATTCCAGCCGGTCTGGAGGGAACGCTGATGAGTTCCTTCACGGCGGAATTCCTCGTCGAGGCGCCCGCCCGGGTTGTGTGGCGAGTCCTCCATCCGCCGCTGCCCGCCGGCGCGACCCTTCCCCGCCTCATCGAATACCCCGCAGGCAGCATGGAGATCCTTCAGGACGGCGACGACGCTGGCCAGGGATTGGTCCGGACCTGTGTGTTCGACGTGCCGCGTTACCTGCTGTCCGGCGGCAAGGCAAGGTCGTGGGAGGTCGTCACCGAGGCCAGGGTCAACGAGCTGTCGCGTTACGTGGCGATCAGCAAGCCGCTCTGGTCTCGCGCCGAGGGGTATCACCGCCTTGACGAGCAGGCCGACGGTGCCACGTTGCTCACCTTCCACGAGACGTACCACGCCTACAACCCGCTGCTCCGCGCGCTTTTCGAACACCGCGTGCACGCCAAGATCTCGGCCGACAACTTGTCCACCTACAAGCTCGCGCTCGGTTACGCGGGAACAACGAGGAGAGTGTCGTGACCTACTACGTGATTATTCGTGGTGGGACGGTTGTGGACGGTTCGGGAGGGGAGTCGCGCACCGTCGACATCGCGGTGCAGGACGGCCTCATCACCGAGCTCGGCAGGATAACCGGAACGGCGCGACATACCATCGACGCCGACGGGCTCACTGTGACACCGGGTTTCGTCGACATCCACACCCACTTCGACGTTCAGGCCACCTGGGATCCCCATCTGACACCGTCCTGCCGGCCCGACGGTCTTGTGCGAGGAGCGCGCCTCGCCGGGGCGGCGTGAACAGCCCGGCACCGGTCGGTTGTCCACAGTTGGCATTTCATCCACAGCGTGGCCACTGAAGGCCTTTTGTGTCGTCCGCCGGCGGTATTATTCGAACATGTATTCGAGTACTCGTGAGGGGATCGTCGAGCGGTTCGACGCGTTCCGCGCCTCGGTGTCCGGACTGCTCGAACCGTCCTTCGACGTGTTGACCACCCCAGAACGGCTCGCGCTATTAGAACGGCTAGAGCAGGAAGTCCGCCGACTCGCGATACCCCGCCACGAGCTGATCAACGGTGTGCGGCATCAAGCCACCGCCGCCGAACTCGGCGGCAAGCTATCTCACGTTCTGGCCGACCGGTTGCGTATCAGCCGCGCCGAAGCGAGCCGGCGGATCGACGAAGCCGCAGACTTGGGCTCACGGCAGGCCCTCACCGGCGAACCACTGGCGGCGCAACTGCCTGCCACCGCCGCCGGGCAGCGAGCCGGGGCCATCGGCGCCGCGCACGTAAAGGTGATCCGGAGCTTTCTGCGGGAGCTGCCTTGCTGGATCGACACTAATACCCGGACGCAGGCCGAGGCGCAACTGGCCGACTTCGCCACCCAGTACCGTCCCGAGCAGCTTCGCAGGCTGGCCGACAAGCTCGCCGAATGTCTGAATCCCGACGGAGATTTCAGCGACGAAGACCGAGCTCGACGGCGCGGACTGGTGCTCGGCAGGCAAGAGGCGGACGGCATGTCGACGCTGCGCGGGTATCTGACGCCAGCCGCGCGGGCCGCTTTGGAGGCGGTTCTGGCCAAGCTGGCTGCGCCGGGAATGGCCAACCCTTACGAAGAAACACCCACGCTGGACGGCACGCCTTCACAGGAGGCCATCGCCCAAGACAAGCGCACCCCGGCTCAGCGCAACCACGATGGCCTGCAGGCTGCGCTGCGCGCACTATTGGCCTCGGGTGAGCTGGGTCAACACAACGGGCTGCCGGCGAGCATCGTTGTCACCGCAAGCTTGCGGGACTTGGAAGCCGGCGCGGGCCGGGCCCTCACCGGTGGCGGCACGTTACTGCCGATGACCGACGTCATCCGACTGGCCCGCCACGCGCACCACTATCTCGCCATCTTCGACAAAGGCCGGGCAATCGGGCTGTATCACACCAAGCGATTGGCTTCACCGGGGCAGCGAATTGTGTTGTACGCCAAGGACCGCGGGTGTTCGCATCCCGGGTGCGAGACATCAGGCTATCTCTGCGAAGTCCATCATGTCACCGACTACTCCATCTGCCACACAACCGATATCGACGATCTGACCTTCAGTTGCGGCAGTCATCACTCGATTGTTCAACCTGGCGAGTGGCAGACGCGAAAACGTGCGGACGGTCGCACCGAATGGATTCCGCCTCCGCATCTCGAGCGTGGGCAACCCCGGGTCAACCGGTTTCATCACCCCGAAGAGCTGCTGTGCGACGGTGACGAGGATGACGAAGCGCAGCGAGCAAGCTAGGTGGACAGCGTCGCGCGGACGCACACCGTGACGTACGGCAGTGCGAGACCTCCGGCGTTCGCCAGTGCGGGGTGCGTCGTCAGCAACGTGCGGACTTGGTCCAGCGTTTTGGTGCGGACTTCGGTCGGCGACATGATGCAGTAGCTGCGCGACGCGACTAAATCGATCAACGCTTGCGGCGTAAGGTAATTCGTCCACTCGATCTGATGGCGCTCGACGTCGGTGAAGGGTTCGGGCAGTGTCACGTGGTCGCGCATCGGGTCGCCGTCGCGGCCGATGATGCTACCGAGTTCCCGCACCCAGCCGAGCCGCTCGTCGCGGGTGTTCCAGACCAGGCCCAGTCGCCCGCCGGGCCGCAGCACCCGGGCCAGCTCGGGAATCGCTCGCGCCGGGTTGAACCAGTGCCAGGCCTGTGCGACGAGCACCGCGTCAACACTGTTGTCCGCCAACGGAATATCCTCTGCGGTACCAAGCAGGGCCGGGGTGTCCGGCAGCGACTTGCGCAGCATCTCCAGCATCTCGGCGATGGGGTCGACGGCCACCACGTCGAGCCCGCGTTCCACCAGCCTGGCGGTCAACTTGCCGGTGCCGGCGCCGAGGTCGAGCACGTCGCGAGCGCCGGCGGGCAGCAGCCAGTCGATCGCATCCGGCGGGTACGACGGCCGGCCGCGTTCGTACGCGGCCGCTTCAGAGCCGAACGACAATGAGCGAGCCGGAAAAGATCGGGTCACCGCAAACACGCGCCTTCGGCTAATTGGAGCGTCTGACGCACCAGGTCGCCGACGGCGTCGGTTTCCACCAGGAAGCCGTCGTGCCCGCAGATCGACTCGACGACCTGCAGGCCCTCGCATCCGGGCAGCAGGTCGGCCAGCTCGGCCTGCAGCCGAAGCGGATAGAGCCGGTCGGAGGTGATTCCGCCGACGACCGCCGGCACCGGGCAGCGGCGCAGCGCGGCGGCCACCCCGCCGCGGCCCCGGCCGACGTCATGACTGGACAGCGAGTCGGTCAGTACGACGTAGCTGCCCGCGTCGAAGCGCGACACCAGTTTGCCGCCTTGATGCTCCAGGTAGCTCTGCACCGCGTAGCGACCGCCCGCGAGCGGATCCTCTTCACTTTGAGCTTCGTTGGCGAAGCGGGTGTCCAGCTCGACCTCGCCCCGGTAGGTCAGATGCGCGAAACGTCGCGCGATCTCCAGACCGTCGTCGGGGCTGCGTCCGGTGCCGTGATAGTCACCGCCCTGCCAATTCGGGTCGGCGGTGATGGCCGCGATCTGGGTGCTCTGGGTGCCGATCTGGTCGGCGGTGGCACGTGCACCCACGGCCAGCAGCAGGCCCGCGCCGACCCGATCGGGATAGGCCAGCATCCATTCCAGCGCTCGGGCTCCGCCCATCGAGCCGCCGAGGACGGCGGCGACATCGGTGATGCCCAGCGCTTCCAGCGCGGCCACGTCGGCGGTGACCTGATCTCGCACAGAAATCGCCGGAAACCTTGAGCCCCACGGCGTTCCGTCAGCGGAGATGGAGCTCGGCCCGGTCGAGCCGCGGCAGCCGCCAAGCACGTTGGTGGCCAACGCGCACCAGCGGTCGGTGTCGATCGGCGCACCGGGACCGGCTATGCCGTCCCACCAGCCGGGCGTCGGATGCCCGGGGCCGGCGGGCCCGGTGATGTGAGAGTCGCCGGTCAGCGCGTGCAGCACGACGACGACGTTGTCGCGGGTCGGCGACAACTCGCCCCATCGCTGCACGGCGATGCTGACGTCGTCGAGCACCACGCCGCTCTCCAGCGTCAGCGAGCCGACGTCGACTATGCCGACTTCACCCTCGGCGGGCAGCGTCTGGGTCGGCACATCTGAGATTGTCACTTAGCCTCCTCGCCCAGCGCCGCTCAAACTGCCGCCACGGCGCGCGGGTCACCGCTGCCGGCTGCCACGTCACCGAATTTTCGAGCGGCGGCGAAGCCGAGTTCGAGGTCAGCCAGGATGTCGTCGATGCCCTCGATACCCACGGCCAGCCGTACCAGGCCGGGCGTCACGCCGGTGGACAGCTGCTCTTCGGCGCTGAGTTGGGCATGGGTTGTCGACGCCGGGTGAATCACCAGCGACCGCACGTCACCGATGTTGGCGACGTGGCTGTGCAACTCGAGCGCATTGACGAAGGCCTTGCCGGCCTGCGCACCCCCGGCCAACTCGAAGGCCAGCACCGCGCCGGTTCCCTTGGGCGCCAGCTTTTTTCCCAGCTCGTACCACGGCGAGCCGGGTAGCCCGGCGTAGTTGACCGAGAGCACGTCGTCGTGGCCGGCCAGGTACTCGGCGACGCGCTGGGCGTTGGCGACATGCCGCTCGACGCGCAGGCTCAGCGTCTCGATGCCCTGTGCGACCAGGAATGCGTTGAACGGCGATGCCGCCGACCCGTAGTCGCGCAGCAGTTGCACCCGGGCTTTGACGGCGAACGCGGGCGGACCCAGTTCGGCGTACACCACACCGTGGTAGCTGGGGTCCGGGGTGGTGAAGCCGGGAAAGCGGTCCTGCTGCGTCCAGTCGAAGGTCCCGCCGTCGACGATCACGCCGGCGATCGCGGCGCCGTGCCCACCGAGATACTTGGTAGCCGAGTGCACGACGATGTCGGCACCCTGGGCGATCGGCTGGATCAGGTACGGCGTGGCGATGGTGTTGTCGACGATCAACGGCACACCGTGCTCATGGGCGACCGCGGAGACACCGGGAGTGTCCAGAATGTCGATCTGCGGGTTGGAGATCGTCTCGGCGAAGAACGCCTTGGTGTTGGGGCGCACAGCGGCTCGCCACGAATCCAGGTCGTCGGGATCCTCGACGAAGCTGACCTCGATACCGAGTTTGGGCAGCGAGTAGTGGAACAGGTTGTAGGTGCCGCCATAGAGCCTGGGACTGGACACGATGTGATCGCCCGCCGCGGCCAGGTTCAGGATGGCGAACGTCTCGGCCGCCTGGCCCGAGGCCAGAAATACCGCGGCCACTCCGCCTTCCAGGGCGGCGATGCGCTGTTCGACGACGTCGGTGGTCGGGTTCCCGATGCGGGTGTAGATGTTACCGGGGACTTCCAGGCCGAACAGCGCCGCGGCGTGAGTGGTGTCGTCGAAGGTGTACGACGTGGTCTGGTAGATCGGCAGCGCGCGGGCGTTGGTGGTCGGGTCCGGCGTCTGGCCGGCGTGGATCTGCTTGGTCTCGAACGACCAGTGTGCGGTCGGATCGGTGTCGGATTCGGTGGTCACGATAGGTGCTTTCTGGAGTTTGGGGTGGGTCGGATGCCGGCCTTGGCGCGCGACCTCATCGGGCATGAGGTCCGGCGCTCGAGGGTTCAGCAACTCCGACGCACGATGGGCCAGCCCACATAAGTACGCATCAGGTTTCCCTGTCTACTCGGGGGGCCCGTCCAAACGGACCCGCGCTTGCCGACGTAGCCGCTGCTGGCTACTCAACCTGGTCGTCTTCCGGGGCACCCCACCGCGGTTGGAGGGTTGCCGGCCAGCAAGCCGGGGCTTAACGCTGGCACTCATGACCTGGCTGAAGGATATCGCATGTCTTTGATTCGCCGCCACGGGCCGATTGGGTGGGTTTTGGCTGCCGAATCCCCCCTCGCATCCCCCTCGCGAATCCCCCGCGCGCCCGTGCGAGGCGACGCCAGGGCAAAAGCCCTTGCTAACGTGGCAGCGAGAACGCTTAGTGCCTCAAACTCTGACCGCTAGTAACGCCGGGAGACAGATCGTGTGCGCTGAAAAGCCAACCATCATCTACACGCTGACCGACGAGGCGCCGCTGCTCGCGACTTATGCGTTCCTGCCGATCGTTCGGGCGTTCGCCGAACCCGCGGGTATCGAGATCAAGACCAGCGACATCTCGCTCGCCACTCGGATCCTGTCCGAGTTCCCCGACGACCTGACCGAAGAGCAGCGTGTCCCCAACACGTTGAAAGAGCTGGGCCGGCTGACGCACGAGGCCGACACCAACATCATCAAGCTGCCCAACATCAGCGCCTCGGTGCCGCAGCTGCTCACCGCGATCAAGGAACTGCAGGGCAAGGGATACAAGATCCCCGACTTTCCGGGCTCGCCGAAGACCGACGAGGAGAAGGAAATCCGCGACCGCTATACCAAATGCCTTGGTAGTTCGGTCAATCCGGTTCTGCGGCAAGGTAATTCGGACCGGCGCGCTCCGAATGCGGTGAAGGAGTTCGCCCGTAAACACCCGCACAGCATGGGTGACTGGTCGCAGGCCTCACGCACGCACGTGGCGACCATGCGGCACGGCGACTTCTACCACGGTGAGAAGTCGCTGACTCTGGATCGAGCCCGCGACGTGAAGATGGAGCTCAAGACCAAGAGTGGCGTGACGATCGTGCTCAAGCCCGAGGTGTCGCTGCTCGACGGCGATGTCATCGACAGCATGTTCATGAGCAAGAAAGCCCTGTGCGAGTTCTACGAAGATCAGATGGAAGACGCCTACGAGACCGGCGTGATGTTCTCGTTGCACGTCAAGGCGACCATGATGAGGGTCTCGCACCCGATCGTCTTCGGTCACGCGGTGAAGATCTTCTATAAAGAGGCATTCGACAAGCACCAGGAGCTTTTCGACGAACTCGGCGTCAACGTCAACAACGGTCTGGCCGATCTGTACGACAAGATCGAGTCGCTGCCCGCGTCACTGCACGACGAGATCATCCGTGACCTGCACGCCTGCCACGAGCACCGGCCCGAGTTGGCGATGGTGGATTCAGCCAAGGGCATCACCAACTTTCACTCGCCCAGCGATGTGATCGTGGACGCGTCGATGCCGGCGATGATCCGTGCCGGTGGCAAGATGTACGGCGCCGACGGCCGGCAGAAGGACACCAAGGCGGTCAACCCGGAGTCCACTTTCTCCCGCATCTACCAAGAGATCATCAATTTCTGTAAGACGCACGGTCAGTTCGACCCGAAGACCATGGGCACCGTTCCCAACGTCGGTCTGATGGCGCAGCAGGCCGAGGAATACGGCTCGCACGACAAGACATTCGAAATTCCCGAGGACGGCGTCGCCGACATCGTCGACGTGGAGACCGGTGAAGTTCTGCTGACCCAGAACGTGGAAGCCGGGGACATCTGGCGCATGCCGATCGTCAAGGACGAGCCGATCCGCGACTGGGTCAAGCTGGCGGTCGACCGCGCGCGTAACTCGGGCATGCCGGTGGTGTTCTGGCTGGACCAGGAGCGTCCGCACGAGAACGAGCTGCGTAAGAAGGTCAACGCCTACCTGGCTGAGTACGACACCGAGGGTCTCGACATCTCGACCATGTCGCAGGAACGAGCGATGCGACACACGATCGAGCGCGCGATGCGCGGGCAGGACACCATCGCCGCGACCGGAAACATCTTGCGCGACTACCTGACTGACCTGTTCCCGATCCTGGAGCTGGGCACCAGCGCCAAGATGCTGTCGATCGTGCCGTTGATGGCCGGCGGCGGTATGTACGAGACCGGCGCCGGTGGCTCAGCGCCCAAGCACGTTCACCAGCTGGTCGAGGAGAACCACCTGCGGTGGGATTCACTCGGCGAATACCTGGCACTGGGAGCGTGTTTCGAAGACATCGGCATCAAGACCGGTAACGAGCGGGCAACGATTCTGGCCAAGACACTGGATTCCGCGATCGGAATTCTGTTGGACAACAACAAGAGTCCGTCGCGCAAGACCGGTGAGCTCGACAACCGCGGCAGCCAGTTCTACCTGGCGCTGTACTGGGCCCGGGAACTGGCCGCGCAGAAGGACGACGAAGAGTTGCAGAAGCATTTCGCCGCGCTGGCCGACACCTTGGGCGAGAACGAAGACAAGATCGTGGGCGAACTCGCCGAGGCGCAGGGCGAGGCGGTCGACATCGGCGGCTACTACCAGCCGGACCGGGAGAAGACGACCGCGGTGATGCGGCCGAGCGAGACCCTCAACGACGCGCTTGCGGACTCGCACAGCTGACGCCCGCTCCGGTTACCCCGGCTGCGGCGCGGGATCAGCCAGATAGTGCGCGAGCACCGGGCGCAGCCACTCGGTGAGTTGCGCATTGTCCATGCCCACTAGCGGCGGGACGGCGAGTATGTAGCGCGCGACGGCCAGGCCGAGCAGTTGCGATCCCACGAGAGCGGCGCGTTCGGCGGGATGATCCGCGACGACCGCCGACAGTGCCGGGGCTACCTGGACGACGAAAACCTCCAGCAGTGCCTCTGCGGCGACGCGATTCGTTGCGGCCGCCCGCAACAGCGGGAGAAACGGTCCCTGCGGCCCCCACGCCGTGATGAACAACGGCAGCAGCACATCGGCGACCTGGTCAGGCGGGACCGCCGACAGGTCCGGGAAGGCGATCTCGAACCGGGACACCGCGGCGAACAGGCCGGCTTTGCTGCCGAAATAGTGCATCACCAGCGCCGGATCGACACCCGCTGCCGACGCCACCGAGCGGATGGTGGTGCGTTCGAAGCCGTGCTCACCGAACTGGGAGCGCGCGATATCCAGGATCGCCGACCGGGTGGCTTGCCCGTCGCGCGCTGTCGAAGCCATGCCGACACTGTATTCAACAACTGTTGACATCGCTCGGAGTCGAGCTTACCGTCGAGTTCAACAGTTGTTGACTTCCTGGTAGAAGGGCCGCCCGTCATGACCGTGACTGCCATTCAGATCGGACTCGATCCCTGGTACCCGCACCCGGAAGCGGTGGCGTGATGACTACCCAGCAGGTAGACGTTGTCGTCGTCGGTGCCGGGCCCACCGGGTTGACCGCGGCGGGCGACCTCGCCCGAGCGGGCCGGTCGGTCGTCGTGCTGGAGCGCTGGCCGACGATCAACCCGGCCAGTCGCGCCTTCGCGACGATGGCCCGCACGCTGGAGGTCCTGGACGCCCGCGGCATCGCCGACGGTCTGCTTGCGCACTCACACAAGGCGCTGGGTGTCACGATCTTCGGCGGCGCCCGCATCGACCTCACGCACCTGGATTCGCCGTACCAGTTCGCGATGATCACCCCGCAGACCAATGTCGACCGGGCGATCGGTGCGTACGCCGTGGCGCACGGCGCCGACGTCCGGCGCGGCATGCCGGTCGTCGCGCTCGATCAGGACGACGACGGCGTCACCGTGACCGCGCGTCCGGAAGACGGTCGTGCGAATGATCAACACCGTTGGCGGGCAAAGTATGTGATCGCCGCCGACGGCGCGCACAGTTCGGTCCGCAGGCTGATGGGCGTCGAGTTCCCGGGAAAGACCATCTTGTCGTCCATCGTGCTGGCCGACATCAAGCTCGCCGATGGTCCCACCGATGGCGGCCTGACGCTGCGGAGCACCCGCAACGAGTTCGCGTTTCTCGTGCCCTACGGCCGTCATGACAGCGACGGCTCCTGGTACCGGACGATGTTGTGGGACCGCCGCAATCAGGTCCCCGACAGCGCCCCGGTCGGTCACGAAGAGATCGCCGCGGTGCTGGCCAAAGCGGTGGGTGCCGACCTCGGTGTGCTCGAAGTCGGGTGGAAGTCCCGATTCCATTGCGACGAAAGACAAGTCGAGCAGTACCGGCATGGCCGGGTGTTCCTGGCGGGCGACGCTGCGCATGTGCACTCGCCGATGGGCGGCCAGGGCATGAACACCGGCATTCAGGACGCGGCGAACCTGGCGTGGAAGCTCGATGCGGTCCTTGGCGGCGCCGACGACAGCGTGCTGGGCACCTACCACGACGAGCGTCATCCCATCGGGCGGCGAGTGCTGCGGCAGTCCGGTCTGATGGCACGCGGCGTCACCCTGCATCCACGAGTCGCACGCGCAATCCGAAACCTATTGGCGCCCAGGATTCTTCGCATACCGCGGGTGCGCGATGCGGTGGCCGGAACCTTCGCCGGCACCACGCTGCGGTATGCCCACCGGGCGGGGGAGAGCGCGCTGCTCGGCACCCGTGCGACGCAGATTCCGCTGACGCAGGATCCGCTCACACAGTTGCAGCGCGAGCCGGGCTTCGTGCTGATCCGCGAGCGCGGCGCGGCCGTGGTCGACGTGACCGAGCTGCATCAGGCCCAGCGAGCCGATTCCGGCCCGGCGGTTCTGGTGCGGCCAGACGGCTACATCGCCTGGGTCGGAAACTCGGCCGAGGCGTCCGAATGGCTGGCGGCACTGGGCCGATGGACCGGGCCTGCAAGGCATCCCGGCGTGGCTGCGGACACCCTGGATCGAGCGCTCGGCTGAGTTAGGCCGTCGGTTGGTCGAACGCCCGCACCGGCGGGCTGTGCTCGTCGAGAAAACCGGTGATCACTTCGGTGACCCGCGCCGGCGCTTCGAACATGGGGATATGCCCGACGCCGGGGATTTCGGTCACCCGCGTTCCGGCGGGAAGCTGGGCCTGGAAGTAGCGGTGAGACCTCGGCGCTGGGAATACCCGGTCTTTTTGGCAGAGCACCAGATGGGCGGGAACGTCGGTCTGCGCCAACTCCAGCAATCCGGGCTCCAGCAGCGCTTTGACCAGCAGCTGAAAGTAGGCGGGGCAGTGCGCGACGTCATCGACGATGGCTTCGAGTTGACGGTCGGTGACTCCGTCGGGTGATCCGCTGATCGGCAGCGTCGCCAGTCGGCGGCTGAGCGGGATACCCAACGCGCGGTACCCCAGGAGTCGGGCGAACAACCAGAACGGCATCCCCGAGACGAACTTGGCGACCACCTCGAACTTGGCCGGCGTCCAGCGAGTCCACCCGCCTGCGGGCGCGATACCGGTGACGGTGCGCGCCCGACCGCGACGCTCCAGCTCGAAAGCAACCCATCCGCCCAGCGAGTTCCCGACGATGTGGGCGGTGTCCCAGCCCAACTCGTCCAGCTGTCGCTCGACATGGTCGGCGAGCACCGACGAGCTCAAGAACCAGGTGCCGGAGGCGGGCCCGCCGTTGTGGCCGGCCATGGTCGGGGCGAACACCTCGTAGCGGCCGGTATCGGCCAGTTGCTGAGCGACGGTCTCCCACACCACCTGCGAGATGAGGAAGGGATGCAGCAGCAGGACCGGTTCGCCGGACCCGAGATGGATGGGAGCGCGGTTTGGCATGCTGCCGACATTAAAGGCGATACCGCTGGTACCGCAAGAAGCCGCGGTCTTCCCGTGAAAAGATTGAGGCATCATGAGCAACGCAACTGGACTTCGCCGGGTGTTCTCCGGCGTACAGCCCACCTCCGACTCGCTTCACCTCGGAAATGCGCTGGGCGCGGTCACCCAGTGGGCCCAGTTGCAGGACGACCATGACGCGTTCTTCTGCGTTGTCGACCTGCACGCCATCACCGTCCCGCAGGACCCGGAGGTCTTACGGCGTCGAACCCTGGTCACCGCCGCGCAGTACCTCGCTCTGGGTGTCGACCCCGGGCGCAGCACCGTCTTCGTGCAGAGCCATGTCGCCGCGCACACGCAGCTGGCCTGGGTGCTGGGTTGTTTCACCGGATTCGGTCAGGCCTCGCGGATGACGCAGTTCAAGGACAAGTCGACGAAGCAGGGCAGCGACGCCACCACGGTCGGCCTGTTCACCTACCCCGTCCTGCAAGCCGCCGACGTGTTGGCCTACGACGCCGAACTGGTGCCGGTCGGCGAAGACCAGCGCCAGCACCTGGAACTGGCCCGCGATATCGCACAACGGTTCAACGGCCGATTCCCGGACACCTTCGTGGTCCCCGACCTGCTCATTCCGAAGGCCACCGCCAAGATCTACGACCTGCAAGACCCGTCATCGAAGATGAGTAAGTCGGCGGCCACCGACGCCGGGCTGATCAATCTGCTCGACGATCCGGCGCGGTCCGCCAAGAAGATTCGCTCTGCGGTGACCGACAGCGAACGCGAAATCCGCTACGACCCGGACACCAAACCCGGGGTGTCGAACCTGCTGACCATTGCGTCGGCAGTAACCGGTATCGACATCGCCAAGCTGGTCGAAGGTTACGCCGGCCGGGGTTACGGCGACCTGAAGAAAGACACCGCTGAGGCGGTCGTGGAATTCGTCGCCCCGCTCAAGGACCGTGTCGACGAATTACTGAAGGACCCAACCGAACTGGAGAATGTGCTGGCCGCCGGGGCGGCGCGGGCCGAGGATGTCGCCGCGAAAACCGTCGACCGAGTCTATGACCGACTCGGATTCCTGCCGAGACGTCCTTAGCGGGTCATCGTGAGCGAACCGGGCAAGCCAGGGATCGTGGATCGGTTGCGGGCGCGGTTCGGATGGTTCGACCACGCGATGCGCGCTAACGACTGGTTCGATGAATGTCAGGGCAACTTTTTTGCGGCGGGACTCACGTACTACACCATTTTTGCGTTGTTCCCTTTGCTGATGGTCGGTTTCAGCGCCGCCGGATTCGCGCTGTCCTATCGTCCCGATGTGCTGGACGCGATCGACAACAAGGTCAGGTCCGCTGTGCCCGGGGCGCTCGGGCAGCAGATGCTCGACCTGATGAACTCGGCGATCGACGCCAGGACGTCGGTCGGCATCATCGGTCTGGCGGCCGCGGTGTGGGTCGGCCTGAACTGGATGAGCAATGTGCGAGTCGCGCTGACCGAAATGTGGAAGCAGACCGACGGTTCGCGCGGATACATCCGGACCAAGTTCTCCGATCTGGGAACGATGGTCTCGTCGTTCGTAGCCATTTTCGCCACGCTCGCGCTGAGTGCCCTCGCCGGCGCCGCACCCATGGCCAGGGTGTTGGAATTGCTGGGCATCCGCAATGCGCCGGTGCTGGACGCGATCTTGCGCGCCGTGTCGGTGCTGGTGTCGTTCCTGCTGTCGTGGCTGGTGTTCGGCTGGATGATCGCCCGATTGCCCAGGGAGCCAGTCGACTTCGCGAGTTCGATTCGGGCGGCACTTCTTGCGGCTGTGGGTTTCGAAGTGTTCAAATTGATCGCCTCGATCTATCTGAAATCTGTGCTGCGCAGCCCGGCCGGTGCCACGTTCGGCCCGGTGCTGGGTTTGATGGTGTTCGCCTACGTCACCGCCAGGCTGCTGCTTTTCGCCACGGCGTGGGCGGCGACGTCGCCGGGCAACCTGCCGGAAGTCGCGGTGAAGCCGCCCGAGGCGGTCGTCATCACTCCCAGGGCGCACCTGGACGAGCGGCTCGCCACGAAAACGGCCGTCGCCGCCGTGGCAGTGGGGGCTGCTGGCGCACTTGGCGTTTCGCGACTGGTGAGGCGAAGAAAAAGTTAGCCGTCCGACAGCCAGCTGCCGTGTGCCATGACGGCGCTGATCTGAAGATCGCTGTCGAGTACCACGAGATCGGCCTGGGCGCCGACGCGCAGGTAGCCGACGTCGGTGAGACCGACGGCACCGGCCGGGGTGGTCGACGTCATCTGCACCGCGGCGGTGAGCGCCGCCTCGATGTCTGACCCGAAGCCGGCGACGGCCCGGAACAGCTGGTCCATCGTCGCGGTACTGCCTGCGATGGTCGACGTCCCCCGTAGGTGCGCCACCCCATCGACCACGTCGACGGGTTTTGTGCCAAGCTGGAATTCGCCGTCGCCGAGGCCGGCCGCCGCGGTGGCGTCGGTGACCACCGCCACCCGGTCGGCCCCCACTGCAAGTGTCGTGGCATGCAGGACCGCGGGGTGGACGTGGACGCCGTCGGCGATCAACTCGACGGTGACGCGGTCATCCTCCAACAATGCGAGCGCCGGGCCTGGCTCGCGGTGGTGCAGCGGCCGCATCGCGTTGAACAAGTGGGTGGCTACCGTCGCGCCGAGGTCGATGGCATGACGGGTCTGCGCGTAACTGGCATCGGTATGACCAAGGGCGACAACCACTCCGGCATCAGCCAGACCGGTGATCGCGTCGTCGCTGCCGTCGCGTTCGGGCGCCAGGGTGACCATCCGGATCGCGGCGTCACCCGCGGTTAGCAGCGCGTCGATCTCCGCCGGCGCCGGGTCGCGCAACTGGGTGTGGTCATGCGCCCCGCAGTGCACCGCGCTCAGCCACGGGCCCTCGAGATGGATGCCGGCGATCACGCCCTCGCGTGTCGCCTCGGCCAGCGCCCGCACCCCGGTGAGCAGGTCGGCGGGGCCGGCCGTGACCAAGCTGGCGAGCGTGGTCGTCGTGCCGTGCTTGCGGTGAAAACCGGCTGCCCGCTTGACCTCTCCGACGTCGCCGTCGAGGTACGAAGCGCCGCCGCCGCCGTGCACGTGGATGTCGACGAAGCCGGGGACAACCACCGCGTCGGGCAGGTCGACGTCGGGGAGTTGTGGTGGGGCACCTGGACCGCAGGCCGCGATTCGCGGGCCCGACGTCTGCACCCAGCCCGGGCGGCAGACTCCCTGCTCGAGTACGACGGTGCCCGCCGCGATCAGCGGCATGCTCGCGCATCCGTTGGCGCACTCTCGGTTTCATCAGGCCAGCGACCGTCGTTCTCCCAGAAGCGGCGGATCTCTTCGAGCTGTCGCCCCTTGGTTTCCGGGGCGAACCGGTACGTGAGGACGAATCCTGCGATCGCCAACGTGCCGAACACCCCGAACGTGCCTGCGCCCCCGAAGCTGTGCAGCATCGTCAGAAAGACCCCGGCGACCAGGGCGTTGGCTGACAGGTTGGCGGTGAGCATCGCGCTGGAGCCCAACGACCTCAGATGCGCGGGGAAGGCTTCGCCGGCGTAAACCCAGACCAGCGCCCCGAATCCGAAGGTGAACCCCATCGTGAACAGCAGCAGGCCGGCATAGCCGAGTCCGGAGACGGCACTGGACTTGGCCGCGAAAACGCCGACCAGGACGGCGTCGCCGAGGACCATCGCTGCGATGCCGGACAGCAGGATGGGCCGACGTCCGATCCGGTCGACCAGAAACAGCGAGACCAGCACCGCGGCAAGCGAAGCCAGCTGCACCAGCGCGGGCAGCACCAGCAATGCGAACTTACCCTGGAATCCCATCGACTCGAACAGTCGCGGGCTGTAGTAGATGATCCCGTTGATGCCGGTCAGTTGGGCGAAAAAGCCGAGCCCGACGACGAATAACGTCGCGCGCAGGTACGGCGGGCGCAGCATCTCGACGAACTTCCCGCCGACTTCGTCGCGCATCGCCTCGGCGATCTCGGTGAGTTCCTGCTCGACGTCCCGGTTCGGCTCGACCCGCAGCAGTGCCCGGCGGGCGTCGTCGACCCGGTTCTTGAACAGATACCACCGGGCGGTGTCGGGCATCTGCGCCAACAACGGCAAGACGACCAGCGCCGGTACCGCGGCCAGTCCGAGCATCCACCGCCAGTCGTGCGAATCCGCCAACACGTACACGGCGAGATAGCCGGCGATGATGCCCAGCACGGTCGCCACCTGATAGGTCACCAACATGGCGCCACGCACTCGCGCCGGCGCCGATTCGGCGATGAACACCGGGACCACCACAGCGGACAGGCCGATGGTCACGCCGAGCAGCAGCCGTGCCGTCAGCAGCAGCGGCATCGATTCCGATGCGGCGGCCAGCAGCGCGAATACCGCATAGCCACCCGCCACCAGCATCATCGACTTCTTGCGCCCGATCGCGTTGGCGAGCACGCCACCGGACAACGCGCCGCCGATCTGCCCGATCACCACCGTGGTGGTGAGCAGTTCTTGCTGGTGGATGGTCAGCTGGAAATCGTCGGTGATGAACAGCAGCGCACCGGCGATATTCGACAGGTCGTAGCCGCAGACGATGCCCAGGCTGGCCGCCGCTAGGGCGATCAGCAATCGTCGTCGCGCTCGTACAGACTCGCCGATGCGGCTCACAATCTTCCTTCCGGAGTGGCCGCCTCGGCCCCTTAGCCGCTGCCTTAGTGCTGCGGCCGCCGGTTCGTCGAGCGAGCCACCATAATCAAGCCGAACACGACGACCGTACCGATGATGGCGACGCCGACCCTAACCGGCAGCGCATCGGCGGCGGGAATCAGCGAAGCCGCGTTGGCGGCGGGTCCCGCGGCGGTGTCACCGGGTTCAGATTTTGCGGGCGCCAGCGACGGGTCGGGTTCGATCAGCGTGCCCACCCGGGTCCCGGGCGCGGTGGAGAAGCCGTAATCGAGCAGATGGGCGGCCTGCTGCCACGGGGCGATCGGCTGGCGGGTGCCGTGCAGCAGCACCGCCATCAGTCGTCGCCCGTCCCGGTTCGCGGCGCCGACGAACGTCTGGCCCGCGTCGTCGGTGTAGCCGGTCTTGCCGCCGAGGGCGCCCGGGTAGTGGTACAGCAGCTGGTTGTCGTTCTCCAGCTCGTAGCCGGGGTGCTCGGCGTGCCCCGGGAAATCGAACTTCTGGGTGTGCACGATGTCAGCGAAAGTCGGGTTCTCCCAAGCGTATCGGTAGAAGAGGCCGATGTCGTACGCCGACGTGCTCATGCCCGGCCCGTCCAGACCCGAGGGCGTCGCGGCGCGGGTGTCTTTGCCGCCGAGCCTGGCGGCCAGCCCGTTGATCTTCTCCAGCGCGACCGGCATGCCGCCCAGTTGCATGGCCAGCGAATGCGCGGCGTCGTTGCCGGAGTGCATCAGCAGGCCGTGCAGGAGCTGGTTGACGGTGTAGGTGCCACCCGGGGCAACGCCGACCCGGGTGCCCTCCGCGCCGGCATCCTCCGGGGTGCCGCCGACGGTCTTGTTGAGGTTGAGCTCGCGCAGCGACGCCATCGCGACGAGCACCTTGATGACACTGGCTGGGCGGTGACGACCATGTGGGTCACGCGCAGCGATGATAGCGCCACTGTCCAGGTCGGCGACCACCCACGCGTCGGCCGAGACGTCGCCGGGTACCGGCGGCGTGCCGGCGGCGGTCACCACGCCGCAGTTGCTCAGGGCGCTGCCACCGATGGGTGACGCGGGCACCGGCAGCGGCAGCGGCGGCTCGCCTGCCTGCGGGACCTCTGATGAGTCGACCGCTTGCGGGGTCGCCACCTTGAACGGGCACATGTCGTGCACTGAGCCGGGTCCAGGGCCGGGCTCGGCCAGCGCGGCGGGCATGCCGAGCAGCGCCGGCGTGGTCAGCATGAAACCCGCTGCTGCCAGGCATGACACGGTGCGTAAGAGACTCATCGTGTGAGCAGAGTAGGCGATCAGCAGCCCGCTTTTGCGGAGCCGCGCTGTGGCTGGTGTTACGGATGTTACAAATTGAGGTAACAGATGCCTGGGCCCGCGATGCGGCCCAACCACAACCTCCCCGGTGTCTCCACCACGCCGGTGGCCAAACCGAATTCGGGATGCGAGGTGTGCAGCTGGGTCACCACGTGGCCGTCGTCGGGGTCGAAGGCGACCACCCACACTGTCGGCTTCGGGTTCGGCAGCCAGCGATACGGCAGTTTCCACAGCACCGTGCGGATGATCGGCGCGCGCGGAGCCAGCCATTCGTTGAGCGGGTTACGGTCCGAGACCAAGGCGACCCAGATCCGGCCGTCGAGACCGGTGGAGATGTTGTCCGGGTAACCCGGCAGGTCGGTGACCAGTGGCGTGATCGATCCGGCCCGGTCTCCGGTGAGCCAGTACTTGGACAGCCGGCATGCCGAGCTCTCGGCGTACACCAATGCCGACTCGTCGGCGGTCAGCGTGACGCCGTTGGCGAAGTACAGACCCGAGGCTAGCTCGGTGACCGTCCCGTCCGAGTCCAGCCGCAGCAGCGAGCCGGTCGGACGGCCCTCGATCACCGAGCCTTTGTAGTACTCGTAGCGGAACCGGCTCGTCGATTCAGTGAAAAATATTGTGCCACTTGACGATTCGACGACGTTGGAGCAGAACGTCAACGGCCGCCCGCCCACCTCGGCGACCAGTGTCTCGATGGTCCCGGTGGCCGGGTCGTAGCGCAGCAGGCCGCGGTGGCTGTCACAGATCAGCAGGCGGCCGTCGCGCGCGACGGCCAGGCCCAGCGGTCGACCACCGGTGTCGGTGACCGCCTCAGCGGAGCCGCCGTCGGGCCGGATGCGGATGATCCGGCCGTCCTCGACACCGGTCCAGATGTTGCCGTCGGCATCGGCGACGACGTCTTCGGCAGCGGTGCCAGGCACCGGGACGACATGCAGCGTCGCGGTCAGGTCGGGCTCGGGCAGCGGACGCGACGGCGGCGGCTGCCAGCGGATCGGATCGATGGCCGGTTTATTCACAGCACCTCCGTCAGCACACCGCGCACGATGGCTTCGATGGTGTCGAACTCGGGTTGTCCGCTGATCAGCGGCGGGGCGAGCTGGATCACCGAATCACCGCGATCGTCGGTGCGGCAGTACAACCCGGCTGCGAACAGCCCTGCGGACACCCGGCTCAGCAGCGCGCGTTTCTCGTCGGCGTCGAAGGTCTGCTTGGTTGCTTTGTCTTTGACCAGTTCGATGCCGAAGAAGTACCCCTCGCCGCGGACATCGCCGACGATCGGCAGATCGTAGAGCTTCTCCAGAGTGGCGCGCAGCGCGGGGGACTTCTGCTTGACCCGGTCGTTGAGGCCTTCGCGCTCGAAGATGTCCAGGTTGGCCAGTGCGACCGCGGTGGACACCGGGTGGCCGCCGAAGGTGTAGCCGTGCGGGAACATCGTGTCGCTGGCGTAGAACGCCTCGAACAGTCGCTCACTGGCGATCATCGCGCCCAGCGGCGAATACCCCGACGTCATCCCTTTGGCGCAGGTGATCATGTCCGGCACGTAGCCGAAATCGGTGCAGGCGAACATCGACCCGATGCGGCCGAACGCGCAGATCACCTCGTCGGAGACCAGCAGCACGTCGTAGTGGTCGCAGATCTCCCGGACGCGTTCGAAATAGCCGGGAGGTGGCGGGATCGAGCCGCCCGCATTCTGCACCGGCTCGAGGAAGACCGCGGCGACGGTGTCGGGTCCTTCGAACTCGATGGCTTCGGCGATGCGGTCGGCCGCCCATCGCCCGAAGGCCTTGATATCGGTGTCGAACGGTTCGGGCGCACGGTAGAAGTTGGTGTTCGGCACCCGGAAGCCGCCGGGCGTCACCGGCTCGAAGGGCGCCTTGTATTTCGGCAGACCGGTGATCGCCAGCGCCCCCTGAGTAGTGCCGTGATAGGCGACTGCTCGCGAAATGACCTTGTGCTTACCGGGTTTGCCGGTGAGCTTGAAATACTGCTTGGCCACCTTCCACGCGGTCTCGACCGCCTCGGTGCCACCGCTGGTGAAGAACACCCGGTTCAGATCGCCCGGAGCGTAGCGCGCGAGTCGCTCGGAGAGCTCGATCGCGGTGGGCGTCGCGTATCCCCACAGCGGGAAGAAGGCGAGTGTCTCGGCTTGACGGGCGGCGGCCTGGGCGAGTTCGGCGCGGCCGTGACCGACCTGCACCGTGAACAGTCCCGAGAGTCCGTCCAGGTAGCTCTTGCCGGCGTCGTCGAAAATGGTCACGCCGTCGCCGCGGGTGATGATCGGCGGGGTGACGCCCGGGCCCTGCCGGGTGAAGTGCAGCCAGAGGTGATCAGTCATGTAATACGTTGACGCGCAAAGTTTTTCATCTCGGCTGACAGCGCGTCGGCCTTCAGCAGTTCGGGGGCGAGCGCTGCGTTTTTCATCCGGGCCTGGAAGACCAGCCCGATGGTGACGTCGTGGTCGGGGCGGTACTCGATCGTGATGCCGTCACCCGCGCGGACCTGACCGGGCGACAGGACCCGGAAGTACGCACCGGGCACCCCCGCGTCGGTGAACGTCTTGATCCAGCGTGGCCGGTCCAGGAAGGACGCGAAGGTCCGGCACGGCGTGCGCGGGGCCGAGACCTCGAGAAGCAGCGGGCCGTTTCCGATGCGCCAGCGCTCGCCGATCCGGGTCTGGGTCAAATCGACACCAACGGTGGTGAGGTTCTCACCGAACATGCCGTTGGCGAGCGTGACACCGAGTTGCGTCTCCCAGCTGTCGAGATCCTCGCGAGCATAGGCGTACACCGCCTGGTCAGGTTTGCCGTGAAGCCTGGGATTTCCGATGTGGTCGCCGATCAGACCGCTGGCGTCGCTCTGCGTGTGGCCGGGTGGACGGACCAGGACGGCGTCGTCGACGGGACGTTTGTCGATGCCCGTCACGCTGGACTGCGCCAGCGGATCGGGGTTTGTGCTGAGCCGGGCCACGTTGACGGACAAGACGTGCACGGGCTCAAGATACGCTCGCAGGATGACCTCCGCCGAGCAGGTCACCGAATTCGAGGCGTTGCGGCCGCATCTGATGGCGGTCGGCTACCGGCTGACCGGCACGGTTGCCGACGCCGAAGACATCGTCCAGGAAGCCTGGCTGCGCTGGAATGCCTACGACGGCGAGATCATCGATTTGCAGACCTGGTTGACGACCGTGGTCAGCCGGCTCGGGCTGGACCGGCTGCGTTCGGCTGCGCGTCGGCGGGAAAGCTATGTGGGCCAATGGTTACCGGAACCGGTGGTGACGGGTTTCGACGGTGAGGACCCGCTGTCGGTGGTGGTAGCCCACGAGGATGCGCGGTTCGCGGCGATGGTGGTGCTGGAACGTCTGTCGCCCGATCAGCGGGTTGCGTTCGTACTGCACGACGGGTTTGCGGTGCCCTTCGTCGAGGTCGCCGAGGTACTGGGGACAACCCAGGCGGCGGCTCGCCAGCTGGCCTCGCGTGCCCGCCGGGCGGTCGCTGCCGAGCCGCCGCCGGCACCTGATCCTTCGCACAACGAAGTGGTCGGCAAGCTGATGGCTGCCATTACGTCCGGTGACATGGCCGCCACGATCGCCCTGCTGCATCCGAACGCGACCTTCACCGGCGATTCCAACCGCGAGGCGCCGACAGCGGCCCGCGTCATTCACGGATCGGACAAGGTTGCGCGCTTCCTATTCGGGCTCGCACAGCGTTACGGGCCCGCCTTCGTCACGACAAGCCAGCTGGCGCTGACAAACGGTGAACTCGGCGCCTACACCTCGGGATCGACGGGCGACGACGAATATCAGCCGATCATGCCGCGGATCACCGCCATGACGGTGCGCGACGGAAAGGTCAGCGCGCTGTGGGATATCGCGAACCCGGACAAGTTCACCGGTTCGCCGCTGCGGGATCAGCCCAAGGCACCCGGCACGAGTTGCCGGAGTTGAAGCCCTGCTCGGTGATGCCCAGTGCGGAATTCATCCGGGCGCGCATGTTCTCGACCCCGATCTGGTAGGTCAGTTCGACCACCCCATCGTCACCGAAGCGGGCGCGCAGGTCGGCTATCTGCTCGTCGGTGACGCTGTGCGGATCGATGGTCATCGCGTCGGCATACGCGACAGCAGCCCGTTCGTCGTCGGTGAAACGCGGTGACGTGGCGTAATTTTCTATGTCCGCGAGCCGCTTTACGTCCAATCCGTCGAGCCGCTGCAGCATTGACCCAAAGTCGACGCACCACGAGCAGCCGATGGTACGCGCGGTCCAGAACACCGCCAGCTCACGGACGTTGGCCGGCAGCCGCCTCGATGCCCACTGCAACATCGTCTCATGTACGGCATTGGCGACCAGCAGCCGCGGATGGTGAGCAGTTACGGCGAAAGGCTCGGGAACTTCGCCGAAACGCCGCTTGGCGTACCGGTACATCGCACGGATGAGCCAGCTGGCCCGTTGAGGAGGCAAGGGTTCGATGCGTGTTTTCTGTGTCATACCAATGAGACGAGGCAGCCAGCCAAGGTGTGACAGGCCGGCGCAAGGCTGAGCTCAGCGGGCGAACATCAACGCGCGCTTGACCTCTTGGATCGCCTTGGTCACCTCGATGCCGCGCGGGCAGGCATCGGTGCAGTTGAACGTTGTGCGGCAACGCCATACCCCGTCGACCTCGTTGAGGATGTCGAGACGTTCGGCGGCGGCCTCGTCGCGGCTGTCGAAGATGAAGCGGTGCGCGTTGACGATCGCCGCAGGACCGAAGTAGCTGCCCTCGTTCCAGAACACCGGGCAACTCGTTGTGCAACAGGCGCACAGGATGCATTTGGTGGTGTCGTCGTAGCGGGCGCGATCGGTGGGGCTCTGAATCCGCTCCCGGGTCGGCTCGTTACCCGTGGTGATCAGGTACGGCTTCACGGCCCGGTAGGCGTCGAAGAACGGCTCCATGTCGACGATCAGGTCCTTCTCCACGGGCAGCCCGCGGATCGGCTCGATCGTGATGGTCAACCCCTTTCTGGGCTTGGCCGGCAGCAGGTCGCGCATCAGCACCTTGCACGCCAGCCGGTTCTTGCCGTTGATCCGCACCGCGTCCGAGCCGCACACACCGTGCGCGCAGGACCGGCGAAAAGTCAGGGTGCCGTCCAGATAGCTCTTGATGTAAATCAGCAGGTTGAGCAACCGGTCGGTGGGCAGGCACGGCACCCGGAAACTCTGCCAGCCACCGGAATCGGCGAACTGGTCAGGGTTTTCGGGGTTGAACCGGGCGATCCGGAGCGTCACCATCAATGAGCCCTCGGGGATTGCGGGTAACGGTGGGTCGCCGGCCGGGGCGGCCTGCACGTCCAGGTCCGAGCTCATCAGTACTTCCGTTCCTTGGGTTCGTAACGGGTCTGCACCACCGGCTTGAAGTCCAGCCGGATGCCGCCGAGCAGATCGCTGCCCTGCTTATCGGCTCCGATTGGCTTGTCCGCCCCAATTTCCTTATAGGCCATCGTGTGGCGCATGTAGTTGACGTCGTCGCGATTGGGGTAGTCCTCCCGGGCGTGCCCGCCGCGAGATTCCTTGCGGTTCAACGCGCAGGCGACGGTGACTTCGGCGAGCTCCAGCAGGAAGCCCAGCTCGATCGCCTCCAGTAGGTCGCTGTTGAACCGTTTCCCTTTGTCGTGCACCGAGATTCGGGAATACCGCTCTTTGAGCGCGTGGATGTCGGTGAGCGCCTGTTTCAGCGTCTCCTCGGTGCGGAACACCGCGGCGTTGTTGTCCATGGTCTGCTGCAGCGCGCCGCGGATGTCGGCGACCCGCTCGTTGCCGTGCTCGGACAGGATGTCACCGACCCAGCCGACCACCATCGCCGACGGGTCCGGCGGCATCTCGACGAAGTCGTGACTCGCCGCGTAACCGGCTGCCGCGATCCCGGCGCGACGGCCGAAGACGTTGATGTCCAACAGCGAATTGGTGCCCAGCCGGTTCGCGCCGTGCACCGACACGCAGGCGCATTCGCCGGCCGCGTACAGACCCGGCACCGTATTGGTGTTGTCCCGCAACACCTGCCCGGCGATCGTCGTCGGTATGCCGCCCATCACGTAATGGCATGTCGGGTAGACGGGGACCAGCTCTGTGACCGGGTCGACCCCGAGATAGGTGCGGGCGAACTCGGTGATGTCGGGCAGTTTGGCGGCCAGCACGTCCGCACCGAGATGACGGACGTCGATGTAGACGTAATCCTTGTGTGGACCGGCCCCGCGGCCCTCCAGCACTTCGCGCACCATCGAGCGGGCGACGATGTCGCGCGGCGCCAGGTCGACGATCGTCGGCGCGTAACGCTCCATGAACCGTTCGCCCTCGCCGTTGAGCAACCGGCCACCCTCGCCGCGCACGGCTTCGGAGATCAGGATGCCCAGACCGGCCAGGCCGGTCGGATGAAACTGGTGAAACTCCATGTCCTCCAACGGAAGTCCCTTGCGAAACACGATCCCGATACCGTCGCCGGTCAACGTGTGCGCATTAGAGGTGGTCTTGTACATCCGGCCGGAGCCGCCGGTGGCCAGCACGACTGCCTTGGCGTGGAAGACGTGGATGTTCCCGGTGGACAGCTCGTAAGCGACCACCCCGCTGGCGACCGGGCCGCTTGGTGTCTCCGTCAAAATCAGGTCCAACGCATAGAACTCGTTGAAGAACTCGACGTCGTGCTTGACGCAGTTCTGGTACAGCGTCTGCAGAATCATGTGGCCGGTGCGATCGGCGGCGTAACAGGACCGGCGCACCGGCGCCTTGCCGTGATCGCGGGTGTGCCCGCCGAAGCGCCGCTGATCGATCCGACCTTCGGGGGTCCGGTTGAACGGCATCCCCATCTTCTCCAGGTCGAGCACCGCGTCGATGGCTTCCTTGCACATCACCTCGACCGCGTCCTGGTCGGCGAGATAGTCGCCACCCTTGACGGTGTCGAAGGTGTGCCACTCCCAGTTGTCGTCCTCGACGTTGGCCAGCGCCGCACACATGCCGCCCTGCGCGGCGCCGGTGTGGCTGCGCGTCGGGTACAGCTTGGTCAAAACCGCTGTGCGCACGCGGGGTCCGGCCTCGACGGCCGCTCGCATCCCGGCGCCGCCGGCGCCGACGATCACCACGTCGTATCGGTGTTCGCTAATCACGTGTCGCCATCCTCAATCAGCCGAGCCCTCGCTTAGCCCGAGATGTTCGGGTCAAATGTCAGCAGTACATAGGTCCCCAGCACCAGCGTGCATAACATCGACAACACCAGCAGGCTGTTCAGCCAGAAGCGCGTCGAACCCTTGCGGCTGTAGTCGTCGATGATCGTGCGCAGGCCGTTGCCGCCGTGCAGCTGCGCCAGCCAGAGCAACAGCAGATCCCACGTCTGCCAGAACGGCGAGTGCCAGCGCTGCGCAACGTAATTGAAGTCGATCCGGTAGACCCCGTCCTCCCACATCAGCATCACAAAGAGATGCCCCAGTGCGAGAAAAACAAGGACGACACCAGACATTCGCATGAACAGCCAGGCGTACTTCTCGAAGTTCGGCATGCCGGCCCGTCGGCGCGGTGATCGAGGGTTGTCCAGGCTGGCCGGCCGGTCATGGCTACGTTGCCGGACCGGGGCGACCTTCCCGCGGCCGAGCTGAAGATCGGGAGAGCTCATCGGAAGTGTCCGATCATGTGAATTGCCAGGACGACTCCCGCCGGGACTATCACCACCAGCCAGACGACGCCGATCACCCACAACATCAGTCGCTGATAGCGCGGGCCCTGCGCCCAGAAGTCGATCAGGATGACGCGGATGCCGTTGAGCGCGTGATAGAGCACCGCGGCAACCAGTCCGAATTCCATCAAGCCGACGATCGGCGTCTTGTACGTCGAGATGACTTCGTCGTAGGCCTGCGGGCTGATCCGCACCAGCGCGGTGTCGAGCACGTGAATGAACAGGAAGAAGAAGATGGTCGCGCCGGTGATGCGGTGCAGCACCCACGACCACATGCCCGGATCGCCGCGATAGAGAGTGCGGCGCAGGCGTCGTGTTCGCGATGACTGCTCCGCCGACGTCGTCGTCATCAGCGCCTCCTCGTAACTATCGCTGTTGCTTGCGACCCGCCGCGCCCGGATACGCCGCGCTCGCGATCGTGAGGTCGCAACCGCGAATTTAGACCCATTTGCACTCGCGGAAGAAGCGCTTCGCGGCTTACGCCATTGATGGGCGTGGGGAATCTACAGTGACGGTGTGAATTAGCCAACATGGAACGGGGTTGTCGGATGTTTTCCAATTGTGGGTGGTATCGAGACCGTGACCGACGAGACTGACTGGAAACTGCTGCGGGACAAAGCGATCCAAGCAGCACGAGGTGCATACGCGCCGTATTCGAAGTTTCCGGTCGGCGCGGCCGCCTTGGTCGACGATCGCCGCATCATCAGCGGCTGCAATGTGGAGAATGTCTCATATGGCCTGGGTCTCTGCGCTGAGTGCGCGGTGGTCTGCGTTCTGCACGCGACCGGCGGCGGCAGACTGCTCGCGTTGGTCTGCGTCGACGGGGCTGGCGCGCTGTTGATGCCGTGCGGCCGATGCCGTCAGGTGCTGCTGGAACACGGCGGATCGGACATGCTCATCGACCATCCCGACGGGCCGCGGCGGCTGGGCGAGTTGCTTCCCGATGCGTTCGGCCCGCAAGATCTCGCGGACTACGAGCGGAACCGCGCGTGACCTATGACGCGCCGACGCTGATCAGGACCAAACGCGACGGCGGCAGGCTGTCCGATGCCGCGATCGACTGGGTCATCGACGCCTATACCCACGGCCGGATCGCCGACGAACAGATGTCGGCGCTGCTGATGGCGGTGTTCCTGCGTGGCATGGACTACGGCGAGACCGCCCGGTGGACGGCGGCCATGGTGGCCTCGGGTGACCGGCTGGACTTCACCGATCTGCGCCGTGACGGCCATCCGTTGCGGACCGTCGACAAACACTCCACCGGCGGTGTGGGCGACAAGATCACGCTGCCGCTGGTGTCGGTGATCGCCGCGTGCGGGGGAGCGGTGCCGCAGGCGTCCGGGCGCGGACTGGGTCACACCGGCGGCACCTTGGACAAGCTCGAATCGATCGCCGGGTTCTCTGGAGTGCTGTCCAACGATCAAGTGCGTCAACAACTCTGCGATATCGGTGCGGCCATCTTCGCGGCCGGGCAGCTGGCACCCGCCGACGCCAAGCTCTACGCACTGCGCGACATCACCGCGACCGTCGAGTCGCTGCCGCTGATCGCGAGTTCGGTGATGAGCAAGAAGATCGCCGAAGGTGCCGGTGCGCTCGTGCTCGACGTCAAGGTCGGCTCCGGCGCCTTCATGCAGTCCGAATCGCTGGCCCGCGAGCTCGCCGAGACCATGGTCGCGTTGGGTGCCGAGCACGGGTTGTCGACCTGTGCGGTGCTGACCGACATGAATCGTCCGCTCGGTGCGGCCGTCGGCAACGCCCTCGAAGTTGCGGAGTCGTTGGAGGTGCTGGCCGGCGGCGGCCCGGCCGACGTCGTGGAGCTGACCGTGCAGTTGGCCCGCGAGATGCTCGAGCTCGCTGGGATCGACGGGCGCGAGCCCGCGCAGACGCTGCAAGACGGCACTGCGATGGACCGGTTCCGGGCATTGATCGCCGCGCAGGGCGGAGACTTGTCCGTACCGTTGCCGGTTGGTAAGTACTCCGACACCGCGACCGCCGCCCGGAGCGGCACAATGGGCGATATCGACGCGATGGCAGTGGGGCTGGCGGTGTGGCGGCTCGGAGCGGGCAGGTCCCGTCCGGGCGAGTCGGTTCAGTTCGGCGCCGGGATCCAGATTCACCGCCGACCCGGAAGCCAAGTACTGGCCGGTGAGCCGCTGTTCACTCTCTACACCGATACTCCGGAACGTTTCGGGCCTGCGTTGGACGAGCTGGATGCGGGCTTCAAGATCACCGATATGCCACCGGTCCAGCGCCCGCTGATCATCGATCGGATCACATCGTGACGACCCCCCTGAGCCTGGAAACGATCGCACGGGCGCCGAAGGCGCTCTTGCACGACCATCTCGACGGCGGCCTGCGCCCGGCCACCGTGCTCGACATCGCGGAGCAGACCGGGTACGACGATCTACCCACCAACGACGTCGATGCGCTTGCGCTGTGGTTCCGCACCGCGTCGCACAGCGGATCGCTGGAGCGTTACCTCGAACCGTTCTCGCACACGGTCGCTGTCATGCAGACCCCCGATGCGCTGCACCGGGTTGCCTACGAATGCGTCGAAGACCTGGCCGCCGACGCGGTGGTCTACGCCGAGGTGCGGTTCGCGCCCGAGTTGCACATCAACCGCGGCCTGTCCTTTGACGCCGTCGTCGACGCGGTGCTTGCCGGTTTTGCCGACGGGGAGAAAGCCGCCGCCGCGGCGGGGCGGCCCATCGTCGTGCGCTGTCTGGTCACCGCGATGCGGCATGCCGCGGTGTCGCGGGAGATCGCCGAGTTGGCGATCCGGTTCCGGGACAAAGGCGTGGTCGGTTTCGACATCGCCGGCGCGGAAGCCGGTTACCCGCCGACGCGGCACCTGGATGCCTTCGAGTACATGCGAAACAACAACGCCCGCTTCACGATTCATGCGGGCGAGGCGTTCGGTCTGCCGTCGATTCAGGAGGCGATCGCCTACTGCGGCGCCGACCGGTTGGGGCACGGCGTGCGCATCGTCGATGACATCGACGTCGCCGGGGACGGCACGGTGCGACTCGGCCGACTGGCATCGATCCTGCGGGACAAGCGGATTCCGCTCGAGATGTGCCCGAGTTCCAACGTGCAGACCGGTGCCGCCGCCAGCATCGCCGAGCACCCGTTCGACCTGCTGGCCCGGACGCGATTCCGGGTCACCGTCAACACCGACAACCGGCTGATGAGCGATACGACGATGACGCGAGAGATGGCGCTGCTCGTCGACGCGTTCGGCTACGGGTGGAGCGATCTCCTGCGTTTCACCGTCAACGCGATGAAGTCGGCGTTCATCCCCTTCGACGAGCGGTTGGCGATCATCGACGAGGTGATCAAGCCGCGTTACGCAGTTCTCGTCGGCTAGCTACATGACGATGTGGCCGGCGTCGACGGGAATCGTCACGCCCGTCACGTACCGCGCCCGAGGGCTGACCAGCCACAGCACCGCCTCGGTGACGTCTTGCGGCTCGACCAGCGGCACGTCGGGCAGCAGCATCTGCGCGACGGCCGGGTTGGGATTCTCCAACATCCGGTTGATCACGAAGTCATTCAGAATCATCGGCGTCGCGACACCGCTGGGATGTACGGAGTTGACCCGAATCTTGTGCGGTGCGTAGGCGTTTGCCGCCGAACGCATCAGGCCGACCACCCCGTGCTTGGATGCGGCATACGCGAACATTGCGGTGCTGCCATCGCCGCCGCGGCCAACCAGGCCTTGCGAAGAGCTGACCAACACGATCGACCCGCCATTGCCTTTGCGGATGATCGAGGGCACCGTCGCCAACAAGGTGTGCCACACGCCTTTCAGGTTGGTGTCGACGATCGTGGCGAAGAGGGGTTCGGCGCGCGTCTGCGTATCGCCGATCGCCACCACACCCGCGTTTGCGATGACGATGTCGACCTCGCCGAGAGTGTCGATTCCGGCCTGCACGCCGGCCTCCAACCCATCGAGGTCGCGGACGTCGGCGATCACCGGGACTATTTTTCGACCGGTGGCCTCTACCAGATCCACGGTTTTGTCGAGATCGGACTTGGTCGCCAACGGGTAGGGAATCGTCTCGATATCGGCGCAGACGTCGACGGCGATGATGTCGGCTCCCTGCTCGGCCAGCGCAACGGCATGGCTGCGGCCCTGCCCGCGGGCCGCGCCGGTGATCACCGCGACGGTGTTGTCTAGTTCGCCCATGGGAGGAAACGTACCTTTCGATTCGGCCCAAAACGGTCGAGACTCGGGACGGTT
>Ga0302314_10001154_pt1 | contig 49334 bp, 46 predicted proteins | sample III_Palsa_N2_3_FD_200533 | JGI IMG/M metagenome (GOLD analysis project Ga0302314, IMG submission 200533) | Peat permafrost microbial communities from Stordalen Mire near Abisko, Sweden - III_Palsa_N2_3 | ecosystem: Environmental > Terrestrial > Soil > Palsa > Peat permafrost | place: Sweden... | reverse complement strand
ACGGCGGCATCCTTTTCGTCGCGGAGAACCGCTCCAGGGTGCTGCACAAGATCTCCGAGATCTACGACCGGATCGGCTTCGCCGCGGCCGGCCGGTACAACGAGTTCGAGAACCTGCGCCAGGCCGGGGTCAGGCTCGCCGACACCCGCGGCTACCTGTACGACCGGCGCGACGTGTCCGCGCTGGGCCTGGCCAACTCCTACGCGCAGCTGCTCGGCAACATCTTCTCCGAGTCCGGCGGCAAGCCCTACGAGGCCGAGCTGGTCATCGCCGAGGTCGGCGACCGGGCCGAGCAGGATCAGATCTACCGCGTCACCTACGACGGGTCCGTGACGGACGCGCACGGCTACGTCGTCATCGGCGGTCCGGCCGAGGCGGTCTCGACCGCGCTGGAGCAGTCCTACGAGGAGAACCCGGGGCTCGGCGAGGCGCTGCGCACGGCCGTGGCGGCGCTGGCTCAGAACGGCAACGGAGAGCCGCGGGAGGTGGACCGGGCGCTGCTCGAGGTCGCGGTGCTCGACCGGTCCCGCAAGCAGCCGCGCAAGTTCCGCCGCCTGCTCGGCGCCCAGTTGACCGCGCTGTTCGAGGACGTGCCGGGCGCGGACACGGCGGCGCTGGAGGAGAACGGCGAGGCGGCGGAGTCCGCCGAGGCCGCGCCGAGCCCGACCGCCGAGTCCGAAGCCGAACTCGACACCAACTCCCTGATCGACGAGGCCCTCGAAGACGGCGACGACGAGGCCACTGACAACTAGCGTGACGCGCGCGGCGGGCGGCCCGCCCACCAAGGCAGCCCTACCCCAGGAGGGGCCTGATGGATCGTAGGATCTTCGGACTAGAGAACGAATACGGCGTCACCTGCACCTTCCGCGGCCAGCGCCGGCTGAGCCCGGACGAGGTGGCGCGCTACCTGTTCCGCCGGGTCGTCTCCTGGGGACGCTCCTCGAACGTCTTCCTGCGCAACGGCGCCCGGCTCTACCTGGATGTCGGCTCGCACCCCGAGTACTCCACGCCGGAGTGCGACTCCATCGAGGAGCTCGTGGTGCACGACAAGGCCGGCGAGCGGATCCTCGAGGGCCTGCTGCACGACGCCGAGCGGCGGCTGCACGAGGAGGGCATCGCCGGGGACGTGTACCTGTTCAAGAACAACACGGACTCGGCGGGCAACTCCTACGGCTGCCACGAGAACTACCTCGTCACCCGGCACGGCGAGTTCTCCCGGCTGGCCGACGTGCTGATCCCCTTCCTGGTGACCCGTCAGCTGATCTGCGGCGCCGGAAAGGTGCTGCCGACCCCGCGCGGCGCGGTCTACTGCGTGAGCCAGCGGGCCGAGCACATCTGGGAGGGCGTCTCCTCGGCGACCACCCGCTCCCGGCCGATCATCAACACCAGGGACGAGCCGCACGCCGACGCCGAGCGCTACCGCCGGCTGCACGTGATCGTGGGCGACTCCAACATGAGCGAGACCACGATGCTGCTCAAGGTCGGCGCGACCGACCTGGTGCTGCGGATGGTCGAGGTCGGCCTGGTGATGCGGGATCTGACGCTGGAGAACCCGATCCGGGCCATCCGCGAGGTCAGCCACGACATGACCGGACGCAAGAAGCTGCGTCTGGCCAACGGCCGGGAGGCGACCGCGCTGGAGATCCAGCGCGAGTACCTGGCCAAGGCGGCCGACTTCGCCGATCGCAGGGACCTGCGAACCGGCACGGTGGCCAAGGTGCTGGACCTGTGGGAGCGCACGCTCGACGCGATCGAGCAGCAGGACCTGTCCAAGCTGGAGCGGGAGATCGACTGGGCGATCAAGTACCGGCTGATCCAGCGCTACCAGGAGAAGTACGACCTGCCGATCGCGCACCCGCGGATCGCGCAGCTGGACCTGGCGTACCACGACATCAGCCGCAGGCGCGGGCTCTACTACCTGCTGGAGCGGCGCGGCCTGGTCGAGCGCACGGCCCGGGACCTGGACATCTTCCAGGCCAAGTCGGTGCCGCCGCAGAACACCAGGGCCAGGCTGCGCGGCGAGTTCATCAAGCGGGCCCAGGAGCAGCGCCGCGACTTCACCGTGGACTGGGTGCACCTGAAGCTCAATGACCAGGCGCAGCGGACCGTGCTGTGCAAGGACCCGTTCCGCTCGGTGGACGAAAGGGTGGATAAGCTCATCGCGTCGATGTAGTCGCGCGCCTCCGGGTAGTCTGTGCGCGTGCAGCTACCCGGAGTGAGTTCACGAAGCCGCCTCGCCCGCCTGCTCGCCGCGTCCTTCGCGGTGTCGACGCTGGGCTCGGTGCTCGCGGGCTGCGGCGGCTCGGCTTCGGCGCAGAGCCTGCCGGTGGTCACCGGAGCGGTGGGGGAGCAGGCCGCGATCGCTATCCCGGCGGACCTGCCCGCGCCGACGAGGGTGGAGTCCAGCGTCCTGGTCCAGGGCAGCGGCGCCGGGCTTGCGAAGAACGACGCCGTGGTCGTCGACTACACGCTGATGGACTGGAGCGGCGCGAAGCTGATCGGCAGCACCTACAGCACCAACGGCCAGCCGAACAAGACGCAGGAGTTCGTCCTCGGCGCCGCCGAGTCGCTGCCTTCGTGGAACCAGGTGCTGGAGCACGTGACGGTCGGCAGCCGGGTCGAGATCGTCACCCCGCCCTCCGGAGCCTTCGGCGCCAACGGGGCCACGGCCTACGGGATCTCGGGCAAGGACGACCTCGTCTACGTGATCGACGTCGTCGGCGCGTACCCCGGCACCGCCGACATAACCGGCACCGAGCCCGCCCAGACCGGTGCCGCGCTGCCCGCCGTGACCGGGAAACCGGGCAGCGGCAACGTATCCATCACCGTGCCGACGGGCGAGACCCCGCCGACGACGCTCGTGTCCAAGGCGCTGATCCAGGGCAGCGGCGCGGTGATCACCAACGGCCAGCGGCTGATGCTGCAGTACGCGGGCGTGGACTGGAAGACCGGCAAGCAGTTCGATTCCTCCTTCGCCCGCAAGGAGATCGCCAGCTACGTGTTCGGCAGCGACTCGGCCATCTCGGGCTGGAACACCGGCCTCGCGGGCGCCCGCATCGGTGACAGAGTCCTGCTGATCGTGCCCTCGTCGGACGCGTACGGCGCCAAAGGCGCGCCCTCGGCGGGCATCGGCGGCGGGGACACGCTCGTGTTCGTCATCGACATCGTCGACGCGCTGAGTTGATCAATGGTCTGATCAGCAGGCTAGACCGTTACCACGTGCACGTCTTGGGCACCATAGGCGGCTAGGTACGCGGTTATGTCATGAGGGTCGCTAGTGAACACGACGGCGCTGATATGACGAACCGCGATAAGTGCTACGAGGGCGTCGACGGCGTCAGGACGTTTCTTCGCGTGCAGATTCGCGGTGCCCAGGACGGTGCCGATGCGCTGCCAGTCCTTGACGTCGATGCCGGCTGAGCACACGATGCACGCGGCCTGGCCCGCCGGGCTCGGTCGCATCGGCTGGGCTGAGCTGCGTGCCTGGGGAACGGTGCATTCGCGCAGTGCGGTGCCCAGCGCGTGCACGGTGCCCGGGTCCGGCCGCCACACCTGGGCCAGCACCGGGCCGGGCACGACGGGACGGTGTGCTGCCTCGCGGGCGATCTCGTGCAGTTTCATCGCCTTGGCCTTGCGATCGGCCAAGGCGATGAGCATGCCGGTGTCATAGATCGGGACGCGGCTGCTCATGCAGCGTGCCCGTGGTCGGAGTGCTCGGGCTCCTGCATGCCGAGCAGGAGTTCACGGGCTGCCTGGACTTCAGCCTGTTCTTGCGCGCTTAAATCCGCGTTCTCGATCGGGAAAGTCGTCTCGGGCTCGATAGCCGCCAGTGCCGTCAACGCATCGATGTGGGCGAACTGCGCCTCGGCCTGATCAAGGAGGCTCATCTGGTGCACGGCGGCGCTCACCAGATAGCTGGAGATATCCATCCCGGCCCGTTCCGCATAGGTCCGGATCCGTTCCGCCTGTTCCTCGTCGAGGCTGATGCTCAAACGTGTCTTCGCCATACCTCTAAGCGTATTACGGGTATTACTGGATGTCGAGCTGATTCAGAACGAGGCGATCAGCTCGTCCGCGATCCACCGTGCGGCCCCGTCCGGATAGGGTGGGCGCAGGCCGAGAATGATGTGCCGGATGCCGGCGTCCAGCGCTTCGCCGATCTTGTCCCGGGCGAGCTGCGGCTGGTCGAAGGAGACGGGCACGCCGATCGAGCGGGTGATCGTGGCGGGGTCGCGGCCGATCTCGGCGCAGTAGCGGTCGAGCCGTGGGCTGAGCTTTTGGAAGTCCTCGACCTCGCCGCCGGGGATGTTCCACAGGTCGGCGTGTTCGGCGACCACGCGCAGCGTCGTGGACGCGCGACCGCCGATGAGGATCGGCGGATGCGGGCGTTGGACCGGCTTGGGATTGAGGAACGCGCCGGTGAGCCGCACGTGCTCGCCGTGGAAGTCGAAGGGCTCTGGCTCGGTCCACAGCTTCCGGATCGCCGTGCAGGCCTCGGCGAACGCGGCGGTGGCATCGGCGGCGTCGAGGTAGGGCAGGCCGTAGCCCTCGTACTCGCGCAGGGCCAGCGGGTGGCCGGGGCGGGAGCCGACGCCGATGCCGAAGTCGAGCCGTCCGCCGGAGACGAGGTCGACGGTCGCGGCGATCTTGGCGAGCATCGCGGGCGGTCGGAAGCGGTTGCTGGTCACCATCAGGCCGAGGCGCAGCCGACTGGTCTGGGCGGCGAGGGCCGAGAGCAGGGTCCAGCCCTCGTGAATCGGTCCGCTCGGGTCGCCGGCGATCGGCATGAGGTGGTCGAAGAGCCACGCGTGCTCGATCTCCGGGATCGCGTCGGCCTCGCGCCAGACCCGCTGGATGTCCTGGTAGTCGACCTGCATGGGCGCGGTCATGATTCCGAAGCTCGGACGGGGTGTGCGCGGCATGGGAGCCACCTTTCGGATGATCGGCGTTCAGCGGCGGCGCAGCGCCGGGTCGAGCAGGGCGGGCGGGGTGTCGGTTTTCTCGTCCGGGGCGAGATCGAGGCCGGGGGCGACGATCTCGTCGATCGCGTCGAGCACGTCGGCGGACAGCACCGTGTCCGCGGCGGCGAGCTGCGAGTGCAGGTGGTCCAGCGTGCGCGGGCCGATCAGGGCGCTGGTCACGGCCGGGTGCGCGGTCACGAAGCCGAGCGCGAGCTGAATCATGGTCAGGCCGGCCTCGTCGGCGAGCCCGGCCAGTTTTTCGACGGCGTCGAGCTTGGCCCGGTTGGCGGGCACGGCGGTGTCGAACATCTGCGGCCTGAGCGTCGAGCGGCTGGTGGCGACCTCCCGACCTTCGCGGACCGCGCCGGAGAGCCAGCCCGAGGCCAGCGGGCTCCACACCAGCACGCCGAGCCCGTACTGCTCCGTCACCGGCAGCACGTGCGTTTCGACGGCCCGCTGCAGGATCGAGTAGCCGGGCTGCTCGGTGACGTAGCGGCCGAGGTGGTTGTCCCGGGCGGCCCACTGGGCCTGCACGATGCGGTACGCGGGGAACGTGGACGAGCCGAAGTGCCGGATCTTGCCCGCGCGCCGCAGGTCGGTCAGCGCCGACAGGGTTTCCTCGTCGCCGGTGCTCGGGTCCCACCGGTGGATCTGGTAGAGGTCGACGTGGTCCACGCCGAGCCGACGCAGGCTGCTGTCCAGCTCGGTGACCAGCCAGCGGCGCGAAGCACCCCGGTGGTTGCGCTCCTCGCCCATCGGCAGGCCCGCCTTCGTGGCCAGCACGATGTCCTCGCGGCGGCCGGCGATGGCCTTGCCGACCAGTTCCTCCGACTCGCCCGCGCTGTAGAAGTCGGCGGTGTCGATCAGGTTGATCCCCGCTTCGAGCGCGGCGTCGACGATGGCGGTGGCATCGTCCTGGCTGGTGCGCCCGATCCTGCCGAAGTTCATCGCGCCGAGCGCGAGGGTGCTGACCTGGATGCCGGTACGGCCCAGAGTGCGATACTGCATGAACGTGTTCCTCCATCACGGGAAAACGGAACCTTGTTCCGTTAACCATATGGAACGTGGTTCCGTTTATCAAGTCCGCGGGCGGACGAAGGGAGTGGTGCGGTGAGCGACGGCGGCGAGAGCGCGGGAGCCGCGGCGGTGCGGTCCAAGCGGGCGGATGCGCTGCGTAACAAGGAGACACTGCTCGACGCGGCGGCCGCGATCTTCGTCACCTCAGGCGTGGAGGCTCCGGTGCGCGACATCGCGGCCAAGGCGGGCGTCGGCACCGGCACGATCTACCGGCACTTCCCGACGCGCGCAGACCTGATCATCGCCGTCTACCGGCACCAGGTCGAGGCGTGCGCCGAGGCCGGTCCGGTACTGCTGGAGTCGAGTGAGAGTCCTTATGCCGCGTTGGCGCGGTGGGTCGACCTCTTCGTCGATTTCCTGGTCACCAAGCACGGACTCGCCGGTGTGATGATCTCCGACAACTCCGATTTCCAGGCGCTGCACGCGTACTTCCTCGAGCGCCTGCTGCCGGTTGCCGCGAGCCTGCTCGCCGCCGCGGTCGCCTCCGGCGAGATCCAGCCCGACATCGAGGCCTACGAACTCATGCGCGGTGTCGGGAACCTGTGCGCGGGCGCCGAGCACGACCCGTGCTACGACGCGCGTCGGCTCGTCGCGCTGCTCGTCGCGGGGCTGCGAACACACTGATGCCCCCGACTCGTGCGAATCGGGGGCACCGGCAGTGCGTGGCCTGCTGCGCGACTACTTCACGCCGAGCAGGTCCACCACGAAGATGAGGGTCTCACCGGGCTTGATGGCCGGGGTGGGGCTCTGGTTGCCGTAGGCGAGGTGGGCCGGGATGGTCAGCCGACGGCGTCCGCCGACCTTCATGCCGGCCACGCCCTGGTCCCAGCCCTGGATGACCCGGCCGCCGCCGAGCGGGAACTGGAAGGCCTGGTTGCGGTTCCAGGAGGCGTCGAACTCCTCGCCGGTGGAGAACGCGACGCCGACGTAGTGCACCGAGACCTGGTGCCCGGCCTTGGCCTCCTCGCCCTGGCCCTCCCAGATCTCGACGATCTCCAGGTCGGCCGGGGGCTGGCCCTCCGGGAAGTCGACTTCGGGCTTCTCAAGCTGAAAAGACATGCTGGCGTAATCCTCTCGTGACTCGTTGACCCGGCTCAGCCTATCGGGTGGTTAGCCGGTCGTGGTGACCGCCAGCCGGCCCGCGCAGGCGGCGGCGAGGAAGTTGGCGCGGTCCCGATCGAGGCCGCGGCCCATCGTGGACAGGGCGACGGGGCTCGCGGCCAGCGCCGCGTCCAGGCCTTCGCACGGCACCTCCCGCAAAAGGTGCCGCGCGCCCAACGGATCGGCCTGGGCGCGCACGCCGTCCCAGAACGCTCCCGATTCGTCCGGGAGGGCGAGTTCGGCGGGCGCGAGGGCGACCCTGCCGTACGCGGTGGCGCTGTGGTGGCTCAGGCCTCGATGACGCTCGCGGGCGTCCGCCTCGGAGACGCGCAGCACGCCGATCGGCCGTCCGCCGAGCACGGCGGCGGCGTTCACCGCCTCCCCGCACACGACGCCCGAGAAGCCCCACCGCGTACCCGTGCCGAGGTTGCCCGGGCCCTGGGCCACGATCGTCACCTCGGCCCCGAGGATCAGCTTCGCCGCGAGCAGGCCGGTGTGCACGGTCACCGCCTCGAGGTCTCCGCCGAATGCCTGGCCTACCGTCACCGAGCCGCACAGCCACCCGGCCTCGCGCAGCCCGGCGACCGTACGCGAGAACCAGAGCGGCAGCGCACCGCCGTCGGTCATCACGTAGGCGACGCGGGTGCCGGGGCGGTCGTGCTGGATCGCGGTGCAGACGGCGGGCAGGGCGGAGTGCAGGTCGGCGGTGATGACCGGCATTCCTGCCAGGTCGTCCGCATCCTTCAAGAGCGAGTGGTGCGGGGAATCCTGCTCGTCCGCGCCGAGGACGATCGTCTGCAGCGGGGTGTAGCGCGCCTTGACGACGTGTCCCGGGCCCGGGGGCGGGTCCTGTGGGAGACGGTCAGGGAGCGCGATGGCCAGCGCGTAACCCCCGGTGCCCAGGCCCATCACCTGCGCGGTGACGTTCAGCAGGATCCGGTCGCCGACGCACGGCTCGCCGACGAGGTGCGGATAGGCCAGCACCCTCAACTCGTCGGTACCGACCCGGGCGGTGAGCTCGCGAGCGCCCGGCCACGCGCGCCCGAGCGCGGTCACGGTCCCTTCGCGCCAGCCGATCACGCGTCCACGCTAGCGCAAGCCCGTGCGAAACCGGCCGAAAAACAGGTAGCGTCGGACACGCACACTCGGGACGCGGAGGGAAGGCAAGCACTATGGCGGCGAGCAAGTCCGAACGCCTGGTCAACCTCGTGATCTGCCTTTTGGCCTCGCGCACCTTCGTGACCAAGGAGCGGCTGCGGCGAGTCCTCGAGCCGTACCGGAACTGTCCCTCGGACGAGGCGTTCGAGCGGATGTTCGAGCGGGACAAGGAGGAGCTGCGCGAGCTCGGCGTCCCGCTGGAAGTGGGCTCGGCCGACGCGTACTTCGACGACGAGGTCGGCTACCGGATCGCGCCGGGGGAGTACGCGCTGCCCGAGCTGAGCCTGGAGACGGACGAGGCGCAGGCGCTCGGCCAGGCCGCGCGCTTCTGGCAGCAGGCGACGATGGCGCAGGCCGCCTCGTCCGCGCTGCTCAAACTGAAGGCCGCGGGTGTGGAGATCGGCCCGGCCTCGCCGGTGGGCATCGAGCCGCGGGTGCGCGCGGAGGCCCCGGCCTTCGAGCCGCTGCTCGAGGCGGTCTACGAGCGGCAGGTGGTGCGCTTCTCCTACCGGCGCGGCGACGGCGACGTGCGCTCCCGCGAGGTCGAGCCGTGGACGATCGACTCCTGGCGGGGCCGCTGGTACATGGCCGGCTTCGACCTCGGCCGGGCGGACGAGCGGATCTTCCGGCTGGACCGGATCGCCGGTCCGGTGATGCTGACCGGCCGCGCTCCGGTGCATCCGATCCCGGACCAGGTGGACGTGCGTTCCCGGGTGGCGGCCTTCGCGCTGCGGCCCGAGGCGGACCTCGGCACCGCCACGCTCAAGGTGCGCAAGGGCACCTGCTTCCCGCTGCGGCGCAGTGCGAGTGCCATAACGGAGGGCGCGGAGGGCTGGGACGAGCTCGTGCTGACGTACCGCGACGGCCTCGAGGGCTACGTCGCGGAGTTCGGCGCGGATGTGATCGTGCTCGAGCCGCAGAGTCTGCGGGACGCGGTGATCCGCAACCTCCGCTCGCTCGCACAGGCCGAGCCGGACGCGACGGGCGCGGTGGTGGCGGACCAGGCGCTGGCGGAACTGAGTGTGGAGTGGGAGGCGGCGTCGTGAGTTCTGCAGTGTTACAGCAGCAGGTGGAGCGGCTGCTCTGTTCCGGAGTGGAGGCGGCCTCGTGAGTACAGCGGTCGAGCAGGTCGAGCGGCTGCTCAACCTCGTGCCCTATCTGCGCAGCCATCCGGGCGCGACGGTGGCGCAGGTGGCCGACGAGTTCGGGGTGAGCCAGAAGCAGATCGCCAAGGATCTCAACGTCCTGTGGTTCTGCGGGACGCCCGGCGGTTTCGCGGACGATCTGATGGAGCCGCACGTCGGCGAGGGCGGAGCGATCCACCTGGACAACGTCGTCGAGCAGATCACCCGGCCGCTGCGGCTGTCCACCCGCGAGGCGGTGGCGCTGCTCGTCGCCCTGCGCGCGATGGCGCAGGTGCCGGGCTTGACGGCGGACCGGGACGCGCTCGAGCGTGCGCTGGCCAAGCTGGAGGCGGCCGTCGGCGCGGCGGCGGCGGGCACGGCCGAGCGCCTTTCGGTGGCCTTCGAGGCGCGCGACGTCGTGCTCGAGGTGGTCTCCCGTGCGCAGGCCGAGGGCAGGGCCCTGCATCTGCGGTACTACGTGCCCTCGCGTGACGAGGTGACCGAGCGGACCGTGGACCCGATCCGCATCTCGATGCTCACCGGCCGCGCCTACCTCGATGCCTGGTGCCGTTCCTCGCAGGGTCGGCGGCTGTTCCGGCTCGACCGCGTCGTGCGCATCGACGTGCTCGACGAACCGGCGAACGTGCCCGAGCACATCCTGGACGCCCCGGAGGCCGAGCACTCCGCGCTGCGGGTGGATTCGCAGGACCCGCTGATCGAGCTCGAACTCGCCCCCAACTCGCGCTGGGTGCCCGAGTACTACCCCTGCGAGAAGGTGCAGGAGCTGCCGAGCGGCGGCCTGCGGGTCGCGCTGCGCGCGCCGGACCAGGACCGCATCCGCCGGCTCGTGCTGCGGCTCGGCGAGAACGCGAGGGTGGTCGGTCCGGCGGGCTTCGCCGCGGCCGTCCAGGGCACCGCGGCCGCCGCGCTGGCCGGCTATGACCGCTGAACCCCGCTCTGAGCTGCCCGGACCTTGATCATCAGAGCGCTGTGAGCTGGCTCGTCATCTAAGAGTACCGAGCCTTTCAGGATTTCAGATCCTCCCGAATTTCTCAAGACCGTTGCTCGATTGTTTTTCAGCTGTTAGCTGACTTGTAACGTAGCCAGGCTTCACTGCAGGGGTGGCAGAGACAGTCGCCCCGGTCGCCGGGGTATCGCAGAGCACGACGGTGTGCGCTCCGCGTCGACCCGGGTCGCGTGGCGTCCGGGACTTCCGCAGCACCAAGACGGGAATCCTCTTCGTCCTGCCCGCCCTGCTGATCTTCGGCGTCTTCACGATCTTCCCGACGCTCTACACGTTCTACATCTCGCTCTGGCACTGGAACCAGTACAACATCGGGCTGTCCAAGTTCGTCGGCGTGCAGAACTACAAGGAGCTCTTCCAGCAGGGCGACCCCTCGTTCCTCACCGCCTTCGGCCACTCGCTGTACTTCACGGTCGGCATGGTCCTCGGCGGCACCACGATCGCGCTCTGCTTCGCGCTGCTGGTCCAGCGCGGCGGCCGACTGCTCAACCTCTCGCGGCTCGGCCTCTACCTGCCGCACGCCACGCCGCTGATCGCCAGCTCGCTGGTCTGGGGCATGATCTTCGACCCGCGGTTCGGCCTGCTCAACTACGGCCTGAACCTGCTGCACCTGCCGACCGCGCAGTGGCTCTACAGCCCCGGCTCCGCGATGCCCGCCGTGATCATCTACAGCCTCTGGCACGAGCTCGGCTTCACCACCCTCGTGTTCATCGGCGGCCTCGCGGTCATCTCCGACGAGTACGGCGAGGCCGCGCGGGTCGACGGCTGCGGCCCGTGGCGCGAGTTCTGGTACATCACCTGGCCGCAGCTGCGCCCGACCGTCGGCCTCGTGGCGCTGATCACCACGATCAACTCGCTGCAGGCCTTCACCCAGTTCTACGAGCTGCAGGGCGCGGCCAACTCGACCGTCACCCTCAGCTTCCTGATCTTCCAGAACGCCAGCGGCCAGACGCCCACCCTGGGCTTCGCCGCGGCTACCGCGGTGGTGCTGTTCGCCATCACCGTGCTGTTCACCCTCGTCCGGCGGCGCACGTCCGTCGGAGGCGGCGGAGTCACGGCGTGACCCGTCACCGGCTCCATCCCGCGCGCAGCATGTCAATACCCTTTAGCCTCAGAAGGAGAATTCGCACATCATGCGAAACCCTGCCACGCTAGCCGGAACCCGGTCGCGCCGGGCGGCCGGGGCTGCCCTCATCGCGGCGCTCGGCCTGGCGGCCTCCGCCTGTGCCGGAGGCGGCTCCACCACGACCGCCGCCGCGTCCGGTTCGGCGCTGCCGACCGTCTCCGGACCGGTGACGATCACCTTCCAGGAGGTGTACGGCACCAAGACGCAGCTCAAGACCATCACCAAGCTGGTCGACGCGTTCGAGGCGAAGAACCCGGACATCACGGTGAACCTCGAGGCCTCCTCGAACTACACCGCGCTGTTCCAGAAGGAGAACGCCGAGGTCGCCGCGGGCAACACCCCGACCATCGGGATGGCCTACGAGGACAACGCGCAGACCTGGGCCACCGCCCAGAAGATCGTGCCGATCCAGGACCTGGCCGGCACCAACAGCCCGGCCGAGTTCTCCACCTTCTACACCGCCATCCAGAACGACCTGAAGCTGTCCGACGGCGATGTCTGGATGTGGCCGCTTGGCAAGTCGCTGCAGCTTCAGGCGGTCAACGAGACCCAGCTGGCCGCCGCCGGCGTCGCCTCGGCGCCCACCACGTGGTCCCAGTGGGCGACCGACCTCGCGACCGTCACCGCCAAGGAGAAGGCGAGCGACTCGAAGTACGCCGGCATCACGGTCTACCCGCAGGGCACCGGCGAGACCCTGTTCGAGGAGCTCGCCGCGAGCTACGGCGAGAAGCTGTACGCCTCGGACGGCACCCCCCAGTTCACCTCGGCGGACGCGGTGAAGGCCCTGCAGTTCCTGCAGACCGAGAAGAGCAACGGCTCGCTGGCCGTCGGCGGCTCCACCACCGACCTCTACCCCGGTGAGGACGCGCTGACCGGCGGCACCGCCGTGGACGACCTGACCTCCTCCGCGGGCGTCTACTACGAGTCGGTGCCCAGCGGCGACAAGCTCGGGTTCACCGCGCTGCCCGGCGACTCGCTGATGTACGGCGCCAACCTCGTCGTCTACACGACCGCGACCACCCAGCAGCGCGCCGCGGCCTGGGAGCTGCTGCAGTACCTCGCCAGCCCGTCGGTCCAGGCCGCCTGGTCCGAGGGCATCGGCTACTACCCGGTGACCTCGCAGGCCCTGTCCGACATGTCGGCGAGCTACCTGTCAGAGAACCCGTGGGTCGAGCAGACGATCGGCGGCCTGAACACCGCCTTCACCGACCCGGCCTACGAGTGGGTCACCGACTGCGCCGTCTACCTGGACACCGCGGTCTCCTCCGCCCTGAGCGGCACCAGCGCCTCGTCCGCGCTGGCCACCGCGCAGAGCGCCTGCGAAGCCAAGAAGAGCACCGAGAGCTGAGGATGACCTTCCCGCTCACCACGCGCGCGTCGTCCCGGGGCCACAAGTCCCGGGGCGGCGCGCCGCGCCGCGCCCCCGGCGGACCGGTCGGGGCCTGGCGCGGCTGGTCCTGGACCCGCCGCCTGGTCGCGCTGCTGCTCGCGGCGCTGTTCCTGGTGCCCTTCTACTGGGTCTTCGTGATCTCGCTGCAGAACGGCACGACGATCTCGAGCTGGCCGCTGGACCTGGTTCCGCAGTGGCACTGGGCGAACTACTCGCGGGCCTGGGACCTGACCACCTGGCCGCGCTTCTTCCTCAACACGGTCTTCATCGCGGCCTGCACGGTGCTGCTGTGCCTGGTGACGTCCGTCCTGGCCGGCTTCGCCTTCGGCGTGCTGAGGTTCCCCGGCAAGAAGGTCCTGATGGGCCTGATCCTGTCGGTGCTGATGGTGCCGACGGTCACGCTGATCGTGCCGGACTTCGTCATCGCCGACGAGCTGCACCTGCTCAACACGTACTGGATCCAGATCCTGCCGTTCGGCTCCAGCGTCTTCGGGATCTTCCTGGTGCGCCAGTTCTTCCTGACGATGCCTCAGGAGATCATGGACGCCGCCTCGGTGGACGGCGCCGGGCGGCTGCGGATCCTGTGGCACATCGGCGTTCCGGCCGTGCGCCCCGCGCTGCTGCTGATCGGCATCAACGTGTTCGTGGCCTCGTGGAACTCCTTCCTGTGGCCGCAGGTGATGGTCTCGAACCCGAACCTGCAGCCGATCGAGGTGGGCCTGGCCTCGTTCACCACCGACAACGGCACCGACTGGTCCGCGATGAGCGCGGCCGTCTGCTTCACCACCATCCCGATCATGCTGGTGTTCCTGCTGCTGCAGAAGCAGTTCGTCCGCGGCGCGCTGAACGCCGCCGGCGCCGTGAAATGACCCGCCCGACTTAGAAAAGTGCCCACCTGCATGACCGATCTGCTCCTCGTCGTCGACTTCGACGGCACCGTCTACCGCGGCGACGAACCCGTCCGCCGCTACGCCCGCCGGATCTCCGAGTCCCTGCCACCCGAGCGGGCCGAGCACTACCTGGCCGTCCTCGAGCGCTACCTCGCCGAGGGCGTCGCCGCCGCGCGGCACAGCACCGACACCGTCGAGGCCGCCGCGCTGCGCGAGTCCTTCGACCACTGGGGGGCCGCGATGAACCTCGCGCGGCGCTGCTTCGGCGCGTCCGCCGCCGTGGTGGAGACCGCGTTCACCCACACCAGGCAGGACATGCTCGACCCCGGCTGCGAGCTCGAGGTCGTCACCCCGCTCGTGGCGGCGCTCACCGAGCTGCGCGGCGCCGCGCGCGTCGTGCTGGCCACCAACAGCCCGCGGCCGGGCCTCGACGCGCTGCTGGACCGGCTGGGCGTCGCAGAGGCCTTCGATGAGGTGCTGCCCGGCGCGGCCAAGCCGGACGGCCTGCGCCGGATCCTGCAGCGCGAGCTCGGCGAGGACCTGCGGGCCCGGCCCTGGCGGCTGTTCTCGCTCGGCGACCACTACTACAACGACCTCGCGCCCGCGGTTGAGATCGGTGCGGCGGCGGGGTACATTGATCGGTTCGGTCGAGCCGACGGCCCGGCGACGGCGCAAGCCGAGATCGCCGAGCGGTTGCTGCCCGCGATCCACGCCTGGGTGCGGGACCCGCGCTCCGCCGCCGTCGCGGCGGTCTGACGCGGTGTCGGACGGGGCGTGTCCGCCGGAGAGTGACGAAAGAGTGAGGAAGTAACACGGTGTCGGCCAGTGTGGAATTCTGGGGCGGGGTCGGGGTCATCGGCTCCAGCAAGGTCCTGATCAAGGACGGCGGCCACCGGGTCCTGTTGGACCTGGGCCTTGACATACCGAAGGACGGGGACCTGTTCCGGGTGCCGGCCGCCCCGCGGCCCGGACGCGAACTGTCCGACCGGCTGCGGGTCGGGGCCGCGCCGGCCATCCCCGGCCTGTTCGACCCGACCGCGCTGGCCGCGGGCGACCGGCTCGCCGAGCAGGTCGAGCCGGCCTCGCTGTTCGTCACCCACCCGCACATCGACCACGTCGGCCTGGCCGGCTTCGTGCGCCCGGAGGTCCCGGTGCACGCCTCGCCGGACACGATCGCGCTGCTCGCCGCGCTGGAGAAGGGCCAGGAGGCGCTGCCCGGGCCGCGCTCCTTCGCCGGTCCCGCGGCCTGGCGTCCGGTCGCTCTCGGCGAGCGGGTCCAGGTCGGCCCGATGACCGTCGAGCGCTTCGACGTGGACCACGACGTGCCGGGTGCCAGCGGCTACCGGGTCACCACCAGCGACGGCGTGCTCGCCTTCACCGGCGACTTCCGCTTCCACGGCCACCGCCCCGAGCTGTCCTGGGCCTTCGCCGAGGCGGTGGCCGGCGCCGACGTGCTGGTCACCGAGGGCACCACGCTCAGCTGGGAGGAGATCCACCCGCTGCGCACCGAGGTGGACGTGAACGCGATGTTCGAGGCCGATCTCGCCGGCAATCCCGACCTGGTGATGCTGGCCGTCTACCCGCGCGACTTCGACCGGGTGCGCGACTTCACCGCGATCGCCGAGGCGGCCGGCCGGCAGCTGCTCTGGCCGGACCGCACGGCCGCGTTCCTGCGCGCCGCGGGCTTCGACGGCGCGCTGTCGGTCGGCGAGGCGGGCCTTGACGCGGTGCGCGAGGCGCCGGGACGCTACGTCGTGCAGCTCGATGCCGACGACATCCCCAGCTTCCTGGACATGCCCTTCGGCCCGAACAGCGTGTTCGTGCACGCGAACGGCGAGCCGCTCGGCCCCTTCGAGCCGCGCTGGCAGCTGTTCGTCGACTGGCTGGCCAAGCTCGGCGTGCCGCTGCGCCGGATCGGCTGCTCCGGCCACGCGTACCAGGACGATCTGCACGAGTTCGTGCGCATGATCAACCCGAAGGTGCTGATCCCGATCCACACCTTCAGCCCGTACCGGGTGCACCCGACCGGCAGCACCGCGCGGCTGGTGGTCGAGTACGCCCAGGCCTACGACTTCTCCGGCCGGCCGCTCGACTAGCCGGTCGACGGCGTAGCGCGCGGACACGGTAGGCTCGACCCCGTGATGACGTGGGTGATCGTGTTCTGCGCGCTCGCCGCCGCGGCCCTGGTCGCGCTCGCGGTCTGCGCCTGGCCGGTGTGGCGCGAGGGCTTGGCGCTGACCAAGCAGCTCGGCCGGGCCTCCGAGGCCTTCGGCGAGGCGATGGAGCCGCTCGGCGACGCCCTGGAGAAGCTGGGCGCTGATCAACCTTCATCACATCGGCGTTGACAAAGGCTCACGGCCGCTGAAACCTTGGATTCACGCATGGCCGCTTCCTCGGTGGCCGGTAGATCCCGTCCGATGGAGCCGCAACCGATGCTGCTGAGCCCCGAGTCCCTCTTCGTGATCGTCGTCGCCGGGCTGCTGCTCTACGGCTGGAAGAGGCTGCCCGGGGCGATGAAGGATCTGGGGAAGGCGCGCCGTATCCTCAAGGCCGAGAGCCAGGCGATGCGCGACGACGTGCCGCTGCCGAAGCGGCGCGTGGTCGAGGCGGATCCCGAGGACGTAGTAGCTCGACGCGACGGATAAGGCAGGCAACCACACGTGGCACGCATGGCTGGGCGTTCGGCGGACGACGCCGCACGGATGCCGCTCGTCGAGCACATCCGGGAGCTGCGCAACCGGGTGATCAAGGCCGCTCTGGCGATCCTCGTCGGCGCGATCATCGGCTTTATCTTCCGCTCGCACGTGCTGCACGCGCTGGAGACCCCGGTCTGCGACATCAAGGGCGTCACCGGCGTCGGCAAGCAGACCAAGCAGTGCCCGAACGGCGCCATCGTCTTCCAGGGACCGACCGCGCAGGTCAGCCTGTCCTTCAAGATCGCGATGTACGTCGGCATCGTGATCGGCAGCCCGGTCTGGCTCTACCAGGTCTGGGCCTTCCTGGCGCCGGGCCTTTACAAGAAGGAGAAGCGGTACAGCCTCTCCTTCATCGCCGCGGCCGTGCCGCTGTTCTGCGCCGGCGTGGTGGTCTGCTACTTCCTGTTCCCGGTCATCATGCAGGTGCTGCTGAGCTTCCTGGGCGGTACCGGGGGCTCGACGCTGCTCGACGCGAGTCAGTACATGACCTTCATCCTGCAGATGATGACGGTCTTCGGCGTGTCCTTCGTGCTGCCGCTGGTGCTGGTGCTGTTCAACTTCCTGGGCATCCTCAGCTCCAAGGCCATGCGCAAGTACTGGCGCGTCATCGTGCTGGTGATCTTCGTCTTCGGCGCCATCGCGGTGCCGACCGGCGACCCCTTCGGCATGAGCGCGCTCGCCATCCCGATCTGCATCCTGTACTTCGCGGCGGTCGGCATCGCCGAGCTCAACGACCGTCGACGGGCCCGCAGGAAGGCCTCGATGCCGGGGGCGAACCTCTCGCCGGACGAGGCGACCGACCTGGATCTGACCCCGGCTCCGATCGAGGACTCGCAGTCGCTCGAGGACATTCTCTAGGGGACCGCGGCGCCGGGTCCGTGCACGTGTGAGCGTGCACGCGGCCGGGGAAGAGGTAGGTGCCGGTGGCGTCGAGGCTGATCGACGCCTCCGGACCAGGCCTCTATAACGGTGATTCTCATGGAGAGGACATCCACCGCTTCCGGTCCGCGCCATGCGGCGTGAAATCGTTCTCCCGGTGTCGGACCCTTCCCCTAGGATGAGGAACATGGCCTCGCCGTTCCCGCAGTTCTCCGCTCTGTATCCGTTCGGGCTCGACGAATTCCAGATCCAGGGCTGCGCCGCGTTGGACGAGGGGCACGGGGTCCTCGTCGCCGCGCCCACCGGCGCCGGCAAGACCGTCGTCGGGGAGTACGCGGTCTACCTGGCGCTCAGCCGCGGCCGCAAGTGCTTCTACACCACGCCCATCAAGGCCCTGTCGAACCAGAAGTTCGCCGATCTGGTCAAGCGGCACGGAGCCGCCAACGTCGGCCTGCTGACCGGCGACAACTCGATCAACGGCGACGCGCCGGTGGTGGTGATGACCACCGAGGTGCTGCGCAACATGCTCTACGCCGGCTCCACCGCCCTAGACGGCCTCGGCTTCGTGGTCATGGACGAGGTGCACTACCTCGCCGACCGCTTCCGCGGCGCCGTCTGGGAAGAGGTGATCATCCACCTGCCCGAGTCGGTGCAGCTGGTGTCCCTGTCCGCGACGGTCTCCAACGCCGAGGAGTTCGGCGAGTGGCTCGGGACCGTGCGCGGCGCCACCCGGATCATCGTCTCCGAGCACCGTCCTGTCCCGCTCTGGCAGCACGTGCTGGCCGGCGGCAAGATCTTCGACCTCTACCACGGCGCGGACCCGGAGACCCCGGACGCCAACCGGGTCAACCAGGAGCTGGTCCGCTTCTGCCGGCAGGAGGAGCGGCTCGGCCCGCCGGGACGCCGCGGGCGCTCGGCCGGGGCCGGGCGCGGCGGCAGGTCGGGACCGCCGAGCCGGGTCGACGTGGTGGACCGGCTGGACTCCGAGGGTCTGCTGCCCGCGATCAACTTCATCTTCTCCCGGGCCGGCTGCGAGGCGGCGGTGCAGCAGTTCCTGCGCTCCAACGTCCGGCTGCTGAGCCAGGAGGACCGGCTGAAGGTGCGCGCGTTCGTCACCGCGCGCACCTCCGAGATCCCGCGCGAGGATCTCAATGTCCTGGGTTACCACGACTTCCTGGACGCGCTGGAGCGCGGCGTCGCGGCGCACCACGCGGGGATGCTGCCGACCTTCAAGGAGATCGTCGAGGAGCTGTTCGTCCAAGGCCTGGTCAAGGCGGTCTTCGCGACCGAGACCCTGGCCCTCGGCATCAACATGCCGGCCCGCTCGGTGGTGCTCGAGTCCCTGGTCAAGTGGAACGGCGAGGCACACGTCGACGTGACGCCGGGCGAGTACACGCAGCTGACCGGGCGCGCGGGACGGCGCGGTATCGACATCGAGGGGCACGCGGTCGTGCTCTACCGGCCCGGGCTCGACCCGCGCGCGCTGGCCGGCCTCGCCTCGACGCGTACCTATCCGCTGCGCTCGTCCTTCAAGCCGTCGTACAACATGGCCGTCAACCTCGTCGGCCAGGTCGGCACGGCCCGCGCCCGCGCGCTGCTGGAGAGTTCCTTCGCGCAGTTCCAGGCGGACCGCGCGGTGGTCGGCCTGACCCGCCAGCTCCGGCGCAACAGCGAGGCGCTGGACGGGTATAAGGAGTCGATGACCTGCCACCTCGGCGACTTCGAGGAGTACGCGGCGCTGCGCCGGGCGCTGTCCGACCGCGAGGCGGAGCTGTCCCGGCTGAACTCGTCCTCGCGCCGGGCCTCGGCCGCGTCGGCCGTCGAGAAGCTCAAGGCGGGGGACGTGATCACCGTGCCCTCGGGCCGTCGCGCGGGTCTCGCGCTCGTGCTCGATCCCGGTCTCGACACCGGCAAGGAGGGCCCGCGTCCGGTGGTGCTCACCGCCGAGCGGCAGGTCGTCCGGCTGACCATGCTGGACTTCCCGGTGCCGGTCGAGCCGCAGTTCTGGATGCGCATCCCGAAGAACTTCAACCCGAAGTCGCCGCAGTCCCGCCGCGATCTCGCCTCGGCGCTGCGGACCAAGGCGGGGGACGAGGGCGTCAAGGCGGTCCGGCCGCGCAAGCAGCGCGCGGAGGCCGCGGACGACGCCGAGATCACCCGGGTGCGCGCGGCCCTGCGCCGTCACCCGTGCCACGGCTGCGACGACCGGGAGAACCACGCGCGCTGGGCCGAGCGCTACTGGCGGCTGCAGCGGGACACCGAGCAGTTGGAGCGGCGCGTCCAGGGCCGCACGAACTCGATCGCGCGCACCTTCGACCGCGTCTGCTCGGTGCTCACCGTGCTCGGTTACCTCGACGGGGAGCGGGTGACGGATCCGGGCCGCCGGCTCGCCCGGATCTACTCGGAGCTCGACCTGGTCGCGGCCGAGTGCCTGCGCGAGGGCGTGTGGGACGGCCTGAACCCGGCGGAGCTCGCCTGCGCCGCCTCGCTGCTCGTCTACGAGGCCAGGATCAGCGACGACGCCCCGCCGCCGCGGGTGCCCAAGGGCCCGGCCCGGGAGGCGATCGAGCGCACCCTGCGGATCTGGTCGGAGACGCACAACCTGGAGGGCGACTACGACCTCGACTTCCAGCGCGAGCCGGACACCGGCTTCGCCTGGGCCGCCTTCCGCTGGGCCTCCGGGCACCGGCTCGAGGCGGTGCTCGACGAGGTCGGCCTGCCCGCAGGCGACTTCGTGCGCTGGTGCAAGCAGCTGATCGACCTGCTCGGCCAGATCGCCGACGCGGCCGCCGCGGACCCGGACTCGGGCGTGCGGCAGGCGGCGCGCGAGGCGGTGGGCCTGATCCGCCGCGGCGTGGTCGCCTACAGCTCGGTGAGTTAAGAGCGTCGATATCTCGGCCGGGTCCGACGCGGTGTTCCTCACTGCTCCGGGCCCGGCCGGGTGTTCTCCGGTCAGCCGCGCGGCTTGAAGATCCCGAAGGTGCCGCCCTGCGGGTCGCGCAGCACCGCGATCCGCGGACCGTTCTCCATCTGCACGTCCTCGGCCGCGTGCAGCACCTCGCCGCCGAGCTCGCGCGCCTTGGCCGCCGAGGCGTCCACGTCGGCCACCACGAAGTACGGGTTCCAGTGCGCGGGCACGTCCGGCGGGAACATCTCGCCCATGTCCATCGCGCCGCCGAACATCGTGTCGGCCACGCCCACCATGGGATACTCGTCCGAGGGCCAGACCCGCCAGCCGAGGACGTCCGTGTAGAAGCGCAGCGCGCCCGCGACGTCCCGGGTGGCCAGGTCGATCCAGCCGAACGCGCCCGGCTCGTCGACCACCCCGAAGCCGGTGAACCCCGCGGCCTGCCAGAGCGAGAAGGCCGCGCCGGTCGGGTCGCTCAGCATGGCCCAGCGGCCGATGTCCATCACGTCCATCGGGCCCATCCACACCTGCGCGCCCGCCTTCTGCGCGGCCTGCGTGCTCGCGTCGATGTCGGTGGTCGCGAAGGCGAGTATCCAGCTCACCGGCTGGTTCGGGTCCATCAGCGGGGCGACGGCGGCCGCGGGGCTGCCGTCCAGCGAGAAGATGGTGTAGCCGCCCGCCTCGGGGTTCGGGTCGGTCTCCGCCGTCCAGCCGAACAGCCCGCCGTAGAAGCGCTGCGCGGCCTCCGGATCCGTGGTGCCGAGCTGCGCCCAGCAGGGCGAGCCGGTGATGTTCTCTGTCACTTTCATGGCACTGCCTCTCCGTTGAGGATACGTGGGCCGACTCCCACCTCACCCGCACTCGGCCGAGTGCGCCAGTCGGCCGACGAACCGATAGCGTGGCCCCGTGATCGCTGACGAGACGAGCGCCGGAGGCCGCGGCGTGGCCGACATGAAGACCGTTTCGAGCCGGGTGGTGTATGAGAACCCGTGGATCAGCGTGCGCGAGGACGCGATCGAGCGCGCGGACGGCTCGCCGGGCGTCTACAGCGTGGTGGACAAGGGCAACTACGCCGTCGTCGTGCCCTACGAGAACGACGGCTTCTGGATGGTCGAGCAGTACCGCTACCCGGTCGGCGAGCGTTCCTGGGAGTTCCCGATGGGCACCTACCCGGATCGCCGGATGGGCGACCCGCTCGAGCTTGCGCGGCGGGAGCTGCTCGAGGAGACGGGGCTGACCGCGGGCCGGTGGGACCTGCTCGGCGAGCTGTGGTGCGTCCCCGGCTTCTCCTCCCAGTCCGGCCACGTCTACCTGGCCTCCGAACTCGTTCACGGCGAGCTCGACCGGGAGCACGAGGAGCAGGACATGCGGCACGGTTGGTTCAGCCGCCGCGATCTCGAGAAGATGATGCGCGACGGCACGATCAGGGACGCGCAGACGATCGCCTGCTACGGGTACGTCCTGCTGCAGGGGAAGTAGGGCGCAACCCCGTTGATTCGCTCCGGCGTCTGTGAATGCTGAAGGTACTTTGAAGCCCGGCCGATCGGGCGGATCTTCCTACGAGGGGGCTAGACCGTGTCTCAGGACACCGCACCAGCACGACCGTTCGCCCGCCGCCGTGCGCGGCTGGCGTTGGCGGCGCTGACACTGCCGGCCGTGCTCGCGCTCGCCGGCTGCGACGGCACGAACGCCGCGGCGCCCGCCGTGGCCGTGGCCGCCGGGCCGGCCGCGGACAGCACGTCCGTGCACTCCGCCGTGTGCGGGAAGGTCGAGTCCGCGTGGGCCGTGTTCGCCCGGAAGGCGGCCAGCGTCAGCGTCGAGAAGACCAAAGCCGGTCGCAAGGTAAGCGTCGTCAAGATCAACTACGCCCCGTACGGCAAGTTGAGCACGTCGCTGTACAACGCGCTCACCGGCAACCGGGAATTCCAGCTCGCCTACGACGTCGACAACCTGGCGACGGATGCCGGCACCGTCTACGGCGACCCCGGCCAGCACCAGTCGCCGACGAAGGACCTGGCCGCGTTCAAGAAGGACGCTCCGCTCGTCGCCAAGGACTGCGGCACGACGCTCAAGGTCCCCGCGTCCTAGGGTCGCGGAACGCTTAGAGGTACTGCCCGGTCGAGGGCTCGGCGGTGATCGTGCCGAAGCCCTCGCGCCCGGCCTTGATCGCGTAGAGCTCGGCCAGCGTCGTCCCGCGCGCGACCTGCTCGCCGGTGCCGAGCCAGTCGGCGGCCTCGGCCGGGCCCAGCGGGCCCACCTCGATCTGCGCCAGGCAGCGGCCCGGGCGTACGACGGCCGGGTGCAGCCGGTCCAGCGGCTCGTTGGTGGTGATCGCCACCAGGATGTTCTGGCCCTGGCCGAGCAGCCCGTCGGTCAGGTTCAGCAGCCGGGACAGCGCCTGTCCCGCGGTGGTCTTCGCCTCGCCGCGGATCAGCTCGTCGCAGTCCTCGAGGATGAGCAGCCGCCAGCGCCGGTCCCCGCGGTTCTCGCCCATCACGACCTCGAGCAGGTAGCCCGGCTCGCTCAGCAGCCGCTCGGGGTCGAGCACGCAGTCCGTGCGGCACCACTTGCGCCAGGAGCGGCCGAGCGCCCGCAGCGCGGTCGTCTTGCCGGTGCCGGGCGGTCCGTGCAGCAGGATCAGCTTGCCGTTGACGTCCTCGGCGCGCAGCGCCATCAGCTTCTCCAGCTGCTCGGCCACCGGCGCCGAGTAGTTGCGCCGCAGGTCCGTCCACTCCTGCGCCTCGATCGCCCGCTCCTGGTTGACCGCGCCGTTCGCCGAGGCGTGCCAGAAGCCGAGGCTGACCCGGTCGTCCTGCTCCTTCACCCGCCGGCGCACCAGCCTCGCCGCCTGCTTGGCGATCCGCTCCGCGTCCTCGTTGCTCTGCGCGGTCACGATCACCACGCCGTGGCCGGGGTAGTAGCGCTGGATGTACAGGCTCCAGCCCTCGCCGGTCGCATACAGCGCCCGCTGCCCGGTCCGCGCCTCGCGCCGGACCCCGGCCCCCTCCGGCAGCCGCCAGTCGCCGCGCCGGAACGACTTGACCGCGATCAGATGGGCGTGCGGTTCGCGGCCCTCGGCGAACGCGGCGAGGAACAGAAACTGGCAGATGGTGACGACGTCCACCCCGTCGTCCACCGAGCCCCACTCCACCCATGGCCTGCGGGAAGGCGGCTCGCCGGCGCCGCGCCCCGAGGCCGCTCCGGCGAACTCGCGCAGCAGTTCGGCAGCCGCCGCGGCTCCGTTCTCGGTCATGGTCATGGACAGCCATGATCCGGCACGCGGGGTGTGGCCGTCTACTGATTTGGCGGATCGCCACCCCGTGATCGATACGGAGCGTATTCGATGCCGCATCGAAAGTATAACGACCCGCAGTTGCGGCCGGTTGTGCCGATAAAACTGGCAACTGCTGGCACTAGAGTCCGAGTTATGACGCAAACACGAGCTTTCCGGATCGGCGAGGCTGCCGAGCTGCTCGGGGTCAGCCCGGACACCGTCCGGCGGTGGATCGACGCGGGCCGCCTGCCCGCGCACCGCAGGGACGGCGAGGCCGGGGGACACCGCACGATCGCCGGGCCCGACCTGGCGGCGTTCGCGGCGACCCTGGCGGACACCGAGATGCAGGAGCGCTACGGCGCGATCTCCTCGGCCCGCAACCGGATGCGCGGGATCGTTACCCGGGTCCTGCGCGACGGGGTGATGGCCCAGGTTGAGATGCAGGCGGGGCCGCACAAGATCGTGTCGCTGATGAGTCGTGAGGCCGCGGACGAGCTGGGCCTCGAGCCCGGCGTGCTCTCGGTCGCCGTGGTCAAGTCAACCAATGTCGTTGTAGAACGGATCGAACCCTGATGCCCACCCTCCTCGCCCGCACCCGCCTGCGCGTGCCCGCCGCGGCTGCCGCCCTCGCGCTCGCCGGCGCCGCCCTGGCCGGCTGCTCCTCGTCCTCCACCACCTCGTCCGGCGCCTCGAGCTCCGCGTCCGCGAGCAGCGTCGCGCTGTCCGGCACAATCACGGTGTTCGCCGCGGCCTCGCTGAAGAAGAGCTTCACCGCGCTGGCCACGACCTTCGAGAAGGACCACCCGGGCACTACGGTCAAGTTCTCCTTCGCCGGCAGCGACACGCTCGCCGCGCAGATCGACCAGGGCGCCCCGGCCGACGTGTTCGCCTCGGCCAACCAGTCGACCATGGAGACGGTCGAGAAGGCCGGGAACACCACCGGCACGCCGACCGTCTTCGTCAAGAACACCCTGGAGATCGCGGTCCAGCCGGGCAACCCCAAGGGCATCGAGACGCTGGCCGACCTGACCAAGTCCGGGATCAAGGTGGCCGAGTGCGCCGCGACCGTGCCCTGCGGCTCGGCGGCCGTCAAGGCGCTGGCCGCCGCGAAGGTCAAGCTGACCCCGGTCACCTACGAGACCGAGGTCACCGGCGCGCTGACCAAGGTCGAGCTCGGCGAGGTGGACGCGGCGCTGGTCTACCACAGCGACATCGTCGGCGCGGACGGCAAGGTCGAGGGCGTGGTGTTCTCCACCGCCTCCGACGCGGTCAACTCCTACCCGATCGACGTGCTCAAGGGCTCGACGAACACGAGCCTGGCGCAGGCCTTCGTGTCCTACATCCTGTCCCCGTCCAGCGAGCAGTTCCTGCTCAAGGCTGGATTCCAGGCTCCGTGATCCAGCGGGCCCCCAAGAAGCGGCGACCGGGACGGCGGCTGAACCAGGGCCGCGCCCCGGTCGCGCTGCTGCTGCCCTCGCTGCTCGGCCTCGCCTTCCTGGTGCTGCCGGTGGTCGGACTGCTGGTGCGCACGCCGTGGAGCCGGCTGACCACGGACATCGCCGCTACCGACACGTGGACCGCGCTCCGGCTCTCGCTGGAGTGCGCCACCGCGGCCACCGGCTTCAGCATCTTCCTCGGCGTGCCGCTGGCCTGGCTGCTGGCCCGCACGGACATGCCGGGACGCGGCGTGGCCCGCTCCCTGGTCGCCGTGCCGCTGGTGCTCCCGCCGGTGGTCGGCGGCATGGCGCTGCTGCTGGTCCTCGGCCGCAACGGGATTCTCGGCATCTACCTGGACCGCTGGTTCGGCATCACCCTGCCGTTCACCACGCCGGGCGTGATCGTGGCCGAGACCTTCGTCGCGCTGCCCTTCCTGGTCATCTCGGTGGAGACGGCGCTGCACGCGCTGGACGCCTCGCTCGAGGAGGCCGCGGCCACCAGCGGAGCCGGGCGCTGGCAGATCTTCCGCTGGATCACGCTGCCCAACCTGCTCCCGGCCATCGGCGCCGGGGCGGTGCTCTCCTGGGCCAGGGCGCTCGGCGAGTTCGGCGCGACCATCACCTTCGCCGGCGATTTTCCCGGCACCACCCAGACCATGCCGTTGGCCGTCTATCTCGCCTTCGAGGACGACCCGCAGTCCGCGATCGTGCTCAGTCTGGTGCTGCTCGCGGTGTCGATCGCCCTATTGGCCCTCCTGCGTGACCGGCTCTTCACCCGCGTTTAACATGTTAAGCGACTTCTTAACTCGAATTCGCAACCATCGGTCTGGCTCGGACGTCGATATCCGTAGTCGAGCACAGGCCGACGGTGGGTCGGCCAGCCGTGTGCCGACGGGACGGACGTGGGTGAGAACGCGATGGCGGACGTGGTCAGCGGGCCCGGACGGGACGAGTCCGAGGAGCCGGTCACGCGGGAGACCGAGCGGGTCGAGGGTGACACACCTTCGATACCCCGGCCCGGTGAATCGGTGGCGAATGAGGGTACTGATGATGACTCCGCGTCATTCGAAGCCGCCGAGCCCTCGCCCGCCGAGACGACGCGGGAACTCGAGCCGATCGATTTCGCCGAGCCGGACGGGGCGTCCGACACCGTGGATCAGAGCGACGTCAACGTTGTCGTTCCGGTCCTTCCCGCCGAGCCGGGTGCCGAAGGCGAAGCCGCGGAGCTCTCCCTCGCCGAGGCCGCCGAGTCCATGGACGGCGCCCGGGTCCTGAACCGCGCGCGCCGCGCCCGCCGCCGTCGCCGGGTCAAGCTCGCGCTGCTCTCGCTCACCGCGACCACGGCCCTCGGCGCCGCCGCCATCTTCGGCTACGCCGCCTGGGACATCCAGCACCTGACGCACAACCTCAAGCACACCGCGCTGCTGCCCGCCGGGTTCACCGAGCCCGCCGAGTCGGTGGACGCCTACGGCCGCTCGGCGATGAACATCCTGCTGATCGGCTCGGACACCCGGGACACCGCCGCGGACTGCGGCCTCGGCGGCGACTGCGGCTCCGGCGCGAACGCGGACAGCGAGATGATCGTGCACCTGTCCGCCGACCGGAGCAACGTCACCGTCCTGTCCATACCGCGCGACACCGAGACCTCGCTGCCCGCCTGCGCCGGCGGCGGTCGCGGAATGATCAACAGCGCGCTGCAGTACGGGGCGTCCTGCCAGGTCGCGGCCATCTACGACCTCACCGGAATCACCATCGACCACTACATCGAGTTCGACTTCTCCGGCGTCGTCGACCTCTCGGACGAACTCGGCGGCGTCCCGGTGTGCGTCACGGCGGCCGTGCACGACCCGAACTCCGACCTGACCATCGGCGCGGGCACCACGAACGTCGAGGGCAAGCAGGCGCTGGAGTTCCTGCGCACCCGCGACGCCTTCTACGACGGGTCCGACCTCGGTCGCGAGCAGGCCACGCACATCTTCCTGTCCTCGCTGCTGCGCAAGGCCAAGGCCACTGCCACGCTGACAAACTTCAGCGAGTTGCAGTCCATCGCCGAGACCGTCACCAAGTACACGACGGTCGACAACGGCCTTGACAGCGCCACCGCCCTGCTCAACCTCGGCGAGGACTTCGGCGAGGTGGACTCGGACCGGGTGACCTTCCTGACCATGCCGTGGGAGCAGGACACCGACGAGGACGACGCGAGCTACCAGGACCGGGTCGAGCCCTCGTCGGACGCCGCGGCGGTCTTCCAGGCCATCGCGCAGGACAAGTCCTTCACGAGCTCGTCCGAGTCCGGGAGCGCGTCGTCCGCCACGGCCTCGACCTCGGCGGACTCGAGCGCGTCGGCCCCGGCGAGCGCGTCCTCCAGCGCGAGCGGCTCATCCGGCGCCTCGACATCGACGACCCCCTCGACCTCGACCTCGTCCTCCGCGTCGGCCTCGCCGAACGCCTCCGAGCTGGCCGCGGCCAAGGCGCACCCGATGCACGTGGACGTCGTCAACGCCTCCGGGACCACCAAGCGCTACCAGACGGTGCAGGAGCAGGTCTTCCAGGACGGCTTCGTCTACACCTCGGGCAGCGACGCGACTGCGACGCAGTCCTCGACGACGCTCGTCTACTCGGCCAAGGAGGCGAGCGCTGCCGAGGAGCTCGCCACCGACCTCAAGCTGCCGTCCTCGGCGCTCAAGGAGACCGGCACCGGCACCACGCTCGTGCTGACCATCGGCGCCGACTGGACCTCCGGCGCGACGTACTCCGCGACGGACAGCAGCTACTCGGCGACCGCCGTGATCTCGGTGCCCAGCGACTCGTACGAGGAGAACGCGGCGACGACCGGCGAGTGCGTCACCGCGAACCCCTCCTACGAGACCGGCTCCTCGTCGTCCAGCTCGTCGCAGTGAGCTGAGAACGCCGCGGGAGCCGGCGGGCGGGGCGCGGGCGCGCAACAGACGTGCGCACATGCGCGCCGGGGTGCCCTTGCCCGCGGCGCGCACCGGGCCGCGCCTATTTTGTGATGCCGAGGGGGTATCGAACCAAGGCTTCGGCCGATACGCTTCGGTCCGTACCAAGGTCCGTGTTTTTCACCCGACCCCCCGCTGTGACCTGCGGTTATGTGAGCAGCGAGTGAGGGTGTGGACGCGGAGAGTGCCCGAGGCGGCGGGTGCGTGGATCGCCTTTTCGCGAAGAGGCCGACCATCCTGTGGCGAGTGCGGCGCAAGGGATGACGGTGGCTGTGGAGCGGCGACGGTCCGTATTTGGTACGGCCCAGAACTGAACCGTTTCGAGCCCGCTGGAGTGGAACAACCGTGGCGCGTCAGTCAAGCCGCATAGCGCGCCGAGTCTTGGTCTCGGCCATGGGCGTGCGTTCCGTGCGCTCTATCAGTCCCCAGGTGATGCTGGGCTTGGTGGTCACCGAACTGACCGCCCCCGCCGCGCTGGCGGAGGCCCGGCGGTTGACGGTCGGGGCGCTCGAACGCTGGGGCCTGTCCGAGCGGGCCGGCGACGCGGCGCTGGTGATCAGCGAGCTGGCGGGCAACGCGCTGCGGCACGGCAGCGGCCCGGTCCAGCTGGTGCTGCGCCCCAAGCCGACCCCGGCCGGGACCACCGTGGAGTGCACCATCAAGGATGCCGGGAAGTGGCGCGGGCTCGGCGTGCCGGATCGGGACGAGGTCGAGGCCGACCTGGACGCCGAGGGCGGTCGCGGACTGTTCATCGCCCGCGAGCTGGCCGATTCGCTGATCGTGCGCGCCCCCCGCTACCGCGCCGGAACCACCGTCACCGCGACCTTCAGCTCCTCGGGCGTCGCGCCGGAGGCCGGCGCCGGGGCCGTCGGACGGGCCCGGCGTACCTGGGAGCGCCGGGTGCGGCGCGGCTGGCCGTTGCGCGGTGCCGCAGGGTCCTGACGGATTCTCAGCTCCACCCCGAGCCTCTCAGGCTTCTGAGGGGCCTTTTCGCGTTGCTATATCCGTTTTGGGCACTGGGAAATCTTGTTTGGGTAGAAGCCTAACTTTGCAGCGTATCGCAGAAGTCAATGTTATGGCACCTGATTCACAGAATCGTTACTCAGCCGACATGGCGACTCCATGTGGATTCAGTGTTCTCAGTCAGGGGGCCGTGGTGCCCTGGTACCGCCCCCGAATACGGGATCCGCGCCTACTACCCACAGGCACGGCACAACCGCTGAAGGAGTCTGAACCATGCACGCCCGTGCGATATCCAAGTCCGCTCTCGTCTGCAGCCTCGCCGCTGCCACCGCGTTCGCTGCCATTCCGGCACACGCCGCGAGCGACCCGTACACCGCTTTCGTGTTCAACACCAGTTCGGCCACCGAGCCGACGATTTACAACTTCATCAACTCGGCGACCACGAGCATCGACATGACGATGTACGAGCTCGTCGACACCACTGCGGTCAACGACCTGATCGCCCAGGAGGAGAACGGCGTCACCGTCCGCGTCGTCCTGGACGGCCAGCACACCTCGTACAACGCCTCCGCCATCTCGAAGCTCAAGGCGGCCGGCGTCGGGGTGGTCGAGTCCAACACCTCGCGGTTCACCTACACCCACCAGAAGACCATCACGATCGACGGCGACAAGTCGATGATCCTCACCGGCAACCTGACCTCGAAGTACTACACGACGAGCTGCGACTACGGCGTCATCGACACCGACGCCGACGACGTGGCCGCGATCGAGGCCGTGTTCAACGCCGACTACGCCAACAAGGCCATCACCCCGAGCGACGGCGACAACCTGCTCTGGTCGCCCACCGACGCGGAGTCCCGTCTGCTGTCGATCGTCAACGGCGCCACCTCCACCCTGGACATCGAGGAGGAGGAGTTGAGCGACACCGCGCTCGTCAACGCCGTCGTCGCGCAGGCCGAGGCCGGCGTCACCGTGCGCGTCGTGGTCGAGGACCCGTCCGACTACTCCTCCGAGGTCTCCGAGATCGAGAACGCGGGTGGCACGGTCGTCGGCTACTCCAGCAGCACCGGCTACTACATCCACGCCAAGGCCGTCATCGCCGACTACGGCCTGTCCGACGCCGCGGTCGAGATCGGCTCGATGAACTGGACCGACAACTCGCTCAACGACAACCGCGAGCTCGGCATCATCCTCAACGACTCGGCCGCCGAGACCGTGGTCGAGAACCAGTTCAGCTCGGACTACGCCGGCGGCACCGCCGCGTAACCGGGCGTCCACCGCGACGACGAGGGGAGCCCTCGCCGCGTTCGTGACCACCTACCGGTAGGAACCACGGGCGCGGCAAGGTAGCGTGGAATCGTGAGTATCTTCTTCGAGCTGTTCAGCCCCGGCGAGCGGCACCGCGTCGACGAGCAGGAGCGCCTCGAGCACACCCGCGAAGTCGAGTCGCCCTCCGAGCCGGGGCGTGGACCGATCGATCTCAGTTCCGGATTCGTCGTGATCAAGCCCTCGGGCTCCGCTCCCGATCGGGCGGACACCGAGGGCGAGACCGAGGAGCCCGACGCGGAAGCCTGAGTTCCTCAGGCCCGCGCCGGGCTCTGCCCGGTTTCCCCGGGGGCGGGGCGGCAGCAGCAGCAGTCGCCTTAGGCGGCGACGCGCTCCGGAGCCGCGGCGGTGGCCGGAGCCAGCGCCAGGTTCAGCACGTCGCGCACGTCGGAGACCAGGTGGATCTCCAGCGCCTCGCGCACCTCGGCCGGGACGTCGTCCAGGTCGGGCTCGTTGCGCTGCGGCAGCAGCACCACCGTGGCCCCGGCGCGCTGCGCGGCAAGCAGCTTCTGCTTGACGCCGCCGATCGGCAGCACCCGGCCGGTCAGCGAGACCTCACCGGTCATCGCGACCTCCGAGCGCACCGGACGGCCGGAGAGCAGCGAACCCAGCGCCGTCACCATGGTCACACCGGCGCTCGGACCGTCCTTCGGCACCGCGCCGGCGGGCACGTGCACGTGGACGCCGCGGTCCTTCAGGTCGCCCACCGGCAGTTCGAGCTCCGCGCCGTGCGAACGCAGGTAGGACAGGGCGATCTGCGCCGACTCCTTCATCACGTCGCCCAGCTGTCCGGTCAGCGTCACTCCGGTCGAGCCCGTCTCCGGGTCGGCCAGCGAGGCCTCCACGAACAGCACCTCGCCGCCCGCGCCGGTCACCGCGAGCCCGGTGGCCACACCAGGCACCGCGGTGCGCTCGGCGCTCTCCGGCGTGTGCCGCGGGTGGCCGAGGAAGTCCGGCAGGTTGGTCTCGGTCACCCGCACCGGCAGTTCGAGCTCGCCGACCGCGGTCTTGGCCGCCGCCTTGCGCAGGATTCGCGCCAGTGAGCGCTCCAGGTCGCGCACGCCCGCCTCGCGGGTGTACTCGGCCGCGATCCGTCGCAGCGCGCCGTCCTCGATGGCGGCCTCCTCGACGGTGAGCCCGGCCCGCTCCAGCTGACGGGGCAGCAGGTGGTCGCGGGCGATCGTCACCTTCTCCTGCTCGGTGTAGCCGTCCAGCCGGACCAGCTCCATCCGGTCGAGCAGCGGCCCGGGGATCGACTCGAGCACGTTCGCGGTCGCCAGGAACACGACGTCGCTCAGGTCGAGGTCCACCTCGAGGTAGTGGTCCCGGAAGGTGTGGTTCTGCGCCGGGTCGAGCACCTCGAGCAGCGCGGCGGACGGGTCGCCCCGGTAGTCCGCGCCGACCTTGTCGATCTCGTCGAGCAGCACGACCGGGTTCATCGAGCCGGCCTCCTTGATCGCGCGCACGATCCGGCCGGGCAGGGCGCCCACGTACGTGCGCCGGTGGCCGCGGATCTCCGCCTCGTCCCGGACGCCGCCGAGGGCGACGCGCACGAACGAGCGTCCCATCGCGCGGGCCACCGACTCGCCGAGCGAGGTCTTGCCGACTCCGGGCGGGCCGACCAGGGCCAGCACCGCGCCGGAACGCCGTCCGCCGACCGCGGCCAGGCCGCGCTCCTCGCGCCGCTTGCGCACGGCCAGGTACTCGACGATCCGCTCCTTCACGTCGTCGAGGCCGGCGTGGTCGGCGTCCAGCACGGCGCGGGCGCCCGGCAGGTCGTAGGCGTCCTCGGAACGCTTGTTCCAGGGCAGGTCGAGGACCGTGTCCAGCCAGGTGCGGATCCAGCTCGTCTCGGGGTTCTGGTCGCTGCCGCGCTCGAGCTTCTCGACCTCCTTGAGGGCGGCCTCCCGCACCTTCTCGGGCAGGTCCGCGGCCTCGACCCGGGCACGGTAGTCCTCGCTCTCGTCGGCCGGACGACCCTCGATCTCGGCGAGCTCCTTGCGGATCGCCTCCTGCTGCTTGCGCAGCAGGAACTGCCGCTGCTGCTTCTCCAGGCCCTCGTCCACGTCCTTGCGGATGGACTCGTTGACGTCCATCTCGGTCAGGTGCGTGCGGGACCACTCGACGAGCAGCTCGAGCCGGGCCGCGACGTCCGGGGTCTCCAGCAGCTGCAGCTTCTGGGCGAGCGTCAGGTACGGCGCGTAGCCCGCGGAGTCGGCCAGCGCGGACGGGTCCTGGATCTGCCGGACCGCGTCGACGGCCTGGAAGGCGCCGCGCTGCTGCAGGATCTTGATCGCGGTCTCGCGGTAGGTCTCGGCCAGCTCGTGCGCCCGGCCGACGGCGGCGGGCTCGGGACGGATCTCCGCCTCGACCCACAGCGCCGCGCCGGGACCGGTCGTCCCGCGCCCGATCTTGGCCCGCCGGGTGCCGCGCACCACGGCCACCGGCTGCCCGCCGCGCAGCCGTCCGATCTGCTCGATCACCGCCAGCGTGCCGTACGCGGCGTACTGCCCGTCGGGGCGCGGCACCAGCAGCAGCTCCGGATGCTCACCCGCATCCGGGTCCAGGCGCGCCGCGTCGATCGCGGCCCGCACGTCCTTCTCGTTCAGGTCCAGCGGCACGACCATGCCCGGCAGCACGACTTCGTCATCGAGCGGCAGCACGGGCAGAGCCTTGGTGGTGGACGTGATCGCCATGGAGCTTGCTCCCTCGGTCGGCTGCCGGGTCTCTCGGCCCGGCGGCAAAGTTGAGTCTGCCTTGCTCAACTTGGCGGTGCGGAGCGGTGTTCCCGAGGGGTGTTCGCTGTGAGCGATCCGGCTGCCACACGACTGCCACACGCGTGCCACGGGGCTCGGAGATCCTTGGTCCTGCCCGGCACACGGGTCTGGGTCCGACCCCGGCAGCACGCATCCGCTGTCCGAGGCCGGACTACGGGGGGCTTGTGTGACCGCGGTGGGACTCGCGGCCCAGTGGATCCACGGGGGACCTGCTGAGCCGCGAGTCCACCTCCCGCGCGGCGCGTCAGCCGCCCGGGACGGCGGCCTTCAGCTCGAGTTCGAGCTCGTCGGCCTCGGCGAGCAGCGCCGCGGCGCGCGGGTGGCCGAGCTCGGCGAGGCACTCGCCCTGCAGCCGCAGCGATTCGAGCAGCCCGTGCCGGTCGCCGAGGGCGCGGCGCAGCCGGACCGATTCGTCCGCGGCCTCGGCGGCGGGGGCCAGGCGTCCGGCGTCCCGCAGGATCTCGGCCTTGGTCTGCAGCAGCGCCTCCCGGTACAGCAGCTTCGTGCCCGCCTCGTCCGCGGCCCGCTCGAGCTGCTCCGCCCGGTCGCAGGCCTCGAGCGCGCCGGCCCCGTTCCCGGCGCGCCGGCGCAGTACGGCGATGTTGCCCCAGGCCGAGAACTGGCCGGGGAGGTTGCCGACCTCCCGGCAGCGGGCCAGGGCCTGCTCGAACTGCGCGGTCGCCGCGTCCAGCCGGCCCGACTCCGCGTAGGCGATGCCGAGGTTCACCCGGACGTGCACCGCGCCGTCCGGCCGGTCGAGCTCGACGCAGACCGCGAGGTTCCGCTCGAGGTGCTCGATCGCCTCCTCGAACCGGCCGGCCTGGATCAGCAGGATCGCCAGGTTCGTGCGCACCCTCGACTCGGATTCGAGATGCTCGAGCCGACGGGTCAGCCCGGCGCCGACCGCCATCAGGTCGATGGCCGTCTCCAGGTCGCGCTGGTTCATGTAGAAGAACCGCAGCACGAACGGGACCTGCCAGCCGAGCTCCCACAGCCGCCGGTCCCCGCTCGCGGCGGCCAGCCGGACCGCGGCGCGGATGTTCAGCTCCTCGGCGCGTCCCCAGGCGATAGCCTCGAGCGTGTCGGCGAACTCGGGGACCGGCGGCAGGCCCTCGGGCACGCGGTCGAGGGTGACCGGCGGGTTGGAGCGCCGGGGCGTGATCGCCTTGTCGAGCGCCGTGGCCGCGAGCGCGTACCAGCTCAGCAGCCGGATCAGCGCCTCGTCCCGGCCGCCCGCGGGCAGGTCGGCCGCGCCGCGCTCGGCGGCGTACTCGCGCAGCAGGTCGTGCGCCCCGTAGCGTCCCGGCGCCGAGGACTGCAGCAGGCAGGCGTCGGTCAGGTATTCGAGATCCGCCTCGAGCTCCTCCTCGGGCCGCCCGGTCAGGGCGCTCACCGGGCTCAGCCCGAGCTCCGCGCCGGTCGCCATGCCGACGAGGCAGAACAGCCGGCGCAGGTCCTCCCGCCCGAGGCGCAGATAGGCGACCTCGAACGCGGTGCGCACGCTCTCGTCGCCGAAGCTGAGCTCGTCGAGCCTGCTGCGCGCCGAGCGCATGCTCTCGCACAGGTCGGACACCGCCCAGCGCGGCCGGGTGGCCAGCCGGGAGCCGGCCAGCCGCAGTGCGAGCGGCAGGTCGGCGCACAGGTCCATCAGCTGTTCGACGGCCTCCCGCTCCCGCTCGATCCGCTGGGCGCCGATCAGCCGGGTGAGCAGCCGGCGCGAGGCCTCGCGTTCCATGCCCTCCAGCGAGACGTGCGCGGCGTCCGGCAGCCCGGTCAGCTGCTTGCGGCTGGTGGCCAGGACCGCGCCGCCGGCCAGCGCGGGAAGCAGCGGCCTGATGTGCGCGGCGTCCGCGGCGTCGTCCAGTACAAGCAGCACTCTGCGATCGGCCAGCCGCTCCCTGAGCAGTTCGAGCCGCGCCGCGCCGCCCGCGGGCAGCTCGCCGGCCGGCACGCCGAGCTCGCGCAGCAGCAGCGCGGACTCCGTGCCGCGCGCCGAACGCCCGCCCTCGTGCGAGCCGCGCAGGTTGACGTAGACCTGGCCGTCCGGGAACGAGCGCCGGGTGAGTTCGGCGATGTGCAGGGCCAGCGAGGTCTTGCCGGTGCCGCCCATGCCGGAGATCGCCACCAGCGCGGGGCGCGACGCGCTGCCCGCGCCCGACTCCAGCAGTTCGAGCAGCCGCTGCACCTCGGCCTCGCGGCCGGTGAAGAAGGTCGCGCCGGAGGGCAGGGCGGCGCGCGCCAGGCTGCCTCCCTCGCGTTCCGGCTCCGGCCGGTCGGCGGACCGCGCGTGCTCGTCGGCCAGGATCCGCCGATGCAGTTCCTGGAGCGTCCGCCCCGGCTCCACGCCGAGCTCCGCGCGCAGGGCCGCGCGCGCGGCCCGGAAGACCTCGAGCGCCTCGGCCCTGCGCTCAAGCCGCGAAAGCGCCGTCATCAGCACGGCGTACGGACGTTCCCGCAGCGGCTCGTCCTGAATCAGCGCCTGCAGATCGGCGACGGCCTCCCCGGGCCGGCCGAGTTCGAGTTCCGCCTCGCAGTACAGCTCCCTGACCTGCCGGTACAGCTCGAGCAGCGGTGGCACGGTCCGGTCGTGCAACGGCGGACAGGCGGCATCGAGCAACGGTTCGCCGCGCCACAGCTCCAGCGCAGGGCCGAGGCTCTCCGCGGCCCGCGCCCAGTCGCCGGCCCGCGCCGCCGCCCGCCCGGCCCGACTGAGCCGGGTGAACGCGGTGAGGTCGAGTTCGCGCTCCTCGTCCAGCGTGAAGCGATAGCCCGGCGCGATGGTCTCAAGCCGCGTCCCGAGCGGGCCGAGGCTGCGGCGCAGCCGCATCACGTAGCTGCGCAGCGTCGCCTGCGCCCCGTCGCCGCCGTCCGGCCAGATCAGCTCGACCAGCTCGTCGGCGGGCACGATCAGGTTCGGCCGGACCAGCAGCGCCGCGAGCAGCGCGCGCTGCTTGGGCGAGTTGAGCGCCAGCTCGGTCCCGGCCTCGTCCCGGACCACCAGCGGCCCGAGGACCGCGAACCGGCCGTTGTCGTTCATGAACGGGACCCGCCTTCACTGTGTCCTGACGAAGATTACCCGACCTCACCATGTCGCGCGGCCCAGCCGCGGGCGTGCGCCAGACGCTCCGGGATCGGCGGGTGGGTGGCGAACAGCAGGACGCTCAGCGGGTGCGGGTCGAGGTCGGCGATGTTGCGTACGCCGAGGCGGCGCCAGGTGGCGACCATGGCCGCCGGGTCGCGGGTGACGTCGAGGCTGAACTGGTCCGCGCGGCGCTCGATCCGCCTGCTGTAGGCGTTCAGCAGCGGCCCGCCGACCATGCCGAGCACGGTGGCGATCGCGAGGACGAGGGCGATGGCGCGCGGATCCTGGGCGCCGCCGACGTTCGCCGCGTGGCGCAGCGGCTCCCGGCCGAGCGCCCAGCCGAGTACGGCCACTGAAACGATGGTGCCGACCGCGCCGAACGCCGTGCCGGTCAGCACGTCCTGCCGCTTGGCGTGGCCGAGCTCGTGCGCCGCGACGCTGGCGATCTCGGCGGTGTCGCAGTGCTCGATCGTGGTGTCCCAGAGCACGATCCGGCGCGTCCTGCCGAAGCCGGAGACGTACGCGTTGTCGGCCGTCGTCCGCTTCGACGCGTCGCAGACGAGCACGTCCTGGACCTTGACGTCCGCCGCCACGGCCAGGTCCGTCAGCCGGTCGCGCAGCTCGCCCTGCTCCAGCGGCCGGAACTTGTTGAAGATCGGCTCGATCACCACCGGAAGCAGGAAGGAGAGCACGAAGACGAGGGCCACGCCGCCCGCCCCGGCGATCAGCGGCCAGCTGCCGGGCGCCGCGCGGGTGATCGCGAAGAAGCCCAGCGAGACGGCCGCGAACAGGATCGCGCTGAGCAGGAAGCCGCGCAGCGCGTCGAGCCAGTACAGCCTCCGGGTGCGCGTGCTCAGCCCCCACTCCCTGTTGATCCGCTCGCGCCAGAGCGAGAACGGCAGGTCGAGCAGCCACAGGACCGCGCGCAGGGCCACCGCGCCGAGCAGCGCCGTCGCGATCCAGCCGCCGCCGGCCGGCTTCCCGGCCGCATGCACCAGGTCGCTGCCCGCGGCCGTGAATCCGAGGACGCAGAGGGCCGCGAGATCGACGGTGAGCGACGCGTAGCGCACCGGGGCGGTGGCCCGTTTCCTGGCCTTCGAGCGCGCGTACTGCTCGGGCGTGAAGTCGGGGCCGTCGAGGTCGCGGCCGGAAGCGGTGCTCGGGCTAGTCGTCACGACTCCATCTTGCCCGCTGCGTTACTGAGTCGGGATCGAGACGCCGGTGACGGAGCCCTGGAATTCATCGGTGTCCAGGCTGAAGGTCCACGTGCCGCTGCCCTCGGGCGCCTGCGAGAAATAGGTGTTGGCGCTGATCGACTGGCCCGTGGACATGTACCAGCTCCGGCTCGGGTCCTTCGTGCAGTCGTTCCCGGTGGACACGTCCGTCGCGTCCGAGTCGATCTGCAGCGACGCCTCGTCGGCCGTCTCGAAGGCGCACGTCCACTCGCCGGGGTACTCGTCGGTGTACGTGAGCTTCACCGTGACGCTGCCGTCGCTGTTCACGGTGACCGTGGAGAGGGTGACCGTGTCGTCGTACGCGTCCGCGGCCACCTGCTGATTCACCGAATACGTGCCGGGCTTGTAGGAGAGCGCCGAGCCGCTGGAGGAGTCCGAGCTGTCGGAGGGATCCGAGCCCGAATCCGTGCTCTCGGGCGACGAGGTGTCCGATGCGGTGTCCGACGCCGCGTCGGTCGCGGCGCTGGTCTTCGCGGCGGCCTGCACACTCGCCCCGGTCGAGTGGCCGCCCGACGCGGTGTTCGTGCTGCCGTCGTTCCTGCTGCTCAGGATCAGCACCGTCGCGATCGCCCCGGCCATCACCACTGCGCCGCCGATCCCGAGCAGCGCGAAGAATCCCGTGCGCGAGCGGCGGGTCGGCAGCGGGGGCGGCGGGAGCGGCGTGGGTCCGTGCAACGAGGCGAAGTCGCTCGGGTTCGTGGGGGTGGGATTCGGCCGGTATGAGGGCTGCGGCGCCGCATACGGCGGCTGCGGAGCGGCTTGCGGTGCCTCGGCCGCGGTCGGGTCCATCCCCGGAGGCGCGACCACCCCGCCGAGAGCCTGCTGCAGCTCCTGCTTGCGGCGGTTCAGCAGTCCTCTGACCTCGACCGGCAGCCACTGGCCGTCGTGCAGCACGGCGTTCGAGGACAGCGACACGTGCTGCAACAGCTGCGCCGGGCTCGGCCGGAGCGCCGGATCGCGGTGCAGCATCGGCGTCACGAGCGCCTGCACGTCCGCGGGCACGCCGCTGAGGTCCGCCTCGCCGGTGGCCGCGCGCTGCGCGATGGCGAGCGGGTCGCCGGTGCCGTACGGGCCGGTGCCGCGCGCTGCGTAGACCAGCACGCAGCCCAGCGAGAACACGTCGGAGCGGGGGCTCGGGTCCTTGCCGCGCAGCACCTCGGGGGCGAGGTAGCCGGGCGTGCCCACGATCATTCCCACGGCCGTCAGCGAGGGGTCGTCGCCCACCGCGATGCCGAAGTCGATGACGACCGGGCCGTCCGCGGCCAGCAGGATGTTGTGCGGCTTGACGTCGCGGTGCACCAGGCCCGCGCGGTGGATCGCGGTCAGCGCCTCGGCCATCCCTCCGGCCAGCGCGAACACCGTCGCGGCGGGCAGCGGTCCGGTCTCTGCCACCGATTCGGCCAGCGAGGGCGCGGGCACGTACTCGGTCGCCAGATAAGGACGCTCACCCGCGGTGTCCGCGTCCACGACGCTGGCCGTGTAGAGGCCCGACACCGACATCGCGGCCCGCGCCTCGCGGGCGAAACGCTCCCGGTAGCCCGGCTGGTCGGCCAGGCCCGGGCCGATGACCTTGACCGCGACCGCGCGGCCGGCCGGCGAGGTGGCCAGGTACACCCGGCCCATGCCGCCGTCGCCGATGACCGCCTTGACCCGGTACGGCCCAAGGCGCTCCGGATCGTCCCCACCCAGTCGAAGCACGTCCGACAGCGTAGTACGGGGTGGAGACACTCAGGCTGCGCAGCGAACCGCCGTGCTCAGCTCGTTTCCGCAGCGTTATCCGCGTGACGTGGCCAGCACGGCCGCGACCGCCCGCGCCTCGTCCAGCAGCAGCCGCAGCTCCGGCTCGCCGACCGCCGGATTGATCAGGCACGCGCGCAGCACCGGACGTCCGCCGAAGACCGAGTCGGTGACGAATACCCTGCCGCGCGCCTGGATCGCGGTCGCGAGGCCGCGGGTGATCCGGTCCGCCTCGGCGTCGTCGATCCCGATGGGGGAGTAGCGGAACGCGACGATGGAGACCTCTGTCTCCGCCGCCACCTCGAAGTCCGCGTCCTTCGCCACGAGCTCGTCGAGCAGCCGCGCCGCGCTCGTGCACGCCTTGATGTCCGCGGCCACGCCACTGCGCCCGCGGGCCGCCAACGCCGCCCACACCGGCAGCGCGCGGAACGGCCGGGTCTGTTCGATCCCGTACTCGCTGTACCAGCCGAGCGGATCGCCCGACTCGTCGCGCAGATAGGGCGGCACCAGCGAGAACGACTCGCGCAACTGCCCGCGATCGCGCACCAGCAGGCAGCCGACACCCGCCGGAACCTGCAGCCATTTGTGCGGATCCAGCGCGACCGAGTCGGCCAGCTCGATCCCGGCGTACCGGTCCGCGATCACCGGATCCAGCACGCCGAACGCCCCGTACGCGCCGTCCACATGGAACCAGAGCCCTGGCTCGGCACAGGCGCTCGCGATCTCCCGCAGCGGATCGACCGCGCCCGTGGTGACCGTCCCCGCAGAGCCGACCGCAAGGAACGGCAGCGTCCCGGCCGCCCTGTCCGCCGCGATCGCGGCCCGCAGCGCGGCCGGATCGAGGTGCCCCGCGCCGTCGTCCGCCACCACGCGCAGATTCGCCCTGCCGATGCCGAGCAGCTCGATCGCCTTGCCCACGCAGGAATGCACCTCGACCGTGGCGTACGCGGTGAGCCGCGGCGCACCGGTCAGGCCGCGTTCGCGCACGTCCCACCCCTCGCGGGCCAGCGCACGCTGCCGCGCCGCGCCGATCGCCACGATCGTCGCCATCGAGGCGCCCGAGGTCAGCAGCCCGGCCCCCGGCTCGTGCGGGAAGCCGACGAGTTCGGCGATCCAGCGCACCACCGCCCGTTCCAGGTACACGTCCGCGTGGTCGCCGCCCGCGGAGGACGGGTTGACCGCCGCCGCGAGCAGCGCGCCCGCGATCCCAGCCGGGTGCGGCGCCGCGTTGACCCAGCCGAAGAAGGCCGGATGCCCGTTGCCCATCGGATAGGCGAGCACCTGCCGCTCGATGCGCTCGAGGAGCTCGGCCTGCTCGAGGCCCGGCTCCGGAAGCCCCTGCTCGGCCAGCTCAGCCCGCAGCGCCGCCGGGGTGGCCCGCCAGACCGGCTCGGCGCGCAGTCCGTCCAGGTGCCCGGCCGCCGAGCGCGCCGCCGATTCGAGCAGATCCCGCATGTCGTTCATGAGTCCAACCCTAGAGCGACCAAGGAATGGTGGCCGGATCAGGGAGCGGGTCGAGGGCCGAGCCTGGCAAGGCCGAGGGGAGAGGCGCCCTGGGGTTGGGCGGCGACCGACGAGAACGCCGCCAGGCGACGGCCATCGGCCCGCGAGCCCGGCCACCATTCCTCGGTCGCTCTCGCCGGAGGATGTGGCAGGATCATTGCCGTGACGACGATCCGCTTCACCCCGGAAGAGACCGCGGCCTGGTACGCGTCCGTGCCCAAGGTCGCCCTGTCGGCCAACGCCGTGCTGCGCGACCCGCAGGGCCGGATCGCCCTGGTGCGCAACACCTACCGCGACGGCTGGTCGCTGCCTGGAGGGGTGGTCGACGACAACGAGCCGCCCGCCGACGCCGCGGTCCGCGAAGTGCGCGAGGAGCTGGGCCACGAGGTGGTCGGCGAGGCGAAACTGCTGTCCGTGCAGTGGGCCGCGCGGGGCACCGGGCCGATGCAGTTCCTCAGCTTCACCTTCGAGGTCGGCGTCTGCGAGGACCCCTCGGCGCTGGTCCCGCAGGAGGAGGAGATCGCCGAGATCGCCTTCTTCGCCCCCGACGAGTTGCCCGAGGGCCTGCGTCCCTTCATGCGGCACCGTATAGAGGCGATCGTCGAGGGCGGCTTCCACGACGTGGCGTACATCGAGGAGAAGCAGCCCTTTTAGGCGGCGCATCGGCTGGCGGAGCAGCGGCAGCTCAAGGCCGAGCTCCACGCCCCGCCCGGAACCGTGCCGGGAAGCGCCGGGGCGCCCGGCTTCCCGGGCCTCGGCGCGAACGTCCAAGTCCTGAGCGGCGCGGACGCGGCCCCGCTGCTCGACGCGATCTTCTATCGCTCTAGCGGTCTTTCACCGCGATTCCCAGTGACTGGGCCAGATCCGCCGCCAACTCGACGGCCTGGCCGCTGTCGATGATCGAGCCGCGCAGGTTCTCGTAGCCGTCCACGACCTCGACCATCGTCGCGTCCCGGAAGTCGACCCGCGCGAGCTTCGCCTTGCTGAACTTGGTCCCGCGCAGCGCGCTGCCCGGGAACTTCACCTCAAGCAGCTTCGCCCCGGCGAAGTCCACGTCCCGCAGGATGCAGTCCTCGAACACCACGTCCTGCAGGTAGGCGCCGCGCAGGTTCACCGCGTCGAGCTTGCAGCGCTGGAAGACGACGCGGCGCAACTGCGTGTTGAAGGCCTCGATCCCGGCGAGTGCGCTGGAGAGCATGGTCACGTCCAGCCACTCGCTCTCGGCCACGTCCGAACTGAGCATCCGCGAGCCGCGCCACCATACGTCGGTGAACTTCGCCCGCCGCAGCCGCACGCTGTCCAACTGCGCGTTCTCGAAGGCGCACTCGGTGAACCGGCTGCTGCCGGCGTCCACGTTCCGTTCCTCGGCCGAATCGAAGTGGCACAGGTCGTAGTCCCGGTCGCGCTTGAGCGGGCTCGGACCCGGTTCGAGCGCATGCGCATAGGGCAGGTCCGGCACGTCCTGTGGGATCTTCGTCATGCCTTCACCGTAGACGGCGGCACCGACACGCGTCGCCTCCGCTTCCGGCGTCTCAGCTCGCCGCCGCCGGTTCCTTCACCATTCCGGTCAGCGCGATGATCGCGGGTCCGGCCTTCGCGGGGGATCCGGCGTCGAAGGGCGGCTGCGGGTCGTACTCGATGCCGAGCTGGATCGCCTTGGCCATGTCGTCCCCGGCGATCTGCGCGGCGAGGGTGAGCGCCATGTCGATGCCGGAGGAGACCCCGGCGGCGGTCACGATCTTGCCCTGCTGCACGACGCGCTGCTCGGTGTAGCGCGCGCCGGTGCTCTCCAGCAGCTTCGTGACCGCCCAGTGCGTCGTCGCGTCGAGCCCGGTGAGCAGCCCGGCGGCGCCGAGGATGAGCGAGCCGGTGCAGACGGACGTCGTGTAGCGCGTCGTCTCGTGGATGCGGCGGACCCACGCCAGCAGCGCCTCGTCCTTCATGGCCGCGCGGCTGCCGAAGCCGCCGGGCACGACCAGCACGTCGGCCGCGTCGATCTCGCTCAGCGCCGCGTCCGCCTGCAGGCCGATGAACTTGCTGTCCGTCCGCACCAGACCGGTTTCGGCGGCGGCGAAGACGACCGTCGCGCCGGGCAGGCTGCGCAGCACCTCGTACGGCCCGACGGCGTCGAGTGCGGTGAAGTCGGGGAAGATCGGAATCACGATATCCATGCTTTGAGCTTCGCAGCGCGACCGGCATGGCGGCAATGACACATCAGCGACAGATAGCGCCGTATCTCTACGTGGGCCCGGTCCCGGTGAACCGCTCCCGGTACTCGTGCGGCGCGACCGCGAGCACCCGGTGGAACGAGCGCTGCAACGTGCGCAGCGTGCCGAAGCCGCAGATCCGTGCGACGCGTTCGAGCCCGTCGTCCGTCGTCTCCAGCAGGCGGCACGCGGCCTCGACCCGCGCCGCCTCGACGTAGCCCGCCGGACTGTGCCCGGTCTCGGTCGGGAACACGCGCAGGAACTGACGCTCGCTCAGGCCCACGCGCGCGGCCAGCGCGGGCACCGACAGGTCGGCCTCGGGGTGCTCCGCGATGTGGGCGAGCAGGTCGCGGATCGGCTCGCGTGCCGGACGCTGCGCGGTGAGCTGCACCGAGAACTGCCGCTGGTTGCCCGGCCGCTGCACGAAAACCACGAGTTGCCGCGCGACACGTCGGGCCGCCGCGGCGCCGAGATCCTCCTCGACCAGCGCGAGCGCGAGATCGATCCCCGACGTCACGCCCGCCGACGTCGCCACGTCGCCCTCGCGTACGAAGATCGGATCGGCGTCCACCGTCACCGCGGGATACCGCTCGGCGAGGGCGGCCGCGTTGCTCCAGTGCGTCGTGGCCCGGCGGCCGTCCAGCAACCCGGCCTCGGCCAGCAGGAACGCGCCGTTGCACACGGACGCGACCCGGCGCACGCGCGACGACGCGGCCCGGATCCACGCCGCGTACCCGGGGTCCGCGACGGCCGCCTCCGTGCCGCGCCCGCCGACCACGATCAGCGTGTCGGCCCCCGCGAACGGCCGCGCGGCCTCGGCGTTCACCGACAGCCCGCTGCTCGACGCGACCGCCCCGGGTTCGAGCGCGAGCGTGCGCAGCAGGTAGGCCCCGCTCTCCTGCCGCTCCGCCTGGGAGAAGACCTCGAGCGGGCCGGTCAAATCGAGGATCTGGAAGTCGGGGAAGACCAGAAAGGCGATCTCGCGGGCCATGCTCGGATCGTATCCCGCAGGCCGTCCCGCGTCGTCAGACGGTGAAGTCAGTGGCGACCAGGTCAGGATTCCGGCACTGCCACGCGGCGCTGCCCGCCGTCGCGGTACTGGTCGCAGAGGTCTTCTTGGCGGTCGCCACGTTCGCCGCCACCTCGGTCGCCGTGATCGTGTCCGTTCCGGTGCGCCGGCCGCGCACGATCACCGTCTCGCCGACGGTCAGGTCGCCGCGGGTGAACGCGTGCGCCTTCGTGCCGAAGCGGGTCTTCGCGGTCAGCGTCACGGTGACCGGCTCGCCGTTCGCGAGCGCGGTGCCGGTGAAGGAAGCCGCGCCCACCGACGCGATCGTCACCCGGAAGGTCAGCGCGCGGGTGGCGGTGCCGGTCGCCGCGGGCGTGGGGGTTCCGGCCGCTCCGGTGGACGCGGCGTTCGCCGACGGGCTCGAGGAGTCGGAGGCCAGCCACGCGCCCAGCCCCAGCGCGCAGGCTACCAGCAGTGCGGCGGCGAAGATGGACATCGAGCGCAGCCGCGCGCCGATACCGCTACCGCGCCCGGGCGGGGGTCCGCTTGGCAGCGGCGGCACGTAGGCGTCGGGGTCGGCCGCGTACTCCGGCGGGAAGGTGTAGCCGGCCTGTGTCTCCTGCGCCGGGTAGCCGTAGCCGGCCTGCGTCTGCTGCTGCTCGCGCTCGTCCGCCTGCCGCGCCCGGAACGCGTCGAACTGCCCGGTCGGGTCCATACCCTCGTTCTCCATCTGTTCTCCTTTACTGCATACTCCGGTCTTCAGGTCGGAGCTGAAAGCGGTCCGGTTTCGTTGTCGATCGTGACCGCCAAGGCACGGTGTCCATTCAAAGCGTGCGCCGGACGGACGACGATCCCCGTGGATCCCCGCAACACCTCCCGCACCTGCCCCGAATGCGGGTATGTCAGCGCGGAGAACCGGCCCTACCAGCCAACCTTCGACTGCGTCGCGTGCGGCTACGCCGACCACGCCGACACCGTCGGAGCGATCAACGTATACCGACGGGCCGGGCTGGCCCATCGCCAAGCCATACCGGCCTAGCGAAAAGCCCCGTCGTCCACGGCGGGGAGTAGTCACCGACATGACGCCAAGTACACCCGAAGGAGTGTAAAGACGGCGTGAGCCCGAGCCGCGAGCCCCCGGCGCTGGTGGAAAACCGCTTGCCGGGCGTTCAGGGCTCTGCCAGCCTCGGAACTTCGCCCCCTTTTCCCGAATTCTCGCCCTGTGGAGTTCCGCATGCGCGTGTACCTGACCGCTGTCCGATTATCAATGCGCCGCTACCTGGCCTACCGCTCCTCGGCCGTAGCCGGCGTGTTCACCAACACCGTCTTCGGCTGCATCCGGGCCTTCGTGCTCATCGCCCTCTGGAAGCAGAAGCCCGAGATCAACGGCTGGGACCTGTCCGACGCCGTGACCTACGCCTTCGCCACCCAAGCCCTCATCGCGCCGATGGGCATCTTCCTCGCCAGCACCGACCTCGGCCCGCGGATCCGCACCGGCGACGTGGCCGTGGACCTCTACCGGCCGGTGGACTTCCAGGCCTGGTGGTTCAGCCTCGACCTCGGCCGCGCGCTCGGCGCGGGCGTGCTGCGCTCGCTGCCGCCGGTCCTGTTCGGCCTGCTGCTGTTCCCGGTCAGCCTGCCGCTGATCCCGCTGCGCTGGATCGAGTTCGCGGTCTGCTGCGTCATCGGCTACACCGTCAGCTTCGCGTTGCGCTACGCCGCGAGCCTCATCGCGTTCTGGACGATGGACGAACGCGGCGTCACCTCGATCCTCGTCGCCGCCTCGATGTTCTGCTCCGGCATGATCATCCCGCTGACGATCATGCCCGGCCTGCTCGGCACCGTCGTCACGCACACACCTTGGGCCGCGATCGTCCAGATGCCCATCAGCGTCCTGCTCGGCACGCAGAGCGGCGGGTTCGGCTACGCCGTCGCGTTCGGCTGCGTCTGGGCGCTGGGGCTGCTCGTCCTCGGCCGGGTGCTCACCGAGGCCGCGCGGCACAAGGTGGTGGTCCAGGGTGGCTGAGCTCTCGCCCCGCCCCGTCGACGAACGCCCGCTGTCCGGCCCCGTCGCCTACCTGCTGCTCGTGCGCATGTGGTCCAAGTCCGCGTCGCAGTACCGCGTCTCGCTCATGCTCACCAGCCTCGCCCAACTGCTGACCACGAGCCTCGACCTGATCGCGATCGTCGTCATCTACGCGCAGGTGCAGACGATCGCCGGCTTCACCCTGCCGGAGACGCTCTACCTCTACGGCACCACGCGCCTCGCGTTCGGCCTGTCCGACCTCGTCGCCAGCGGGGTCGAGAATCTCGCCACCACGATCCGGCTCGGCAACTTCGACCTCGTACTCATCCGTCCGGTCAGCTCGCTCGCCCAGGCGCTGGCCGACCAGTTCACCCCGAAGCGCTTCGGCAAGCTGGTCGCGCCGCTCATCACGCTCGGCTGGGCTCTGGACACGCTGCCCGTGCAGTGGACCGTCCTCAAGATCCTGGTCTGCATCGGCACCGTCGTGTCCGGCTTCGTCATCTACTGCGCGCTGTGGGTGCTCACCGGCTGCATCAGCTTCATCGCCGTGGACGCCCAGGAGGTGTCGAACAGCTTCACCTACGGCTCCGAGTTCGCCACCGAGTACCCGCTGCAGATCTTCGGCAGGCCGCTCGGCCTCGCCCTGACCTTCGTGCTGCCGGTCGCCTTCGTCACCTGGCAGCCGTCGCTCTACGTGCTGGGCCACGCCGATCCCTTCGGCCTGCCCGGCTTCCTGCGCTTCGCCTCGCCCTTCGCGGCGGCCGTCCTGTCCGCCGTCGCCGCGCTCGCCTGGCGCGGTTGCGTCCGCCGCTACCGCTCGACCGGGAGTTGAGAACCGTGACCGCCGAACCGATCATCCTCGCCGAGAAGCTGACCAAGATCTTCACCTCCCGCAAGAAGCGCACCCGCACGTCTTTCACCGCCGTGGACGGCATCGACCTGCGCATCGAGCCCGGGGAACTCGTCGGCTACATCGGCCCGAACGGTGCGGGCAAGAGCACCACCATCAAGATGCTGACGGGCATCCTCACCCCGACCTCCGGCACGCTGCGGGTTGCGGGCCACGAGCCGCAGCGTGAGCGGGTACGGCTGGCCCGGCGGATCGGCGTCGTGTTCGGCCAGCGCACCACGCTGTGGTGGGACCTGCCGCTCAAGGATTCGTTCACCCTGCTCCAGCGCCTCTACAAGATCCCGCCGGACCGCTTCGTCGCCAACCTCGCCTACTACACCGAGGCCCTGGACCTCGGCCCCTTCCTCGACCGGCCGGTGCGTCAGCTCAGCCTCGGCCAGCGGATGCGCGGCGACATCACCGCCGCGCTGCTGCACGACCCGGCCGTGGTCTACCTCGACGAGCCGACGATCGGGCTCGACGTCGTCTCCAAGCACGCGGTGCGCGAGTTCCTCAGCGACCTCAACCGCCGCAGCGGCACGACGATCCTGCTCACCACGCACGACATCGCCGACATCGAGCGGCTGTGCTCGCGCGTCGTCGCCATCGACCACGGCCGGGTGACCTACGACGGCTCGCTGGACGCGCTGCGGGCCGACCGGGACCTCGAGACCGTGGTCCGCGAGCTCTACCTCGGACGATCGCTGGTTGATACAACCGAGTGAGTGAACCGGCGCGCCTCCGCCGCCGCCCGGGCCCGGGGGAAGACGATCAACTGAAGATCTTCAGGCGAGGTGGCGGAGGTGGCCCGATGGGCGGCGCGGCGAAGGCGAGGAACAAGGGCAGGTCCAAGCGCGGGCCGGCCCGTCCGGCGAACCCAGCCGCCTCGGCCCCGCCCGCGCCGCCCGCCGCTGCGCCGCCGCGTCCCTTCGAGGCTCGGGGCGCCGTCCCAGGACAGCGTCCCGAGCCCGGCCGCGCTCCGGACGGCCGCCCCGGCCGTCCGGTCCCCGCGCCTGATGCCCGCTCGGTCCCCGGCCAGCCCGCGTCGGAAGGACGCCCCATGCACGGTCTGCCCCCAGCCTCCCTCGACGGACGACCCGTCTCCACCCTCCCCGCCCGCTCCGCGAAGAATCCCGCCTCCCCGGTGAAGCTCTCGCTCGCCGTCGAGGTGCCCCCGGTCGCCGCGCCGCTCGCCACCCTGCCCGGGCCGAGCAGCTCGTTCGCCCGCGGCTACGCGGCCCCGGCCGACGCGGTGCGCTGCGCCATGCTCGGCAGCCCGCCCACCTTCTGGTTCGAGGGCGACGCCGGACGGCTCACCGTCGCCGTCGAGAGCGGCCGGCTGGTGGCCAGCGCCGTCGTGCACATCGGCGAGGACCTCGCCCAGCTCGTCGCGGCCGTGCTGCTCAACCACGAGGGCGAGCCGGCCGACGCGGTCGAGCCGGTGCGCGCCGCGCTCGAGGAGCTCGCGGTGCTGTCCGGCTGCGGCGAGGCCGAGGTGACCGCGGACCTGTCCGGGCCGAGCCCGCGCCTTGGCTGGCTCTCCCGCTTCGACCCGGCGCCGTGGGTCACCTGGCACGACTGGTGGTCCGCCTTCGCCGCCAGCCCGGCCGGACGTACCGCCGCCGCGATGGCCACGGTCGGCGCCTCGGCCGAGATCGACGAGTGCTTCGGCCGCCAGGGACTGCGCGTGGTGCGCTGCGCCGAATCCGGCTGCCGGGCCCCGCTGACTGACCATCACCCCACGTGGCGCGGCGTTTGGAGCGCTGCCGGCGGCACGCTGGGACCGGTCTGCGCCGTCGCCGCGAAGACGCAGGCGTGGCCCGCCGGACTGCTCACCGCGGTGCCGCATCGTATTGCGGAAGGGTAACGATTCGACCGAGGGCGCGGAAAAGGGAATGCGCGCAACCCGAAACATGATTAGTTTACATTAGCTAACTAGTTTCGGTATAAGGATCCGCCATGCCCAGGTCCAGCGATGGTTCCATAGCCACCACGGTCGGCACGCCCGCCCCCGCCGCCGGCTCGAGATTCGGTCACTTCCGGCACGCGATGAGCGCCGGCCCGGAGCACTCCCACTACAAGTGGGTGGCGCTGACCAACACCACCGTCGGCATGCTGCTCGCCACGATCAACGCCTCGATCGTGCTGATCTCGCTGCCCGCGATCTTCAATGGCATCAAGCTCAACCCGCTCCAGTCCTCCAATACCAGCTACCTGCTGTGGATGCTGATGGGCTACATGCTCGTCACCGCGGTCCTGGTGGTCACGCTCGGCCGGCTCGGCGACATGTTCGGCCGGGTGAAGCTCTACAACATGGGCTTCGCGATCTTCACGGTCTGCTCGATCGTGCTCTCGCTCGACCCGTTCACCGGCAGCAAGGGCGCGCTCTGGCTGATCGGCTGGCGCGTGGTGCAGGCCGTCGGCGGCTCGATGCTGATGGCCAACTCCGCCGCGATCATCACCGACGCCTTCCCGGCCGAGGAGCGCGGCATGGCGCTCGGCATCAACATCGTGGCCGCGCTCGCCGGCTCCTTCATCGGCCTGGTCCTCGGCGGCGTGCTCGCCTCCTGGGACTG
>Ga0302314_10001153_pt1 | contig 49363 bp, 56 predicted proteins | sample III_Palsa_N2_3_FD_200533 | JGI IMG/M metagenome (GOLD analysis project Ga0302314, IMG submission 200533) | Peat permafrost microbial communities from Stordalen Mire near Abisko, Sweden - III_Palsa_N2_3 | ecosystem: Environmental > Terrestrial > Soil > Palsa > Peat permafrost | place: Sweden... | reverse complement strand
GAGGCCGACGAGCGCGCGTGGCTGGCACGCGCGGGCCGTGGCACGACACGCCCCGTCGCGCGCGTCGCCAAGGTGCGCACGCCGCGCCGCGAGGCCGCTGCGATCGACGACGACGACGATGACGAGCCCTATGTCGCGCCGGCCAAGAAGCGCGCCGCCACCGCCGACATCGCGCCGCCGCCGTCGCGTCCGATCATCGCGGACCGGTCCGCCGGCACCGCGCCGCGCAAACCCGAGGGCACGCGCCAGGCCTCGCTCGATCTCCGCGACGAATATGTGCTGCCCTCGATCGACCTGCTCGCGCCCGCGCCGCCCAACACGGGCAAGGCGATCGACAAGGCCGCGCTCGAGCGCAACGCGCAGCTGCTCGTCACCGTGCTCGACGATTTCCACGTCAAGGGCACTATCGGCGCGGTGCGCCCCGGCCCGGTGGTCACGATGTACGAGCTCGAGCCCGCGCCCGGCATCAAGGCGAGCCGCGTGATCGCGCTCGCCGACGACATCGCGCGCAACATGTCCGCGCTGTCGGCGCGAATCGCGACGATCCCCGGACGTTCGGTGATCGGGATTGAGCTGCCCAATGTGAAGCGCGAGGCGGTGGTGCTCTCCGAACTGGTCGGCGATCCCGCGTTCGAGGATCATTCGGCGCAGCTGCCGATCATCCTGGGCAAGAATATCGCGGGCGATCCGGTGATCGCCGACCTGGCACCGATGCCGCATCTGCTGATCGCGGGCACGACGGGATCGGGCAAGTCGGTGGGGCTCAACGCGATGATCATGTCGCTGCTGTTCCGCCATTCGCCAAAAACCTGCCGGATGATCATGATCGATCCCAAGATGCTCGAACTGAGCATCTACGACGGCATCCCGCACCTGCTCTCGCCCGTGGTGACCGAGCCCGCCAAGGCGGTGCGCGCGCTCAAATGGGCGGTCGAGCAGATGGAGGAGCGCTACCGCAAGATGTCGTCTGTCGGCGTGCGCAGCCTCGCCTCGTTCAACGAGAAGGTGCGCGCCGCCAAGTCGCGCGGGCAGAAGCTGGGGCGGCGCGTGCAGACCGGCTACGACGCCGATTCGGGGCATCCGATCTACGAGGAGGAGGAGCTCGAGTTCGAGCCGCTGCCGCAGATCGTCGTGATCGTCGACGAGCTCGCCGATCTGATGATGACCGCGGGCAAGGAGGTCGAATTCCTGATCCAGAGGCTCGCGCAGAAGGCGCGCGCGGCGGGCATCCATCTGATCATGGCGACGCAACGCCCGTCGGTCGACGTCATCACCGGCGTCATCAAGGCCAATCTGCCGACGCGGATCAGCTTCTCGGTGACCAGCAAGATCGATTCGCGCACGATCCTGGGCGAGCAGGGCGCCGAGCAGCTGCTCGGCAAGGGCGACATGCTCTACATGCCCGGCGGCAAGCAGATCGCGCGCGTCCACGGCCCGTTCGTCAGCGACGAGGAGGTCCGCGCGGTCGCCGATCACTGGCGCGGGCAGGGGACGCCCGATTATATCACCGCGGTCACCGAGGAGCCCGAGGACGGCGGTTTTGCATTGGACGGTCAGCCGGCCGACGACGATTCGCCCGACGCCGCGCTGTACCGCAAGGCGGTCGAGGTGGTGGCGACGTCGCAAAAGGCCTCGACCAGCTACGTCCAGCGCCAGCTCCGCATCGGCTACAACAGCGCCGCGCGGCTGATCGAGCGGATGGAGAAGGACGGCAAGGTCGGCGCGCCGGACCATGTCGGCCGCCGCGAGGTGCTGATCGATCGCGACGGGCAGGATATCTAGCGGATCGATCGTCGACCGGGCGGGTTCAGAGCGCATTCAAGCCACGTCGGCGATCACGACGCGGTCATCACCGGAGTTTTCCATGCGTTTCCTGCCTCTCTCGGCCGTGGCGATCGTCGCCCCGGCGCTGATCGCCGCCGCGCCGCCTGTCGCGCTCTCGCCCGATCTCGCGTCGGTGCAGGCGTATCTGCGCGGCGTGCAGACGATGACCGCCGACTTCACCCAGACCGACCGCAACGGCCGCACGCTGACCGGCACCCTGCAGCTCAAGAAGCCCGGCAAGGTGCGCTTCCAATATCAGCAGGGCGTGCCGCTGCTCGTCGTCGGTGATGGCAAGGCACTGACGATGATCGATTATTCGGTCAAGCAGGTGTCGCGCTGGCCGATCGGCAGCACGCCGCTCGCGCTGCTGATCGATCCCGACAAGGACATCGGCCGTGTCGCGAAGACGATCCCGAGCGGCAGCCCCGGGCTCATCCTGGTCGCGGCGCAGGATCCCAAGCACCGCGAATATGGCAGCATCACCGTCGCCTTCCGTCGGCAGGGCGGCGCGCCGGGCGGGCTGCTGCTCGACGGCTGGACCGTGCTCGACGCGCAGAACAACCGCACGACGGTGCGGCTGACCGACCAGAAGTTCAACGTCCCGATCGACGATTCGGCGTTCCGGTGGACCGATCCGCGTCGGCAGGGGCCCCGCCAATGATCCGCATGTTCGCGGTGAATGGAGGCCTGACAGCGATGTCCCGAACATCGGGCTGCACCCTTTTCTAGCCGTTCATCGCAGCGACAGCTTGATCGCCCTAAACGGGCTGTGCGGCCACGGGGTCGCTCCGGAATTCCCCCTGTTGTCCGGAGCATCCGCCTCGTGTCCCGCCTGCGTGACGAACGCTAGGTCGGCCTCCGTTCCATGCCCCCGGAACGGAGGCCTTTCCATGTCCGGCCCCGCTGCCGGATCGGCTGGCGAAGCGGGCGGCGAGGGACTACATCGCGCCGGATGCCCGTCACCAAGATCGCCTCCTGGAACATCAATTCCGTCCGCGCACGAATCGATATCGTCCGTCAGTTCCTGATCGACGCAGCGCCCGACGTGCTGTGCCTGCAGGAGACCAAGGTCGACGACCCGACCTTTCCACACGCGCCGTTCGAGGAACTGGGCTATGTCCACCGCCTGCTCGCCGGGCAGCGGATGCACCACGGCGTCGCGATCCTCAGCCGCTTGCCGCTGCACGCGCATAGCCGCCACGACTGGCAGGACAATGGCGAGGCACGGCATGTCGGCGCCTGCCTGCCCAACGGCATCCGGCTCGAAAATGTCTACGTGCCCGCCGGCGGCGACGTTCCCGACACCGATCTCAACCCCAAGTTCGCGCAGAAGCTCGCGTTCATCGAGCGCATGACGCGCTGGTCCGCGGATCTGCGCGAGCCGACGCTGATCGTCGGCGACTTCAACATCGCGCCGCTCGAAACAGACGTGTGGAACCACAAGCAGTTACTCGGCGTGGTCAGCCACACGCCGATCGAGGTCGCGGCGCTGGCGCGGTTGCAGGCCGCGCACGACTGGGTCGATCTCGGGCGTCATTTCGTACCGGAACCGGAACGACTCTGGACGTGGTGGAGCTACCGCGCCAAGGACTGGCTCGCCTCCGATCGCGGGCGGCGGCTCGATCATATGTGGGCGAGCCCCGAGGTTGCGAAGACCGCAATCGCGCACCGCGTCCATGAGGATTGCCGCAGCTGGACGCGGCCGTCCGATCATGTCCCGCTGGTCACCGAGTTCGACTGGTGAGCGATGCCGGGCGAAACGCCGAACGAGACGGGCGGCGCGATGTCGCGCGCGGGATCGATGCGTTGCGGCGCGGCTGGGCGATCGTCGTGGGCGATGGCGACCGGGCGTTGACGCTGCTCTCGATCGAGGCCGCCGACGCGGACCGCCTCGCCGACTTCGCGCCCGATGGCCGCTACGACGTGCTGCTGTCGCCCGAGCGGGCCGCGACGCTGCGGCTCGACAACCAGCGCGCTGCGGCCGAATCGGTCGGGCAGGGGGCGGTGCGCGTCGCGCAGGTGCCTTGGCTCGATCTCGATACCGCGACCGCGCTTGCCGATCCGTCGCGCGATCTGTCGACGCCGTTCAAGGGCCCGTTCGAGACGCGGCCGCTGGCGGCGGTCGAGGGGGCCGCGGCGGCGCTCAAGCTCGCAAGGCTTGCGGGACTGCTGCCCGCCTTCTTCGTCCGCGACGGGGACGCGCCCGCCGACGCGCCGCGGCTGAGCGCCGAGTCGATCCGCGACTATGACGCCTCCTCGCATCTGCGCGTCGCCTCGCGCGCGCGGCTTCCCGTCGAGGCACAGGCGGCGACCGAGATCATCGCCTTCCGATCGAGCGAAGAGGCGGTCGAGCATGTCGCGCTGATGATCGGGGCGCCCGATGGCCGTCCGCCGCTGGTCCGGCTGCACAGCGAATGCCTCACCGGCGACGTGTTCGGCTCGCTCAAATGCGATTGCGGCCCGCAACTCGACGCGGCGCTGCACCGCATGGCGGAGGAGGGATGGGGTATCCTGCTCTATCTGCGCCAGGAAGGACGCGGCATCGGGCTGATCAACAAGCTGCGCGCCTATGCGCTGCAGGATCAGGGGTTCGACACCGTGGACGCGAACCTCCGGCTCGGCTTCGCGATCGACGAGCGCGATTTCAGCGTCGCCGCGCGAATGCTCGATCTGCTCGGGCAGCGCCGGATCCGGCTGCTGACCAACAATCCCGCCAAGGTCGCCGGGCTGACCGCCGCGGGCATAGAGATCGCCGAGCGCGTTCCGCACCGGATGACCGCCAATCGCTTCAACGTCGATTATCTCGCGACCAAGCGCGACCGCACGGGCCACGCGCTGTGACGCGAATCGTCGTCGATACGGCGGCGCGGACGCTGACGTACGGCGATAGCGTCGCGGCCTGCGCGATCGGGCGCGAAGGAGCGTGCGACGCGGCCGACAAGCGCGAGGGCGACGGGCGCACGCCGCGTGGGCTATGGCCGATCCGCGCCGCGCTGCTGCGCGCCGATCGCGACTTCTTGCCGCCTCGGTTTCTGCCCTGGCGCTGGCTGCGGCCTCATGACGGCTGGTCCGACGCGCCGGCCGACCCGGCCTACAACCGGCCGGTCCGCCATCCGCATCGCTATTCCGCCGAGCATCTGTGGCGCGACGACGGCCTCTACGCCGTGATCCTCGTGCTCGGTCATAACGACGCGCCCCCGCGCGCAAGCGAAGGCAGCGCAATCTTCCTGCATCTGCGGGAGGGCGATGCGACCGAGGGCTGCGTCGCCGTCCCGCCGGCGACCATGCGCGCGCTGCTCGCCGATTTGGCGGCGGACGCGCGCGTCGAAATCCGCTAGGCAACGGCATGTCTCGCGATCGGGAGCGCGTCGGGTGAAGATCAGTGTCGATGTCGATTGCACGCCCGAAGAGGCGCGGCGCTTCATGGGGCTGCCCGATCTGACCCCGCTGCACGAGGCCTATCTCGCCAAGATGCGCAACGCGATCGATCAGGGCATCACGCCCGAGACGGTGCAATCGATGATGCAGAGCTGGTCGCCGATGGGCGAGGCGGGCATGTCGCTGTGGCGCCAGATGCTGGACAATATGGGTGGCACGACCAAATAATTCCGCGCCGGGCGATCCCGCCGACGCGACGATCTATGCGCTGTCGAGCGGCGCGCCGCCCGCCGCGATCGCCATCGTCCGGATCAGCGGGCGCGCGGCGCGCGAGACGCTGATTGCGCTCGCCGGCGGTCTCCCGTCACCACGACGCGCCAGCTATCGTCGGATTCGCGATGCTCTGGGCGATGTGCTCGATCATGCCATGCTGCTCTGGCTGCCCGGTCCGCACAGCGCGACCGGCGAGGATCTGGCCGAGCTCCATCTCCATGGCGGGCGTGCCGTGGTCTCGGCGGTGCTTGCGGCGCTGGACACGATCGGGCTCCGCCTGGCGGAGCCCGGCGAGTTCACCCGCCGCGCGCTCTTCAACGGCCGGCTCGACGTGACGGCGGTGGAGGGCCTCGCCGACCTTCTCGCCGCCGAGACCGAGAGCCAGCGACGCGAGGCGTTGCGGCGCGCCGACGGGCTGCTCGGCCGCAAGCTCGCCGGATGGATGCGGCGCCTGACCGACATCGCCGCCGCGCTCGAAGTCGAGATCGACTATGACGGCGAGGAGGACGGCGCTGCTTCGGGCGGCGCATCCGTCGGCGCGATCGACGCGCTGTCCCAAGAACTCGGCGCGGCGTTGGCGATGCCACCTGCCGAGCGCCTCCGCGACGGTCTTCGCGTGGCGATCGTCGGGCCGACCAATGCGGGCAAATCCTCGCTGTTCAATGCGCTCGTCGGTGCGGATGCGGCGATCGTCTCCGACATAGCGGGGACGACGCGCGACGTCATCGAGCGGCCGTTGTCGCTGAACGGGATGCCGATCATCCTGATCGACACCGCGGGGATGCGCGAGTCGCAGGATCCGATCGAGGCGATCGGCGTGGCACGCGCGGTCAGCGAGCGCCAGTCGGCCGACATCGTCCTCGACCTAGGAGATGCTCCAGCTGCGGCGGCCAATGTCATCGGCGTAGCCGCGCAGTCCGACATCCGCGTCTCGCGACTCGATGCGGTCGAGGTGTCGGTCGTAACAGGGCAGGGGCTCGAGCGTCTACGCGACGAACTGGCGACGCGTTGCGCGATGCTGTTGCCGCGTGAAGGGGATGTCGCGCTCGATCGACGCTACCGCGATGCGCTGGCGAAGGTTCGGCTCGACCTCGACATGGCTCGCGAGACGGCTGATCTCCTGCTGGCGGCAGAGCATATTAGGCTGGCGCGGACGCACCTCGGTGGGCTTATCGGGGGTGGCGATGTAGAAGCGATGCTCGACGCGCTGTTTGGCCGCTTCTGTCTGGGTAAATGATGTTCCACGTGAAACAGGCATCGTGATGAGGAAGGGTCGCTACGACATCGTCGTAGTCGGTGGGGGCCACGCCGGCTGCGAAGCGGCGTCAGTTGCTGCGCGGATGGGCTGCGCGGCGCTTCTGCTCGCGATCGATCGCGCCGGGATTGGCGCGATGTCGTGCAACCCGGCGATCGGGGGCGTCGGCAAGGGGCATCTCGTCCGCGAGGTCGATGTCTTCGGCGGCCTCATCGCGCCCGCCGCGGATGACGCGACTATCCACCGTCGTATGCTCAACGCAAGCAAGGGCCCCGCCGTCCATGGTCCCCGCGTCCAGGCCGATCGCGGCCTCTATCGCGTGTCGATCGACCGCCGCCTCGCCGCGCTTCCGACGCTTGAGATCGGCGAAGGCGAAGTCGTCGAACTCGCGCTTAGCGGCGGACGCGTCGTCGGTGTGGAGCTTGCGGACGGCACGCGGATCGCGGCCGGGTCGGTCATCCTCGCGACCGGCACCTTTCTCGGCGGCCGGCTCTTCCGCGGCGAGGAGCGCGACGACGGCGGACGTATCGGTGAGCGCGGCGCGCACCGATTGGCGAGCCAGATCCGCGACCTTGGCCTGCCGCTTGCGCGGCTCAAGACGGGGACGCCGCCGCGGCTCGACGCGCGGACGATCGACTGGAGCCGCGTGGCGCGGCAGCCGTCCGATCGCGAGCCGTGGACGCTGTCCGTCGAGCGTCCGGCGCGCGCGGCGCTCGGCCATGTCTTCTGCGGGATCACGCGGACCAATCCGGAGACGCACGACCATATCCGCGACGCCTTCGACAAGTCGCCCTTGTTCAGTGGCGAGATCGAGGGCAGGGGCCCACGCTATTGCCCGTCGATCGAAGACAAGGTCCGCCGCTTCGGCGACCGCGACGGGCACCAGATCTTCCTTGAGCCCGAAACGCGCGACGGCGCGATGATCTACCCCAATGGCATCTCAACCTCGCTTCCCGCCGACGTCCAGCGCGCGTTCGTGCGGAGCATCGCGGGGCTCGAAGCGTGCGACATCGTCGTGCCGGGCTATGCGGTCGAATATGATCATATCGATCCGCGCGTGCTATCGCCCTCGCTCGAGGTCGATCGGCTGCCGGGATTATATCTCGCCGGGCAGATCAATGGCACGACCGGTTACGAGGAGGCGGCGGCCCAGGGGCTCGCGGCGGGTCTGTCGGCGGCGGCGGCGGTATTGCACCGCGACCCCATCCGGTTCGATCGCGCGAGCAGCTATATCGGCGTGATGATCGACGACCTGACGTTGCAGGGCGTCACCGAGCCGTATCGGATGCTCACGTCGCGCGCGGAACATCGATTGCATCTGCGCGCCGACAACGCCGAATCGCGGCTGGGCGAAGCGGCGCTCCGTAGCGGCGCGCTCGGCCCACTGCGCGCCGACGCGCTGCGCGACCGACAGCAGCAGCGGGCGTCCGGCCGCGCCGCACTTGCCGAGCGCAATGGCGATACCGACGATGCGATGCGCGCCATGATCGGAGCCGACATCCTGACCGAACTCGAGATCGATCGTCGCTACGCCCCCTATGTCGAGCGCGAGCAGGCCGCCGCGCGACGGCTGTCGTCATCCTCGCGCCCGCTTCCGACGGACTTCGATTTCGCCGCGATCCCCGGCCTCTCCAGCGAGATGATCGAGCGGCTATCCGCCTCGCGTCCCGCATCGATCGACCAAGCCTCCCGCATCCAGGGCATCACCCCTGCTGCGCTGACCGCGCTGCTCGTCGCGGCGCAACGCCGTGCAGCCTGAAACCGCCGCAAACGTTCCACGTGGAACGGACCACATCCTGCAGCGGCTCAAGGCGCTCGTCCTTGCCGAATCGCATAACCAGAACCTCATCTCCGAAAGCTCAGTTGAAGCCTTCGACGAGCGTCATCTCGCCGACTCGCTGCAGCTGTTGCCGCTGCTCCCCGACGGCGTGCTCGTCGACATCGGGTCGGGCGGCGGCTTCCCCGGGCTGGTGCTCGGCTGCCTGCGCTCCGATCCCTGCCATCTGGTCGAGCCCCGCGCGAAGCGCGCGGCGTTTCTCGCAGGCGCTGCCCAGTCTCTCGCCGTCGACGATCATGTGACGGTGCATACCTGCCGGATCGAACGGCTCGCCCTACCGCCCGTCGCCGCGATCACCGCGCGCGCGGTCGCCTCGCTCGACCGGCTGCTCGCGATGGCGATCCATCTCGCCGACGAAAACACGCGCTGGGTGCTGCCCAAGGGCCGATCCGCCGCATCGGAACTGGCAGAGGCGCGCAAGACATGGCAGGGTGCGTTTCGCCTCGTTGCCAGCCGCACGGATCCCGACGCGGCCATCGTGATAGCCGAGGGCGTTCGACGGAGACGGGCTCGATGATTCGTATCGCAGTAGCCAATCAGAAGGGCGGCGTCGGCAAGACGACGACCGCAATCAACATCGGCACCGCGCTCGCCGCAATGGGCTGGAAGGTGCTGCTCGTCGATCTCGATCCGCAGGGCAATTGCTCGACCGGCCTCGGCGTCGATCGCGCCGACCGGCTGAGATCGAGCTACGACCTGCTCGTCGGCAGTTGCAGCGTCGTCGATGCCGCGATCGCCACCAAGGTACCGCGCCTCGATCTGGTCGCATCGACGGTCGATCTGTCGGGCGCAGAGATCGAGCTGGTCGATATGGAGCGCCGCGCGCATCGGCTCGAGATCGCGCTCGACGACGTGCCCCCCGGGCGCTGGGACGTGATGCTGATCGATTGCCCGCCGTCGCTGGGGCTGCTGACGATCAACGCGATGAGCGCGGCCTCGTCGCTGCTCGTGCCGCTGCAGTGCGAGTTCTTCGCGCTCGAAGGGCTGAGCCAGCTGCTCCAGACGATCGAGCAGGTCCGCGCGCGCTTCAACCCCGAGCTGCAGATACTGGGCGTCGCGCTCACCATGTATGATCGCCGCAATCGCCTGTCCGAACAGGTCGCGCAGGATGTCCGCGCCTGCCTGGGCAAGCTCGTGTTCGAGACGGTCATTCCGCGCAACGTCCGCCTGTCCGAGGCGCCAAGCCACGGCATGCCCGCGCTGATCTACGATCATCGCTGCTCGGGGTCGGAGGCCTATATCGGTCTCGCGCGCGAGCTGATGACGCGGCTGCCGCTGCCGACGCGGGCGGCGGCGTGAGCCTCGATCCCACCAAGCGCCGCCCTGCGGGCCTGGGGCGCGGCCTGTCGGCGCTGATGGGCGAAGTCGATCGCATCTCGGTCGGCGATCCGCGCGGGCTCAACATCCGGATGCTGTCGATCGCCGACATCCATCCGCACCCCGACCAGCCGCGTCGCCATTTCGACGAGGACAAGCTCGACGAGCTCGCGCAGTCGATCACCGAGCGCGGCGTGCTCCAGCCGATCGTCGTGCGGCGGCAGGGCACGGGCTACCAGATCGTGGCCGGCGAGCGCCGCTGGCGCGCCTCGCAGCGCGCGCGGCTGCACGAGATCCCCGCGATCGTCCGCGAGTTCACCGACACCGAGACGCTCGAGATCGCGATCGTCGAGAACATCCAGCGCGCCGATCTCAATGCGATCGAAGAAGCGGAGGCTTTTCAAAGGCTTATCGCCGATTTCGGGCATAGCCAGGAGGAGCTCGGCAAGCTCGTCCACAAGTCGCGCAGCCATGTCGCCAATCTGCTGCGGCTGCTCGACCTGCCCGAGTCGGTCCGTGGCGAGGTGGCGCAGGGCAATCTCTCGATGGGCCATGCGCGCGCGCTGATCACCGCGGCCGATCCGCAGGCGCTCGCCGCCGAGGTGATCCGCCGCGGGCTGTCGGTGCGCGACACCGAGCGGCTGGCGCGATCGACCAAGGACAAGGCGACCGGCAACGGCGCGGCACGACCCAAGACAGCGGTCGCGCCCGACGCCGACATCGCCTCGCTCGAACGCCAGCTCGGCGACATGCTGGGGCTCGCGGTGCGGATCAACCATGCCGGGGAGGGCGGGGTGGTGACGCTCGGCTACTCGTCGCTCGATCAGCTCGACATGATCTGCCAGCGGCTGAGCGGCGAGAAGATCTAGCGCCCTTTCCGTCATCTCGGCGAAAGCCGGGACCCATGGATGCGTTGCGGCTGCTGAAGCAAAGCGGCGATCGCTCAGCAGCGGACTTTCGATCGAACAAGCACATGCTCCGCCGCCTATGGGTCCCGGCTTTCGCCGGGATGACGGCGGTGGCGCAGATCGCGGCACGTCTGGGCGATACTATCTACCGCCGCCGCCCCGCGGCGCGTGCGATCGTGAAGAATTCGGCCTCGGCGGCGATCGTACCGGCGCCCGCGGTGTGGCGCAGCTCGCGATCGAGCGCGCCCAGCCGTTCGATCGCGCGCGCGATCCGCGCCGAAGGCCAGCGGCCGACGTCGCGCTCGACGCCCTTGCGGTCCTTGAGCGACATCGCGCGGCCGTGGCGCTCGGCGGCCATGCTCGGCGAGGCGCCGCGTTCGAGCTCGGCGCGCGCCGCCGCCATCGGCAGCAGCCGGCGCAGCAGCGCGCGGACCAGCGGGATGCCCTCCTGCCCCTCGCTCGCCAGCCGCGCCAGTTCGCCTTCGAGCCTGGCGGGGTCGCCGCCCAGCACCGCGTCGACGAAGCGCGTCAGATCGGCCTCGCCATTGCCCGCGCTGATCGCCTCGAACAGCGCGTGCGTCACCTCGACGGGGCGTTCGGGCGCAGCATCGGCGTAGAGCGCGAGCTTGACGATCTCGGAGGCGAGCACCGCGCGGTCGCCCTCCGCCGATTCGGCCAGGCGCCGTGCGATGTCGTCGTCGAGGCGCAGCCCCTGATCGCGGCCGAGCTGGATTGCGAGGCGGTCGAAATCGGCATCGTTGGGCGGCCAGCTCTGGAAGACCATCGCCGCCTTGTCGTCGTCGAGCCGCTTGACGAGCTTGGCGTCCTTCTTGAGCGCGCCGGCGATCAGCACCACGGGATTGCCCGCCGCAGGCGCCTCCATCAACGCCTCCACCGCGGTGAGGCAGCTGTCGGTCACGCCCTCGACGCGGATGTGCCGGGGCCCGCCGAAGAGCGAGCCCGCCGCCGCCTCGTCGGAGAGCAGCGCGGGATCGGCGGTCAGCCGCACGGGCTCCAGATCGATACGCTCGGCGTCGGCGCCCATCGCCACCTCGAGCCGCTTGGCGAGCGCGCGCGATCCCGATTCGTCGGGGCCGTAGAGCAGATAGCACCGGATCGCAGGATCGGGGCGGTCCAGCGCGCGCTCGATCGCGGCGCTCTTCGCCATCTCAGCGGCTCATCTCAGCGACCCTGCGTGCGGTGCGCGAACACCGCGACGCGCGCGACGATCTGATCGGCGACGTCCTGGGTCAGATTTTCGAGCGCGGTCTGTTCGGCGGCGACCGTCGCATAGTCCGAACTGACGACGTCGATGCCCGCGTCCGATCCCGCGCTCGCGTCGAGCAGCGTCGTCCCCTCGGCATCGGCGGTCACGAGCCGGAATCGCGCGCGCAGCGTGCGACGCTCGCGCGTGACGGTGTTGTCCGAACGGATGCCCAGCCCGACGATCTGGTCGTTGAGCTCGACGATCAGCTTGTAGCGCGGCGTGTCGTGGCCGTTCGCGCCGATCCGGTCTTCGAGCGCATTGTGCATCAGCCAGCCGGTCTGGCCGCCGATCGGCTCGATCTCGATCTGCGCGAGTTTTTGGGCGACGGCGCCGTGCGTGCCGCCCGCGTACAGGGGATGCAGCCCGCAACCCGCGAGCGGCGCCATCAGCGCGGGCGCCAGCAGCAGGGCCGCGAAGCGCTTCATGCGACGAGGTTCACGAGCCGGTCGGGCACGACGATCACCTTCTTGGGCTCCTTGCCCTCGAGGAAGGCGACGATCTTGTCCGATCCGCGCGCCATTGCCTCGAGGACGGCCTTGTCGGCGCCCTTGGGGGCAATGAGCGTGTCGCGCAGCTTGCCGTTGACCTGGATCGCGATCGTCACCTCGTCGTCGACGAGCAGCGCGGGATCGACCTCGGGCCAAGGCGCGAGCGCGATCAGCCCGTCATGGCCCCGTGCGTGCCAGCCCTCTTCGGCGACGTGCGGGATCATCGGCGAGACGAGCCGCAGCAGCGTGTCGATCGCCTCCGCGCGCGAGGCGGTGGGCGCCGCCTTTTCGAGCGCGTTGACCAGCTCGAACAGCTTGGCGACCGCCTTGTTGAACGACAGCGCCTCGATGTCGGCGGCGATGCCGGCGATCGTCTTGTGCAGCCGGCGGTCGATCGCGAGATCGCGGCCCCCGTCCTCATCGGCGCCGGGCGTGCGGTCGATCGCGAGCCGCCAGACGCGCTGGACGAAGCGCCACGCGCCCTCGATTCCCGCCTCGGACCATTCGAGGTCGCGCTCGGGCGGGCTGTCCGACAGCATGAACCAGCGCGCGGCGTCGGCGCCATATTGCTCGATGATCGGTGCCGGATCGACCGTGTTCTTCTTCGACTTCGACATCTTCTCGATGCGGCCGACCGTCACCGGCTCGCCCGTCTCGATGATCGTGCCGTTCCGGATGTCCTCGGGCGACAGCCAGCGGCCGTCGGGCGCCTGATAGGTCTCGTGCGTGACCATGCCCTGCGTGAACAGCCCAGCGAACGGCTCGCCGAAGCCGATCTTGCCGACGCGCTGCAACGCGCGCGTCCAGAAGCGCGCGTAGAGCAGGTGCAGGATCGCATGCTCAACGCCGCCGATATATTGGCCGACGGGCAGCCACTGCGCGACGACCGCCGGATCGAACGGCTTGTCCGCGGGCTGGCTGGCGAAGCGCAGGAAATACCAGGACGAATTGACGAAGGTGTCGAACGTATCGGTCTCGCGCCGCGCCGAGCCGCCGCAGCTGGGACAAGCGACATGCTTCCACGTCGGATGATGGTCGAGCGGGTTGCCCGGCCGATCGAAGCTGACGTCCTCGGGCAGCACGACGGGCAGCTGCTCGCGCGGGACGGGGACGGGGCCGCAGTCCGCGCAATGGATGATCGGAATCGGCGTGCCCCAATAGCGCTGGCGCGAGACGCCCCAGTCGCGCAGCCGCCACACCGTCGTGCCCTGGCCCCAGCGATCGGCCTCGGCGCGCGCGATCACCGCGGCCTTGGCCTCGTCGATGTCCATGCCGTCGAGGAAGCGCGAGTTCACCAGGCGACCAGGGCCGGTATAGGCCTCGTCGTGGATCGGCTTCTCCGCCTCGCCGTCCGCCGCGACGACGCGCGGCACCGGCAGCATATATTTGCGCGCGAAATCGAGATCGCGCTGGTCGTGCGCGGGCACGCCCATGACCGCGCCGGTGCCGTAACCCATCAGCACGAAGTTGGCGACGAAGACGGGCAGCGTCCATGTCGGATCGAACGGGTGGATGGCGGAGAGGCCGGTGTCGAAGCCCTTCTTCTCGGCGGTCTCGAGATCGGCGGTGGCGGTGCCAGTCTGGCGGCCTTCCTCGGCGAAGGTGGCGAGCGCGGGGTCGGTCTCGGCGAGCGCCAATGCCAGCGGATGATCCGCCGCGATCGCGACAAAGCTCGCGCCGAAGATCGTGTCGGGGCGCGTGGAATAGACGTCGATCGTCGGGAAGCGTGTCTCGACTTCGCTCGACACGAACGGAGAGGTCTCGTTTTCCCCGTTCGTCCCGAGCGAAGTCGAGGGACCGTTATCCAGCGCGAACGAGAATCGCAGCCCCTTGGACCTGCCGATCCAATTGGCCTGCATCAGCTTGACCTTGTCGGGCCACGCGCCGAGCGACTCGAGCCCGTCGAGCAGATCCTCGGCGAAATCGGTGATCTTGAGGAACCATTGCGACAGCTTGCGCCGCTCGACCAGCGCGCCCGATCGCCAGCCGCGCCCGTCGATCACCTGCTCGTTGGCGAGCACGGTCATGTCGACCGGATCCCAATTGACGTCGCTCTCCTTGCGGTAGGCGAGGCCGGCGTCCATCAGATCGAGGAACAGCGCCTGCTCCTGCCCGTAATAATCGGGCTCGCAGGTGGCGAGTTCGCGGCTCCAGTCGAGCGCGAAGCCCAGGCGCTTGAGCTGCACCTTCATCGCCTCGATATTGGCGCGGGTCCAGGTGCCGGGATGGACCTTCTTCTCGATCGCAGCATTTTCGGCGGGCATGCCGAAGGCGTCCCACCCCATCGGGTGGAGCACCTCGTGCCCCGTCATCCTTTTGTAGCGGGCCAGCACGTCGCCCATCGCATAGTTGCGGACATGACCCATGTGGATGCGCCCCGACGGATAGGGGAACATCTCGAGCACATAGGCCTTGGGCTTGGGGCTGGCGTCGTCGGCGCGGAACGCCTGCGCGTCGTCCCACGCCTGTTGCCAGCGGCCATCGGCGGCGAGCGGGTTGAAGCGGCGATCCGGTTCCATCGTCGGTATGTCGGTTCCTGTGAGCAGGATCAGCCCGAAACGGCGCCGCGGCGCAGATCGCGGGCACGCTCGAGAATGATGTCCTCGAGCTTCTGGACGGTCTGCGCGGCGACGGGCGCCTCGATCCACTGGCCGTTCTGGCTGACTTCGCGCGACGCGGCGACGCGGACCGCGTCGGCACGCAGATCCTGGTCGAGGATCGTGACGGTGAGCTTCATCCGCTCGGTCGGCGTCGTCGGGTTGGCGTACCAGTCGGTGACGATCACGCCGCCGTTCGAATCCGCCTGGACGAGCGGCATGAACGATACGGTGTCGAGCGAGGCGCGCCACAGATAGGCGTTGACGCCGATCTGCGTGACCTTCGAGGCGGCCAGATCGGCCATGATCGGCTTCTTGTCCTTGTGCGCGCATCCGGCGAGCAGGACGGCGGCCGCAAGAGCGGCGGCGAGCGGACGCGGGAAGCGGGCAGAGACAAGCATCATCGGGTGCCTTCGGACGCAGGGAATGGGGCATCTATAGAGGCTCGCCCGCCGCCCGCAAGCACCGAGCGGCGAGGTGCGATCGGCGACCGCGCCGGATCGGCGCCGCACCGACTCTGTGGATACCGTGCAACAGGGCGACCAATTCGCTTTCCGCGCCGATCCTTCCGATGGATGCGGCGTTTCGCTCATGCTAGTCGCCGCCAACAGGGCAAAAAGAAGTCGCAATGAGCATGAGTCGGACACAGGGCATGAAGCGCAAGGGGGTCGCCGCGGCGACGCTCGCGCTGTTGCTCGTCCCGGCGCTGGCGCATGCGACGCAGACCCAGCAGCCGATCCACAAGAAACGCCCGGTGCGCATCACCACGCTCGCGACGAACTCGATCGGCTCGTTCACGCCGGCGGCAGCCGATGCGCATTTTGGGTCGAGCTTCGGTCGCGCCGGGCTTGGCGGATCGTCGGGCTTCCGCTTCACGCCGTCGCTGACGCCGGGCGGCACGCGCCGCGTCACCGTCGCGGTACGCGCGCGGGCCGCGACTCCCGAGCAGGCGGAGCGCAGCGCGTTCGCGGGCTCGCTGGGCGGGCTCACGCCTTACGCCTATAATCTCGGCGTCGCGGTCGGCTGGAAGCGGTTCGCGGTCACCTCGGATTACAGCAAGGTCGATCTCGGCAACGTGCCGGGCAGCCGCGAGGCCGCCGACATCGCGGTCAGCTTCGCGGGTCGTCGCTGGAGCACGCGCCTCGCGCTCGCCGCCGATCGCAGCATAGGCGACACCGATCGACTCGTCGATTCGGATCGCTCGGGCGTCGCGGTCGATCTCGGCGGCTCCTATTCGATCAGCAACCGCCTCGAGGTCACCGGCGGCGTGCGCTATCGCAGCGAGAAGGACCAGCTGCTCCAGCTCTCCGACGATCGTCGCGACAGCCAGGCAGTCTATGTGGGCACAGCCTTCCGCTTCTGACCGCTAGCGGTCCGCGCTCCACGCATCGATCGCCGCCCACCGCGTAAATCCCATCGATCGCAGCGATCTCGCACGCGCGCGCGTCATGCCACCGAGCAGGACGGCACGATCGCGGTGTGTGCCGACCATCAATCCCGCGCGGATGGTTCCCAGGGCGGGCTTACCCGGATGCGACCGCGTCGCGAAGACCGGCGAGACGAATGCAAGATCGCAGCCGGTTCGCCGCGCCGCCACCCATTCGGCGCGATCGTGCGCGGGGGCGGTGCGGAGCAACGGCCGCGACGCGGTGCGATGCGGCGAGCGGCCGTGCGCGCCGTCCGCCCGCCACGCGATCGCCAGCCGCGGCGTTCCCGCGAGCAGCAGCACGAGCCCGCGACGGCGCGCGACGGCGCGCACGCGATCGAACAGCGCGCGGCGCTCGGCGGGGGGCAAAGCATAGTGGCGGAATATCACGGCCGCGCCGCGCGGCAGTCGGTCGAGCGCCTCCCACAGCGCGTCGCCCATGCGCTCGTCGGTCATCAGGAAGACGCTCGGCAGATAGGCTTGGCGGCGGGGCATCGGCGCTCCTATAGCGCGCCATGCTCGACACCGCAGCCTCCGACGCCGCCCGACGGCTCGCCGCCGTCCGCGACGACCTCACCCGCGCCGCCGCACTGGCCGGGCGCTCCGCCGATGCGGTGACGCTGATCGCGATCTCCAAGACGATCGCCGCCGAAGGCATCGTCCCGCTGCTCGACGCCGGGCAGCGCGAGTTCGGCGAGAATCGCGTCCAGGAGGCGCAGGCGAAATGGCCCGATCTGCGCGACCGCTACGACGGCGTGACGCTGCATCTCGTCGGCCAGCTCCAGTCGAACAAGGCCGCCGACGCGGTGGCGATGTTCGATGCGATCCACTCGATCGACCGATCGTCGCTGGTGCAGGCGCTCGGCAAGGCGATCGCGGCGAGCGACCGGCGCCCCGCTTGCTTCCTGCAGGTCAATATCGGCGCCGAGCCGCAAAAGGGTGGCTGCGCGATCGGCGACCTGCCGGCGCTGCTCGCCGAGGCGCGCGACGCCGGGCTGCCGATCGTCGGCCTGATGGCGGTTCCGCCCGCCGACACCGAAGCCGCGCCCTATTTCGCGCTGCTCGCCAAGCTCGCGAGGGACAATGGGCTCGACCGGCTCAGCATGGGCATGTCGGGCGACTACGAGACCGCCGCGATGCTCGGCGCGACGCATGTCCGCGTCGGGACGGCGTTGTTCGGAACTAGAGCTAGGCCGAACGTCGCTTAGGGCCTGCGCCGGCATCCACTTCCTTACGAGCCACTTCGAAATCCATCACGAATGAGAAGGCTTGTTGCCCATTCTGTAGCAACGACACCAATGCCTGATCATCTCCAGGAAAAAACAAGTCCGTACCGTCTGTCACAACAAATTGGATCGGCTGCTGTTCATAGCGAAGGCGGCCACGTTCGCATTCGAACTGGGGGTTTCTCGCAAGCTCCATCATCGCGACTTTGATGCGCGACACGCTAACTCCACGCTCGAGTAGCCGGCTGACGGCACGCAGAATTACGACATCCCGGAATGTGTAGCGTCGAACGCGCCCTTTGCCTGCTGTCTCTCGATAGCCTGGCTCGCGCATTTGCTCGCGCTCAAAGACGCCTTGGCGCTCGAGATAATCAAGCATCACTCCCGACCGAAAGCCGGCGAGATACGCCGCCATCTTGACATTAAAGCCATCGCTCATAATGCGTAGTGTGCCTATAAAACAAAGTAATGCGCAATACTAATTCCAAGACACCGCAAATTGTGTCTGTTTAAATGTAGACCCACCATCCCTAGTAGGAGATGGTCAATGTACGCGGAAATCATTGAGTACGCCGACGGCTTCAGCTCTGCGATAATTGATGAACGCGTGGGCCGTGTGTGGACAGATGACACCCGACGCAGCCGTGCTGATTCGATCTTCGCAGCGTTTAGCCATCTGCCGTTTGGACCGGTGCCGTTCTTCGATCGGGTAGATCCGACGCGGCCGTAACGTTATCTCAGCAGGCCCAGCAGACCGACGTCGTCGTCGAGCAGGCCCTGCCAGATCATCTGCCCGGACACGAACAGGATCACGCACAAGCCGACATAGGCGATCCAGCGATGCCGCTCGATGAAGCGCGCGATCAAATTCGCCGCGACCGCCATCAGCGTTACCGAGGTCGCAAGCCCGATCAGCAGCACCGCGGGATGCTCGCGCGCCGCACCCGCGACCGCGAGCACATTGTCGAGACTCATCGAAAGATCGGCAAGTGCCACCTGCACCGCCGCGCGGGCAAAACTCTTGGCGGGTTTGATGCCGTCGGCGGCATGTGTGGCGTGATCCGCGTCGCGCAGCTCGCGGAACAGCTTCCACGCGACCCACAGCAACAATAGCCCGCCCGCGAACAGCAGCCCGATCACCTTGAGCAGCTGCGTCGCGATCAAGGCGAAGCCGATCAGGAAGACCAGCGCGATTCCGACGCCGATGCCGAGCACCCGGCGCCGCTGGTCCGCGGGCAGGCCGGCGGCGAGCGTGCCGAGCACGACGACATTGTCGCCCGCCAGCATCAGGTCGATCGCGAGCACCTGCGCGAGGGCGGCAAGCCCGCCGGCGGAGAAGATGTCGGCGAGATAGGTCATCGCGGGGAGGCTAGCATATCAGACAGCGCAGTTCCCCGGCGAAAGCCGGGGCCCAGAGCTTCACAGAACAGCGCTTGCGGCCCTGGGCCCCGGCTTTCGCCGGGGAACGGAAAGCGCCTCAGCTGTTCATCGAGTCGAAGAAATCCTCGTTGGTCTTCGAGTCCTTCATCTTGTCGAGCAGGAACTCCATCGCATCGGTGGTGCCCATCTGCATGAGGATGCGGCGCAGCACCCACATCTTGGAGAGCTTGGTCTTGTCCATGAGCAGCTCCTCCTTGCGCGTGCCGGACTTGCCGACGTCGATCGCGGGGAAGATGCGCTTGTCGGCAACCTTGCGGTCGAGGATGATCTCGGAGTTGCCGGTGCCCTTGAACTCCTCGAAGATCACTTCGTCCATCCGGCTGCCGGTGTCGATCAGCGCGGTGGCGATGATCGAGAGCGAGCCGCCTTCCTCGATGTTACGCGCCGCACCGAAGAAGCGCTTGGGGCGCTGCAACGCGTTGGCGTCGACGCCGCCGGTCAGCACCTTGCCCGACGAGGGCACGACGGTGTTGTAGGCGCGGCCGAGGCGCGTGATCGAATCCAAGAGGATGACGACATCCTTCTTGTGCTCGACGAGGCGCTTGGCCTTCTCGATCACCATCTCGGCGACCTGGACGTGGCGCTGCGCGGGCTCGTCGAAGGTGGAGGAGATCACCTCGCCCTTCACGCTGCGCTGCATGTCGGTGACTTCCTCGGGCCGCTCGTCGATCAGCAGCACGATCAGAAACACCTCGGGGTGATTATCGGTGATCGCCTTGGCCATGTTCTGCAGCATGACGGTCTTGCCGACGCGCGGCGGCGCGACGATCAGCGTGCGCTGGCCCTTGCCTTGGGGGCTGACGATGTCGATCACGCGTGCGCTCTTGTCCTTGACGGTCGGGTCGAGCGTGTCGAGGCTGAGCTTGCGCTCGGGATAGAGCGGGGTGAGGTTGTCGAAATTGACCCGGTGGCGGACCGCGTCGGGATCGTCGAAATTGATCGAGATGAGCCGGATCAGCGCGAAATAGCGCTCGCCGTCCTTGGGTGCGCGGATCTCGCCCTCGACCGTATCGCCCGTGCGCAGCCCGAATTTGCGGACCTGGTTGGGCGAGATGTAGATGTCGTCGGGCCCGGCGAGATAATTCGCCTGGGGCGACCGCAAGAAGCCGAAGCCGTCGGGCAGCACCTCGATCGTGCCCTCGCCCATGATCTGCTCGCCCTGCTCGGCCTGCTCCTTGAGGATGGCGAACATCAGGTCCTGCTTGCGCATCGTCGAGGCACCCTCGACGCCGAGCTCCTCGGCCATGGTGACGAGGTCGGCAGGCGGGGTCTTCTTGAGGTCTTTGAGATGCATGGGAAGTCCTGGACGGGAGATGTTCGGGAGAGAGGCTTCGCGACGGGGAGAGAACGACAGGACGTCGATGTCGGGAAAGAGAGTCCGCGCGGACGGCGGACGGCCTTGACTCGGAGCTAGGTCGCGTCGGTGCCCAAGTCAAGCGGGGTTGCGGCGAGGTCCGTCTTCATCCTCCCGGCAAGGGGAGGGGGACCGCCGGCGCAGCGAGTGGTGGAGGGGTGGAACACCTTTCTGGTCGGCGCCTGCGTTCGAGGTCGGAAACCCCTCCACCACCGGCTACGCCGGCGGTCCCCCTCCCCTGAGAGGGGAGGATTTTGCGGCGCCTAAAATGGCTTCACGATCGCCAGCACCACGATCAGCACCGTCGCGACGCCCGGCACTTCATTCAGCAGCCGCAGCGTCTTGCCGGACACCGTCGCGCGACCGGCCGCCAGCTTCTTCGCGTAGCCCACCGCCCAGCCATGATAGCCCGACAGCAGCACGACCAGAAAAATCTTGCCGTGCAGCCAGCCCAGCCCCGACACGCCGTTCGCGATTCCGGCATTGAGCGCCAGCGCGATGCCGAGCAGCCACACCGCGATCATCGCGGGTGTCAGGATGATGTGGCGCAGCTTGCCCTCGCGCTCGACCCAGCGCGCCTCCTCGGCCGCATTGCCGAGCGCCTCCTGATGATAGACGAGATAGCGCGGCAGCATGAACAGCCCCGCCATCCAGAAGATCACGAACACCACATGCGCCGCCTTCACCCAGGGATAGGCGTCGCCCAGCCAGCCGCTCATCGGTCGTTCCTCACCAGTTGCAGCAGTCGCTCGACATGCGCGATCGGCGTGAACTGCCCGATGCCGTGGCCGAGATTGAAGATGTGCGGTCGATCGATGAAGGCCCGGCGGACCCGCGCGACGCCCTCGTCGAGCGTCGCGCCGCCCGCCAGCAGCGCGAGCGGATCGAGATTGCCCTGCACCGGCAGGCCTTCGGGCAGCACGGCGTTCGCCCACAGCGGATCGACCGTCTCGTCGAGGCCGATCGCATCCGCGCCGACCGCGCGCGCATATTCACCGAGCCGTCCGCCCGCGCCCTTGGGGAAGGCGATCACGGGCGTGTCGGGATGCAGCGCCTTCAGCGCCGCGACGATCCGTGCGGTCGGCGCGATCACCCAGCGATCGAACTCGGCGGGCGCGAGGCTGCCCGCCCAGCTGTCGAAAATCTGCACCGCATGGACGCCGGCGATGATCTGGCCGCTGAGATAGTCGATCGTCGCGGCTTCGATGGCGGCGATGATCGCCCCGAACGCGCCCGGATCGCGATACGCCATCGTCCGCGCGTCGCCATGGTCCTTCGAGCCTTCGCCGGCGACCATGTAGGTCGCGACCGTCCACGGCGCGCCTGCAAAGCCCAGGAAGCTCGTCTCAGGCGGCAAGGCGGCGGCCACCTGCCTCACGGTCTCGTAGATGGGCGACAGGCGCTGTGGGGCCGCCTGCAGCGCCTCCAGCGTGCTGTCCTTGAGCGGAGGTGCCAGCCGCGGCCCCTCGCCGGCGCCGAAGGTCAGGTCCTGGCCGAGCGCATGCGGGATGACGAGGATGTCGGAGAACAGGATCGCGCCGTCGAAACCGAAGCGGCGGATCGGCTGCAGCGTCACCTCGGCCGCGCTCGCCGGATCGTAGCACAGCGCGAGGAAGCCGCCCTTGTCGGCCCGAAGCGCACGATATTCGGGCAGATAGCGCCCCGCCTGCCGCATCAGCCACACCGGCGGCGGATCGCGCCGTTCGCCGCGCAGCACGGCGAGCAGCGGGCGGTCCGGCAGAGGGTCACGGGACGCCGAACGCGAGGACTCCATATCTATCCTTTAAGATTCAGATGAGTTGTTGAGAGTCAGTAGGGCCGCGCGAAGCGGGGTTTATGCGCAGCGCCCGCAATTGCCAACATATGCGTCGCCGATTGACTCGATGCTCGCGCGCCGAGTCGGGCCGGGTTGCTCCCATGATCCACAGCCTGTGGATGAACGCCGTCGCCTGTGGATGATTTGGTCGGCAACCCGCGGATCACGGGGGCGGATTCCGTCGTGTCGGCGTCGGGCCGCTTGTCGGCAGGCTGCGCGCATGCTTATCCACAGACTTTGCCCGAGCGGCCGGGTGCGGGGTTTTCCACCATGCGTCTCCACCTCCATCTCCTGTCCGACTCCACCGGCGAGACGCTGGAAAACGTCGCGAAAGCGGGTCTGGCCCAATTCGAGGGCGTCGAGGCGGTCAAGCATTTCTGGCCGATGGTGCGTTCCGAAGGCCATCTCGATCGCGTGCTGATCGAGATCGCCGCCAAGCCCGGCCTGATCATCTACACGCTGGTCAACTCGACCGTCAGGAGCCGGCTCGAATCGCGCTGCCATGCGATGGGGCTGCGCGCGATCTCTGCGCTCGATCCGGTGATCGACGCGCTGTCGCGGTTGCTCGGCAAGGAGACGATCACGCGGCCGGGCGGGCAGCACACGCTCGACGCCGCCTATTTCGACCGTGTCGAGGCGATCCACTATACGATCGCGCACGACGACGGCATCGCGTCGGACGATTGGGAGGAGGCCGACATCGTGCTCGCGGGGGTGTCGCGCTCGTCCAAGACGCCGACCTCCATCTATCTCGCCAACCGCGGCTTCCGCGTCGCCAACATCCCGCTGGTGGTCGAAAGCCCGCCGCCGCCGATCCTGTTCAATCTGGTCAAGCCGCTCGTCGTCGGCCTTACCACCAGCCCCGATCGGCTCATCCAGATCCGCCGCAACCGCCTGCTCTCGCTCAACCAGACCACCGAGACGGCGTATGTCGACCAGGAGCGCGTCGCGCGCGAGCTCGCCTATGCGCGGCGGCTGTTCTCCGATCATGGCTGGCCGGTGATCGACGTCACGCGCCGCTCGATCGAGGAGACCGCCGCGGCGATCATCAACCTCGCCACCGAGCGGCGCGAGAAGCTCGCCACCGCGGCGCAGGCCAGCGCGTGATCGTCCTCGCATCCGGCAGCGCCTCGCGTCGCGCGATGCTCGAGGCGGCGGGCGTGGCGTTCGAGGTGGTGCGCCCGCAGGTCGACGAGGATGCCGCCAAGGAGTCGCTCAAGGCCGATGGCATCGAAGCCCGCGGGCTTGCCGACGCGCTGGCCGAGCTGAAGGCGATCGCGGTGTCGCGTCGGCAGCCGGGCCGTATCGTGATCGGCAGCGACTCGATCGTCGCGCTCGGCGCGCATGAGTCCGGTGGCGGCACGATGCTCGACAAGCCCGACAGTCGTGCGCGCGCGGCCGAACAGCTCCGCCTGATGCGGGGCGGCACGCACCGGCTGGTCAGCGCGGTGGTGGGCGCGCGCGACGGACTGCCGGTCTGGCGGCACGTCGATACCGCCAGGCTGCATGTCCGGGACTTTTCGGATGCGTTCATCGAAACCTATCTCGATGCCGAATGGCCCGCGATTTCGGGCTGCGTCGGCTGCTTCCGGATCGAGGGGCCGGGGGTGCAGCTGTTCGCGAAGGTCGAGGGCAGCCAGTTCACCATATTGGGGATGCCGCTGCTGCCGCTGCTCGGCTGGTTGCGCGATGTCGGCGAGATGGCGGCATGATGTATGCGGAGGTGATCGGCGATCCGATCGCGCAATCCAAATCGCCGATTATCCACCGCTTCTGGCTGGCGGCGCTGGGGATCGCGGCAGACTATCGCGCGGCGCATGTGCGTGCCGACGGGCTCGCCGACTATCTCGCCGAGCGCCGCACCGATCCGGCGTGGCGCGGGTGCAACGTCACCATGCCGCACAAGCAGGCGGTGATGCCGCTGCTCGATCGGCTCGACGCGCAGGCCGTGGCGATCGGCGCGGTGAACACGGTGGTGCGCGCGGCGGACGGGACGCTGACCGGATACAATACCGATGTCGCGGGCTTCCTCGAGCCGTTGCGGGTTGTGCTCGCCAATCGCCATCTGTTCCGCATGGCGCGCATCCTCGGCACCGGCGGCGCGGCGCGTGCCATCGTCGCGGCGCTGGCGAAGCAGAATATGACGCTGGTGCTGGCGGGACGCGATCCGGCCAAGGCGCAGGCGCTGCTCGACGAACTCGCGCCGACGACCTCCTCGCTCGTCCATCATGCGGTGCGGCTCGATCATTTCGCCGAGCCGACCGATTTCGCCTTCGACGATCGCGCCGGCTGCCTCGATCTCGTCGTCAACGCCACCTCGCTCGGCATGGTCGGCCAGCCGCCGCTCGGCTTCGATCTCAGCCACGCGCCGCCGGGCAGCATCGTCTACGACATCGTCACTGCGCCGATCGAGACGCCGCTGCTGGCGGCGGCACGCGCGCAGGGGTTGCAGACGGTCGACGGGCTGGAAATGCTGATCGGCCAGGCGGCGATCGCGTTCGGGTTGTTCTTCGGTGCCGAGCCCCCGCGCGACCGCGATGCCGAACTTCGCGCGCTGCTGACGGCATGATCCTGCTGCCATGATCCTTTTGGGCCTCACCGGATCGATCGGCATGGGCAAATCGACCGTCGCGACGATGTTTCGCGCAGCGGGCGTCCCGGTATTCGATGCCGATGCCACGGTGCATGGCCTACAGGGCCCGGGCGGGGCGTTGCTGCCCGCGATCGAAGCCGCCTTTCCCGGAACGACCGGCCCGCGCGGCGTCGATCGCCCGGCATTGGGTAAGGCGGTGTTCGGCGACCGTGCGGCGCTGCGCCGGCTCGAACGCATCGTCCATCCCGCGGTGGCCGAGGCGCGTCAAAACTTCATCCGGCGCCACCGGGCGCACAGGATCGTCGTCGACGACGTGCCGCTGCTGTTCGAGACGCACAGCGAGCGGCGCGTCGACGCGATCGTCGTCGTCTCGGCGCCCGCCTGGATGCAGCGCCGCCGCGTGCTCGCGCGACCGGGCATGACCGGCGAGAAATTCGCCGCGATCCTCGCGCGGCAGACGCCCGACTCCGCCAAGCGCCGCGGCGCCGACTTCGTCGTCCCGACCGGCGTCACCCGCCAGGAGACGCGTCGGCGGGTGCATGATCTGCTCGCTTGCCTCCGGACGCGCGGGGTCCGATATTGTCGGCCATGCGCGAAATCGTCTTCGACACCGAAACCACCGGCCTGAGCCATTCGAGCGGCGACCGCATGGTCGAGATCGGCTGTATCGAGCTGGTCAACCGCAACGAGACCGGGCGCACCTTCCACGCCTATTTCCACCCCGATCGCGACATGCCGATCGAGGCCGAGCGCGTTCACGGCCTGTCGATCGCCTTCCTGTCCGACAAGCAGCGGTTCCACGAGGGCGTCGAGGATCTGCTCGAATTCATCGGCGACGCGCCCTTGGTCGCGCACAATGCCGCGTTCGATTTCGGCTTCCTCAACGCCGAGCTGACGATGTGCGGCCGTTCGATCGTCGCGATGGAGCGGATGATCGACACGCTGGCGATGGCGCGCAGCCGGCATCCCGGCGCCAAGCACAGCCTCGACGCGCTGTGCACGCGCTACGGCATCGATCGCAGCCACCGCATCAAGCATGGCGCGCTGCTCGACGCGCAATTGCTGGCGCAGCTCTATGTCGAGCTGTGCGGTGGACGCCAGATCGGGCTGGGGCTCGCGGATGCGTCGGCCGCGGCGCTCGCGGTCGCCACCGCGGCGCAGGCCGGCGCGATGCCCGCCACCCGCGCGATCCGCCCGCCGCGACCGCATGCTGCCTCATCCGCGGAAATCGAACGGCACGAAGCGTTCGTCGCGACGTTGATCAATCCCGTCTGGGTCCTCACCGGCCCGGCGGTTGACGCAACCGGACCGCAGGCCTAGCCCGCCGGCCCGCAGAACATTAGGAGATCGAGACATGGACATCCGCGTATCCGGCCATCAGGTCGACACCGGCGAGGCTCTTCGCGAGCATGTGTCCGATCGACTGGGTGGCATCGCCGACAAGTATTTCGCGCGCGCCATCTCGGCGACCGTCACCTTCGGCAGCGCGCCGCACGGCGCGTTCAGCTGCGACATCGTCTCGAACGTGATGAAGGGCGTCGTGCTCAAGGCCTCGGGCTCGGGCCAGGAGGCGCATCCCGCGTTCGACGAGGCCGCCGCCAAGATCGAGAAGCAGCTCCGTCGCTACATGAACCGTCTGCGCAGCCACGGCGGCGCGGGCCAGGCGGCAGAGATCGACGGCGGGATCGGCGACAATGCGGGCTACACCGTGTTCAACGTCGGCGGCGAGGAGGAAGAGGTCGCCGATGCGCCGCTGATCATCGCCGAGACGCGCGTCGACGTGCCCGATGCCACCGTTTCGGACGCGGTGATGATGCTCGATCTGCGCAATACCGGCGCATTGCTGTTCAAGAACTCAGGAACGGGGGCGTTCAACATGGTCTATCGCAGGAACGACGGCACGATCGGCTGGGTCGAGCCGAACCGCGCGGGCTGATCGCGCGTTACACCCCGCCGATGGACGATTTCAGCGACCTGCTGCCGCCGCAAGCGGTGTTCCACGATCTGGCGGCGTCTTCCAAGAAGGCGCTGTTCCAGACGTTGTCGGGTCTTGCCGAACGTCAATTGGGGCTGGCGGGCCGCGACGTCGCCAAGCGGCTCGCCGATCGCGAGAAATTGGGATCGACGGGGTTCGGCGGCGGCGTCGCGATCCCGCACGGCAAGATCGACGGCCTGCCCAAGGTCGTCGGGCTGTTCGCCAAGGTCGCGCAGCCGATCGAGTTCAGCGCGATCGACGGTCTACCGGTCGATCTCGTCTTCCTGCTGCTGTCGCCGACCGATGCCGGCGTCGAGCATCTCAAGGCGCTCGCGCGGGTAAGCCGGCGGCTGCGCGATCGCGGCTTCGTCGCCAAGCTGCGCGGCGCGGGTTCGGCCGATGCGCTCTATGCGCTGTTCGCAGGCGGCGAATCGCGCGACGCCGCATGACGACCGCGGCATGAGCGGCGGCGGATCGGACGGCGAGCGCGCCCATTTCGCCGCGCTCGAAAGCCTGTACCGCGCGGCGCCGATCAACCAGCTGTTCCAGTCGCGGCTCGAATTGGTCGAGGCGGGGGTCGCGCGAATCCACTTCATCGTCGACGAGAGCGTCTATCATGCCGCGGGTGCGGCGCATGGCACGATCTACTTCAAGATGCTCGACGACGCGGCCTTTTATGCGGCCAACAGTCTGGTCAGCGATCGCTTCATGCTCACCACCGCGTTCAACCTGCTGCTCACGCGCCCGATCAAGGCGGGGCCGGCGGTGGCCGAGGGGCGGTGGGTGAGCGGCAAGCGCCGCGTGATGGTCGCCGACGCGCATCTGCTCGATGCCGGCGGCGAAGAGGTCGCGCGGGGGACGGGCACCTTCATGCGCTCGCACTTCCCGCTCTCGTCGCTGCCCGGCTACGGTGCGGCGATGGGGCCGACCCCTGCCGGATGACGCCGCGGCTGGCCTCGAGAATCGCGGTATCGGCGCTGATCCGCCGCGTCGAGGGGCAGGGCGGTCATGGCATGGTGCTCGCCAAGGGCGACGGCGATGCGGGTAGCATCCTGATTTCATTGACGGAACGCGGCGTGCCGCATGCGCTGCTCGAACGCGCGTTGACCGAATCCGGCGATTATGGCTGGCGCCGGGCCGGACCACAAAATGTAGAGGGTTATCAGGAGATTAATCCCTATATCGAGCGTCGCCGCGCGTCCGACGCCGATCTATGGGTGGTCGAGTTGGATGTCGCAGGAGTCGAACGCTTCACCGCTGAAATGATCGCGGCGGGTTGACGCTCCCCTGCCGCATGGGGAAAGGCGATCACATTGATCGGAACGGCTCCGCCTGTGTTACCAGGGCGGTTCCGTAGTCGGGGGATCAGGACCAACCCTAGGTGTTTTCGGGGTCGGCGGGGTCAACCGCAGTTTAGCGGCTTCTAATGCGCCATTTCACGCGCGCTGCCCTCGCGGTAGCGTCCTTTTTCTGCCTGCTCGGTACGGCCACCATCGCGGGGCCGTCCTTTGCCGCCGAAGGCGATGCTCCCCAGGGGAGCGCCACGGCAATGCTGGCAGCGGTGACGGCACCGCTTCTGTCCGTCGATGTACGGACTCTCGAAGCCCGCCATCCGGATTTCTCAACGTCGGGCACGACCGACGGTTCCCAGACTCCCCAGATCAGCCCGACCGATACCACCGCCGAAGTGCCGACGTCGCTGAACGATCTCGTCGCCGAACGCGCCGCCGCGACGACGGGCGACGAGCAGGGCGACTGCCTTGCCACCTCAGTCTATTTCGAATCCAAGGGCGAGCCGCTCGACGGCCAGCTCGCGGTCGCGCAGACGATCGTCAACCGCACCACCTCGGGCCGCTTCCCCGATTCGGTCTGCGGCGTCGTCCGCCAGCCGGGGCAGTTCTCCTTCATCCGTCACGGCGACATGCCCACCCCGCCGCACGACAGCAGCGCGTGGAAGCGTGCGGTCGCGGTCGCCGAGATCGCGCGCGAAGGCCTGTGGAAGCAGATCGCCCCCGCCGCGCTGTTCTTCCACGCCCGCCGCGTCTCGCCGGGCTGGGGCAAGATCAAGGTCGCTTCGCTCGGCAACCACATTTTCTTCCGCTAATATAGCGGTCTCCTCCATCGTCCCGGACTTGATCCGGGATGGCGGGGCGGTGCCAAGCGTGGCACCCTTTCCCCTGTTCGCCTGATGTTCTAACCAAGGACCATGGCGACTCGCGTTTCCCCGCTCGACTGCTTCACCGACGCACCGCCGCTTGCGGCCGACGTCGCGCGCGGCGTGTCGCGGCTGCTGTTCCGCGCCGACACGATGACGCTGTGCGAGGTGCCGCTGGGCAACGGCCGGCGCGCCGATCTGATGGCGATCGACGCCAAGGGCTGCGTCATCATCGTCGAGATCAAGGTGTCGCGTGCCGATCTGCTCGGCGACGCCAAATGGCCCGACTATCTCGACTATTGCGACCGCTATTATTGGGCGGTGCCGGCGCGGTTCGACTGCACCCCGTTCGAGCGCGAGGCGCTGCGCCCCGACATCGCGGGATTGATCGTCGCGGACCGCTACGATGCGGTGATCGTGCGCGAGGCGGCGGTGAGGCCGCTCGCCGCGCCGCGCCGCAAGGCCGAGACGCTGCGCTTCGCCAGGCGCGCCGCGCGCCGCACGATGGCGGCGCTCGATCCGGGGCTCGACGCGCTCGATTGAGCGCCCGGCTCAGTTGATCGACGGCCCCGCGACGTTCTTGTGGACGACGGGCTTCACCGACTGGAGCAGCGTTAGGATCTGCGTGGAGCGCGTGTCGCGCTGCGCATAGTCGATCGCCGACATCCCCGCGATATGATCGGTCTCGCGCGGATCGGCGCCATATTGCAGCAGCGTCCGCACCGCGCCGAGATCGTGCGCCTGCGTGGCGATGATCAACGCGGTCTCGCCGCGATTGTTGGCGAGATTGGGCGACGCGCCCACCTCGAGCAGCTGGCTCTCGCCGTCCGCGAAGCCGATGCGGGCGGCATCGACCAGCGCGGTGTTGCCGTCGCGATCCTTGCTGTCGATCGGCACGCCTTTGGAGAGCATGAACTGCAGCCAGGGCAGGTCGCGGCGCTTGGTGACGATGTGCAGCGCGTTGTCGCCATTGTCGTCGCGGGTCAGCAGGATCGTGGCAGGGTTCTTGTCGATCAACTCCTGCACCTTGGTGCCATCGCGATCCTTGACCGCCTTCAGGAAACTATAGGCGTCGGACGAGAATTGCGCGGCCACGGGCGCCGCCGCCAGCAGCAGCGCGATGCCGCCGATTGCCGCCTGTCCCGCGTTTCGTACCCGACGCACCATCAACCGATCTCCCTGCCCACAGGCCGTCCTTGCATCGCAGCGCATAGCAAAGCATGGCTGGCCGCGCCATGAACGCTCGTATCGCTCTTGTCGCCGCGATCATGCTCGCGGCGCTGCCGCTGGCCGGATGCGGCCGGCAGCCGGCGACGCAACCGCCGCTCGCCGGCGCCGCGTTGGGCGGACCCTTCGCGCTGATCGACCAGGATGGCAAGCCGATCACCGAGCAGGCGTTCGCCGGCCGCTATCGTGCGGTCTATTTCGGCTACAGCTTCTGCCCCGATGTCTGCCCGACGACGCTGCAGGCGCTGATGCAGGGCTATCATGCGTTCGCCGCCGCCAGCCCGGCGCTCTCGGCCAGGCTGGTGCCGATCTTCGTGACGATCGATCCCGATCGCGACACGCCGGCGGTGCTCCGGCAATATGTCTCCGCGTTCGGCCCCGAGCTCAAGGGCCTGACGGGCAGCCCCGCGGCGATCGCCGCGGCGGCGAAGGCCTACGGCGTCTATTACAGGAAGGAACCCGCGCCCAAGGGCGGCAGCGGCTATCTGATGGACCATTCGAGCCAGGCGATCCTGTTCGGCCCCGACGGCAAGCCGATCGCGCTGATCCCGACCGACCAGGGCGCCAGGGCGGTCACCGACACGCTCGTCCAATGGGTACGCTGATGGCCCCCCCCGATCGTTTCTGGGAGACCACGCCGCTCGAGGCAATGAACCGCGCGCAATGGGAGTCGCTGTGCGACGGCTGCGGCAAATGCTGCCTGCACAAGCTCGAGGACGATGCGACGGGCGAAATCTACCCGACCAACGTCGCCTGCAAGCTGCTCGATCGGCGATCGGGCCAGTGCAAGGATTACAAGCACCGCCACGCCTATGTGCCCGAATGCGTGCGGCTGACCCCGCGCGCGCTCGCCACGCTCGACTGGCTGCCGACGACCTGCGCCTACCGGCTGCTCGCCGACGGCGAACCGCTGCGCGACTGGCATCCGCTGATCTCAGGCGATCCCGAGTCGGTGCACCGTGCGGGCATCTCGGTGCGCGGCTGGACGGTTTCCGAAGACGAGGCGGGCGACCTCGAACATCATATCGTCGAGCGTGAGCTCTGATCTCCTCTTCGCGCACGGCGACGTCGTCCGGCCGTTGATCGTGCGCCGCGTCGCCAATGCGCGGCGGATGCGGCTGGCGGTCGATCCGCGCGACGGATCGGTCAAGCTCACGCTGCCGCGCCGCGGATCGGAACGCGCGGGCCGCACATGGGCGGAGGCGCAGCGCGGCTGGATCGAGCAGCAGCTGGCGCTGCTCCCCGCGCCGCGGCCGATCGCCGCGGGCGGCACCGTCCCCTATCGCGGCGCGTTGCTGAGGATCGACTGGTCCGCCGAACGCTCGCGCACCGTCAGGCAGGAGGGCGACCGGCTGATCGTGGGCGGCCCGATCGAGGGCCTGTCGCGCCGCATCGTCGCCTGGCTCAGGCGCGAGGCGTTGCGCCAGCTCGAGGCGGAAACGCGCGCGGTGGCGGCCGCGGCCGGCGTGACCGTCGCGCGCGTCGCGATCGGCGATCCGCGCGCGCGCTGGGGGAGCTGCTCGTCGAGCGGCGACATCCGCTATGCGTGGCGGCTGATCCTCGCGCCGCCCTACGTGCTGAGCTCGACGGTCGCGCACGAGGTCGCGCACCGGTTGCACATGGATCATTCGGCGGCGTTCCGCGCGGCCGAGGCGCGGCTGCTCGGCACCGATCCCGAGCCAGCGAGGCGCTGGCTGCGCGAGCACGGCGCGAGCCTCTATTGGGTAGGGGCGGAGGGGTAGGACGCCAACTCATCCTCCCCTTTCAGGGGAGGGGGACCGCTCGCGCAGCGAGTGGTGGAGGGGTATCCAACCTCGAAGCTGGGTGCCCGTCCGAGAGGTGGTCTACCCCTCCACCACCCTGCGGGCGGTCCCCCTCCCCCTCCGGGGGAGGATGAAGGTTACGCTAATTCCCGTCGGGGCCGCCATTGTGCGGCGGCGGCGGCGCGGTGGTCTTGCGGCCGAGCACGCCGTCGAGCCAATGCTGGTCGAGCCGCTGGCCCTGCGCCGGCTGCGGATTGGGCGATCCCGGCACCGGCGGCGGCGGCGGCCCGCGCCAATCGTCGTCGTCCGACGCCGGGCGCTGCCGCCGGGAGGCGACCGGTGGCGGCACCGCGCCGCTGTCGTCGGCCTGTCCCGGATCGCCATCGGCGCCCGCCGTGGGCTGGACCGGATTGCCATTGGCATCGAGCGTCGGGATGCCGTTGTCGGGCTGGCCATAATAGGCTTCGTCGTCGGGTTCGAGCTGCGGCATCGTCACCGCGGTGTCGAACTGCTCGACCGGCCGCGTGGCGACCGCGACCTTCATGTAGTCGGCGAAGGCGCGCGCCGGTGCGCGGCCGCCATAGAGTCCGGGGTTGGGCTTGGCGTCGTCGCGGCCCATCCACACGCCCGTCGTCAGCCCCGAGGAGAAGCCCAGGAACCAGCCGTCGCGGCTGGTCGAGGTCGTGCCCGTCTTGCCCGCGACCGGGCGGCCGATCTGCGCGCCGCGGCCGGTGCCGGTGTTGACCGCGGTCTGCAGCAGGTCGGTCATCTCGGCGGCGACCCAGGGTGCGACGAGCACGCGATTCTCGGGCGCGGCATGCTGGTAGAGCAGCTTGTTGTCGGGGCCGACCACCTTGGTGATCGCATAGGGCACGACCATCACGCCCTTGTTGTCGACCTCGGCGAAGGCGCGCGTCATGTCGAGCAGGTGGACGTCGGAGGTGCCCAGCACCATCGAGGGGTGCGTGTTGATCGGCGTCGAGATGCCGAAGCGGCGCGCCATGTCGGCGACGGTGTCGAAGCCGAGCAGCTGGCCGAGCTTGGCGGCGACCGTGTTGAGCGACAGCGCGAAGGCGGTGCGGATGTTGATCTGGCCGAAGAAGCGACGCTCGTCGTTGCGCGGGCTCCAGCCGTCGATCGTGACGGGCTCGTCGACGATCGATTCGTCGGGTTTGTGCCCCGCCTCGATCGCGGCGAGATAGACGAACAGCTTCCACGACGAGCCCGGCTGGCGCTGCGCGGTCACTGCGCGGTTGTAGTTGGAGGTGATGTAATCCTTGCCGCCGACCATCGCGCGCACCGCGCCGTCGCGCTCCATCGATACCAGCGCGCCCTGCAGCCCGGCGGGCGTGTCGCCCTGGATCGTGCGATCGGCCTGGCGCTGCATCCCGAGATCGAGCGTCGTCCACACGTCGAGCGGATCGGTCTGGTCGTCGATCAACGTCGAGAGCTGGGGCAGTGCCCAGTCGGTGAAATAGCGCACGCTGTTCGATTTGGGCTCGGGCGCGAGCGTGACGTCGGCGGGGTTGGCGGCGGTGGCCTCGGCCTGGCTGATCTTGCCCGTCTCGACCATCGTCTGCAGCACCACGCCGGCGCGATCGACCGCGGCCTGCGCATCGGCGGTCGGCGAATAGTTGGACGGCGCCTTGACGAGGCCCGCGATGATCGCCGCCTCGGGCAGGCTCAGATGGTCCGCGCCATGGCCGAAGAATTTGCGGCTGGCGGCATCGATCCCGTAGCTGCCGCCGCCGAAATAGACCTTGTTGAGATAGAGCTCGAGGATCTGGTCCTTCGAGAATTTGCGCTCGAGCGCGAGGCTGATGATGCCCTCGCGGAATTTGCGGCCGAAATTCTTGTTGTTGTTCAGGAAGATGTTGCGCGCGAGCTGCTGCGTGATCGTCGATCCGCCCTGCGTCCAACGACCCGCCTTGGCGCGCACGCCGACCGAGCGCAGGATGCCGATCGGATCGACGCCGGGATGCTCGTAGAAGCGCCGGTCCTCGACCGAGACCATCGCATCCTTCATCACCTGCGGGATCTGGTCCGATCGCAGCCACTGGCCGTAGCTCGGCCCGATCGAGACCAGCACCGTGCCGTCGACCGCATGGACGCGGATCATCTGGCCGTTGGGCGAGGATTTGAGCGAATCGAAGCCGGGCAGCGACGACATCGACACGCCGACCGCGACGACCAGCGCGATCAGGGCGAGCACCAATGCGGCGACGCCGATCTTGATCGCGGTCAGCAACGCCTTCACGATCCCACTCCTCTGGCGGCGGCGGGGCGGCTCGGGCGGCGGAGGCGGGGCGGCCTGTCGCGGGGTCTGTCGGATCGGGCGAGCCATGGGATGCGTCAGCGATTAGCGGGTCGCACGCTTGCTCACAAGCGGAAGCGCGCGCGATCGCCGCGCGGGTCAGTCGAGCCGGGTGAGCCGCGCGGCCAGCGAAGCGAGACCCGGCATCGTACGCACCGCCCCGATCAGCGCGCGCGCACCGGCCGGATGCTCGGCGGCGTGCCAGAGCGCTGCGGCGAGCGAGACAGGGCGACGCAGGCGGCGCGCGAAGCGCGGCTGGAAGCGCGTCGCCGGCTCGCCGCGCAGGATCGCGTCTGCCGCCGCGCACCCGCTGCCGATTGCGATCGCCATGCCCTCGCCCGCGAGCGAGGGGATCACGCCGCACTGGTCGCCGACGCGGTAGAGCCCGGGCGCGCCGGTCAGCGCGCGCCAGCCGTAGGGGATTTGCGCGATCGCCTGCGCCGGGCCCAGCGCGGCGGCGGCGGCGAGGCGCGCGGCGAGCGCGGGCGCCTCGGCGGCGAGCTGCGCGAGCAGCGTCTCGGGCCGGTTGTCCGCCGCGGCGAATCGCGCGGGGCGCACCGCGAGACAGAGGTTGGCGCCGCCATCCTCCTGCAGGTTGAGCCCCGCATAGCCGCCGCGAAACAGATGCAGCTCGATCCGCCCGGCGACCAGCCTGGTCAGCGCCGGGCTTGCCGCGAGCCGCCAGCGCAGACCGATCGCGGCATCGGCGCCCGCCCGGGGTCGCGCCGCGCCGCGCAGCTCATGCTTGCCGGTCGCGAGGATCAGGCTGTCGCCCGCGATCGTGCCGCCGTCGTCGAGCCGCAGCGCGCTGGCCTCGAACGCGCGCGCGGCAATCCCGCGTTCGATCCCCGCGCCGGCGTCGCCCGCCTGCGCGAGCAAGGCGGTATCCAGCGCGCGTCGCGACAGCGCCGCGGCGGCGGCGGGCAGCCGCGCCTCGGCCTCGCGCTCGCCGTGCAGCAGCGCGACGCGATCGATCCGGTGCGCGCCCAAAGCGAAGGGGTCGACGCCAAGCGTCGCCAGCCGCGCGATCGTCGCCCAGCTCAGGAAGCCGCCGCACAGCGCGTCGCGCGTCTCGGCATCGCGTTCGAGCAGCAGCGGGCGCTGCCCGCCGCGTGCGAGGCCGATCGCCGCCGCCGAACCCGCAGGCCCGCCGCCGACGATCAGCGCAGACGTTCGACGCATAGCCGGAAGGGGAAGACGCGCTTGATCTCGGCGGCGGTGATGCCCGCTTCCGCGAGGATCGGCGGCCACTCCGCGGGCCGATAGGAGCGCGCGATCGACAGCGTGCCGTCCTCGCGCACGATCCGGTGCCAGCGCATCGCGCGCGCGAGCAGCGGGAACCCCAGATAGGGCAGGCGGTGGCGGTGCAGGTCGTTGACCAGCCAGCCGCGCGCCGCCTCGGCCTCCATGAAGCGCAGGAAGGCGATCAGCTGACCGTGATCCATATGATGCGCGACGAGGCTCGAGGTGACGACGTCCCAGCCTTCGCCCGCGCAATCGGCATAGTCGCCGGCGCGGAAGCGGATCGGCAGCGTCGGGTCGGTCGCGGTGCTCGCCACCTCGGCCGAGCGCGGGTTGAGATCGATCCCGACCAGCTCGGCGGCGATCCCGCGCGCCGCCGCCCAGCGCGCGATCCGCCGCAGCATGTCGCCATGGCCGAAACCGACGTCGAGCAGCTTGAGCTTGCCGCCGGGCGGGACGATGCGCGCGAGGAAGGCCAGCGTCGGCCGTGCCGCCATCGTCCAGCCGTTGACGCGCGCGAGGTCGGCGAGCAGCGCGGCATAGGCCTCGTCCGGCAGCTCGGCGGAATCCATCTGCTCGTCGGTGAGGCTGCGTGACGAAAGCGCGGTCATGCCGCCGACCGGAAGCGGAACCCCTCCGCGGCGAGCCCCGGGCCGAACGCGATCGCGAGGCCGTGCGCGATCGGCTTGGCGCCGTCCCTTACGTCCTGCAGGATGCGCGCGAACACGAACATCAGCGTCGCCGAGCTCATGTTGCCGCAGTCGCGCAGCACCGCGCGCGAATTGGCGAGCGCCTCCGCCGGCAGCGAGAAGCCCTGTTCGACCGCATCGAGCACGGTGCGGCCGCCGGCATGCACCGCCCAGCCGTCGATCGCCGCGATATCGCCCAGCCCGGCGCGAAACAGCGGGTCGGCGATCGCCTCACCGATCTTGGCGGGCACCGCGCCCGACAGGTGCATCGCGAAGCCCATGTCGCCCACCGTCCAGCGGATCAGCGATTCGCTGTCGGGCAGGGTCATCGCGAACGGGTCCGATATCGCCAGCCCGACCGGATCGGCGGTGACCAGCGCGGCGGCCGCGCCGTCGCCGAACAACAGCATCGCGAGGATCGGCTCGAGCGCGGTATCGGGTTGCAGGTGCAGCGTGCAGAGCTCGACGGTGATCACGAGCACGCGCGCGCTGGGTTCGGAGCGGACGATATGGTGCGCGGTGCGCAGCGCCGAGACCGCGGCATAGCAGCCCATGAAGCCGATCAGCACGCGCTCGACGGTCGCGGGAAGCCCCAGCCGGCGCGCGACGATCTGGTCGATGCCCGGCGCGATGAAGCCGGTGCAGCTCGCCAGCACGATATGCGTGATCCCCTCCGGCCGGCCCAGCGCGTCGACTGCGGCGACGCACAGATCGGGCGCCTCCTCGGCATAGATCGCCATCCGCGCCGAGGTGGGCGGCATCAGCGCGTCGGGATCGGTGCTCTGGTAGAAGGCGCCGGGCGAGGTCTGGTCGCCGCCGTCGGCGGGCGGCAGCACGGTCCAGCGCCGCTCTATCCCCGAACGCGACGCCATCCGCTTGAACAGCGCGCCGTCGCGCCGGTCGGCGATGCGGCTCTGCGCCCAGCCCAGGAAGGCGGCATGCGCCTCGTGCTTCGGCAACGCGGTGCCGATGCGGTTGATATACGCCTGCGTCTGCATGGATACTCCGTCGCGGAAACAACGCGCTCCGTGAGGACTATACGCTTCAGCTACGAAATAACCGCATTGCAGATGCGTATAGTCAGTCCGGCGCGCGTCGGCGCGGGCAGTGGCGGGAGGCAGCGCGCGGCGTCGGCGCGCACGCGCGCGAGGATCGCGGGCGGTACGTCGGGATCGTGGACGACGGTGTCGGCCTGCGCGAGCCAGCGCGCCTCGGCGAGCGTGAGCTGGTCGGGATCGGGCGAGCGCAGGCGGATCTCGATCAGCCGCGGGGCGGAATCGGCCGCGTCCTGCTCGAGCCAGCGCACGACGGCATCCTCCGGCATCTCCACCATGGCATCGAGGAGCCCGCCGGGATCGAGCGCGGCATCGATCGCCCGGCGCCGGTCGGCGGCATCGGGAAAGCGCGCGCGGATCGCGGGACGGGCCGCGTGTAGCGCGTCGGCAAGCGCGCCCAGTCGTGCAGGCAGCAGCGCCTCGAGCCGCTGCCGGATCGCCTTGGCGAGCCCCGCCGACGCACCGCCGGTGCCGATTGCGACCAGCAACGGATCGCGGTCGACGATTGCGGGCAGCGTGAAGTCGCACAGCGCGGGCCGGTCGACCGCGTTGACGAGGATGCCGCGCGCCTTAAGCCGCGCGACCGCCGCCCGTGCCGCATCCTCGTCCTCGATCGCGACGATCGCCAGCGCGGCGGCGTCATGCTCGCCGACGATCCTTGCGCCCGCGCGGATCAGCAGGCGGCGCTTGGCATCGGCCGATTCGCCCTCGCCGAGCAGCATCACCGGCCGGTCGGCCAGGCGCAGGAAGACGGGCAGGCTGTGCATCATCCAAATCCTCCCCGGCATTCGCCGGGGAGGGGGACCGCGCGCGAAGCGCGGGGTGGAGGGGCTTTGCCATGGGCGGTTCGCCTGCGGCGATCCCGCTCCACCACCGCCTTCGGCGGCAGTCCCCCTCCCCGAGTAAACTCGGGGAGGATCATAGCGACTCGATGAACGCCTTCACCGCAGGGCCGACGTCGTCGCGCGAGAGTGCGATCGCGATATTGGCCTGGATGAAGCCCGCCTTGTCGCCGCAATCATGGCGCACGCCGTCGAAGGTGACGCCGTGGAACGGCTGTTCGCCGATCATCCGCGCCATCGCGTCGGTCAGCTGGATCTCGCCGCCCGCGCCCTTTTCCTGCCGCTCGAGCACGCGCATCACCCCCGGCTGGAGGATGTAGCGGCCGACGATCGCGAGGTTCGACGGCGCTTCCGCCGGCTTGGGCTTCTCGACCAGCCCGCGCACTTCGGTCAGCGCACCGTCGCGCGCACCCGGTGTGATGATGCCATATTGATCGGTGCGGCCCTCGGCCACCTCCTGCGCGCAGATCAGATTGCCGCCGACCTTCTCATAAGCCTCGACCATCTGCTTGAGGCAGCCTGGCTTGCCGACCATGAAGTCGTCCGCGAGCAGCACCGCGAACGGTTCGTCGCCGACGATGTCGCGCGCGCACCACACCGCGTGGCCCAGCCCCATCGGCTCCTGCTGGCGGCAATAGGCGATGCTGCCCGGCGCCAGCCGCGTCCCGTCGAGCACATGCAGCGACTTGCCGCGGCCCGACATCGTCGCCTCGAGCTCGAAGGCGATGTCGAAATGGTCCTCGATCGCATGCTTGCCGCGACCGGTGACGAAGATCATCTGGTCGATGCCCGCCTCCAGCGCCTCTTCCACCGCATATTGGATCAGCGGCTTGTCGACGATCGGCAGCATCTCCTTGGGCATCGCCTTGGTGGCGGGGAGGAAGCGGGTGCCGAGGCCGCCCACGGGAAACACGGCTTTGCGCAGTCGTTGTGCCATCATTGCCCCTCGTCGCTATCGTGTGTCCAATCCGGCACGCTGTCGGCTGCGATCAATGCCTCGATCGGTTGCCGCGCGCGGACGATCGCCCACTTCGCGCCGCTGACCATCACCTCGGGGGTCAGGGCGCGACTGTTGTAGGTGCTCGCCATCGTCGCGGCATAAGCGCCTGCGGTCATGAATGCCACGCGGTCTCCGGCGATCACCCGATCCATCTCACGGTGCATCGCAAAGGTGTCGCCGGTCTCGCACACCGGGCCGACGACGTTGGCGACGAAGCGCTCGCCATCGGCGCGGACCGCGCGGATATCGTGCCAGGCGTCGTAGAGCGCGGGGCGCATCAGGTCGTTCATCGCCGCGTCGACCACCACGAACGGCGCGGCGCTGCCCGGCTTCACGCGGATCACGCTGGCAAGCAGCACGCCCGCGTTGCCGACGATCAACCGGCCGGGCTCGAAGATCAGCCGCACGTCCCAGCCTGCGGTCGCGCGGCGCACCATCGCGCCGTAAGCGGCGGGCGAGGGCGGGATCGGCTTGGAGGGCTCGTACGGGATGCCCAGCCCGCCGCCGAGATCGGCAGTGCGGATGTCGTGCCCCGCGGCGCGCAGCGTGCCGATCAGCGCGCCGATTCGCGCGAACGCGGTCTCGAGCGGGACGAGATCGGTGAGCTGGCTGCCGATATGCACCGCGACGCCCTGGATCGCGAGGCCGGGCAGCGCGGCGGCGCGTGCGCAGGCCTCGGGCGCGAGATCGTAGGCGATGCCGAACTTGTTCTCCGATCGCCCGGTCGAGATCTTGGCGTGCGTGCCCGCATCGACGTCGGGATTGACGCGGAAGGCGACGCGCGCGGTCAGACCGAGCCCGGTCGCCACGTCCGACAGCGTCGCCGCCTCCTCCTCGGATTCGAGGTTGAACTGGCCGATCCGCTCGCCCAGCGCGAACGCCATCTCGTCGGCGGTCTTGCCGACGCCCGAAAAGACGATCCGCTCCGCCGGGATCCCCGCGGCGAGCGCACGGCGCAGCTCGCCGCCCGAGACGACGTCGGCACCGCACCCCATGCCCGCCAGCACCGACAACACCGCCGCGTTGGGGTTGGCCTTGACCGCGAAGGCGACCAGCGGCGGCACGCCATCCTGCTCCAGCCCCGCCAACGCGTCGCGGAAGACGCGGACATGGCGGCGGATCGTCGCCGCCGAATAGACATAGACGGGTGTCCCCACCGCGTCGGCGATGGCGGCGAGCGGCACCTGCTCGGCGTGCATCGCGCCGTCGCGGATATCGAAATGGTCCATGGTTCTTCCCGATCAGCCGGGGGGCGGCAGGTCGAAATGATCGGGCTGCAGCGGCACCGACCGGTTGACCAGCTCGTCGTCGCGCACCGGCCTGGCCTGCGGGCCGGGGGTGAGCAGGTCGGTGACGCTCGGCTGCGACAGCGCGGTCGCGGGCTTCTGCGGCAGCGTCTGTCCGGTCGCGGGCTTAAGCACGGTCTTCTTGCCGCACCCAACGATTAGCGCGAGCGCGAGGCAGGCGACGATGGCGGTCTTCCTCATGCGTCGTTCCCCAGGGCCTTGCGCGCGACCACGATCGCCTCACGCACGCGGGCCGGCGCGGTGCCACCCTCGCTCGTCCGCGCCGCGACCGATGCGTCCACCGATAGCGCGGCCTGGACGCCCGAGTCGATCCGCGGATCGATCGCCTGCAACTCGGCGAGCGACAGATCGGACAGCGCGACGCCTCTGCCCTCGGCCAGCTTCACCACTGCGCCGGTGATGTGGTGCGCCTCGCGGAACGGCACGCCCGCGACGCGCACGAGACGGTCGGCGAGGTCGGTCGCGGTCGAGAAGCCGGCTTCGGCTGCGGCGCGCATCCGCGTCGTGCGGAAGCCCAGCGTCTCGATCATCCCCGTCATCGCCGCGATCGAGAGCGCGAGCAGGTCGTGCGCCTCGAAGACCGGCGGCTTGTCGTCCTGCATGTCCTTGGAATAGGCGAGCGGCAGGCCCTTCATCGTCATCATCAGCGACACGAGGCAACCGGTGATTCGCCCGCTATGCCCGCGCACCAGCTCGGCGGCATCGGGATTGCGCTTTTGCGGCATGATCGAGCTGCCCGTCGACCATTGATCGGGCAGCATGACGAAACCGAAGGGTTGCGACGCCCACAGCACGATCTCTTCCGCCAGCCGCGAGAGATGCAGCGCGGTCTGTGCGGCGGCGGTGACGTAATCGAGCGCGAAGTCGCGGTCCGAGACCGAATCGAGCGAATTGGCGGTGGGCCTGTCGAAACCGAGCGCCTGCGCGGTCGCCTTCCGATCGATCGGAAAGCCCGTGCCGGCCAGTGCCGCAGCGCCGAGCGGGCACTCGTTCATCCGCCTCCGCGCGTCCGAAAAGCGCGAGCGGTCGCGGCAGATCATCTCGTAATAGGCCATCAGATGATGGCCCAGCGTCACCGGCTGCGCGGCCTGCAGATGCGTGAAGCCTGGCATCACGCTCTCGGCATGCTCGTCGGCGCGCGTCACCAGCGCGGCCTGCAGCGCGGCGAGACCGGCATCGACCGCGTCGATCGCGTCGCGCACCCACAGGCGGAAATCGGTCGCGACCTGGTCGTTGCGCGAGCGGGCGGTGTGGAGGCGGCCCGCCACCGGCCCGATCAGCTCTGCAAGACGACTTTCGGTCGCCATATGGATGTCCTCGAGCGCGAGGTCGTCGGTGACGCCGTGCGCTTCATAGTCGGCGGCGACGCGATCGAGCCCGGCCGAGATCGTCGCGGCATCCTCGGGTGCGACGATGCCCTGCATCCCAAGCATGGCGACATGCGCCTTCGAGCCCGCTATGTCCTGCCGCCACATCCTCTTGTCGAACGGGATCGACGCATTGATCTCGCGCATCACCGCGGCCGGGCCTTCGGCGAAGCGCCCGCCCCACATCTGATTGGAGCCGTCCTTGCGTCCGCTTTCTGCCCCGTCGCTGATCGCCTGTCTCCCGCTCGCCGCCATGCTCTCGCTCGGCGCGTGCGATAAGGCCAAGCCGTCCAACGAGCAAGGCGCGGGCAACGCGACCGTTGCCACCGTCGCCCCGCCGGCTGCCACGCCTGCATCCCCCGAAGGCGGCAAGGTCGATCGCAGCCACAAGGGCGACGCGATGCCCGCGATGCCGTTCGCGGCACCCGGCGGCGCGCCCGCGACGCTGGGCAGCTTCCGCGGCCATCCGGTGCTGGTCAACCTGTGGGCGACGTGGTGCGCGCCCTGCGTCAAGGAACTGCCGACGCTGGATGCGCTCGCCGCGCGCGAGACGGGCCGGATGGCGGTGGTCGCGATCAGCATGGACATGGGCGGCGACGCGCAGGTCGGCCCCTTCTGGAAGAGCCACGGGCTGACCGCATTGACCGCCTATACCGACGCCAAGAACGCGTTGCTCACCGCGACCGGCGCCGCCGAGCTGCCGACGACGATCCTCTACGATTCGAAGGGCAAGGAAGTGTGGCGCGCCAGCGGCGGGATGGACTGGACCGGCCCCGACGCGGCGAAGCTGCTGGCGGAAGCGAAATAGGCGCATCAATGGGCTCCTACATACGCAGGAGCACGGGAGTGCATCAGTCGCGCAGCAGCTCGTTGATCGCGGTCTTGGCGCGTGTCTGCGCATCGACGCGCTTGACGATGACGGCGCAGTAGAGCGACGGGCCGGGCGTGCCGTCGGGCAGCGGCTTGCCGGGCAGCGCACCCGGGACGACCACCGAATAGGCCGGGACCTCGCCGACGAACACCTCGCCGGTCGCGCGGTCGACGATCTTGGTCGAGGCGCCGAGATAGACACCCATCGACAGCACCGCGCCCTCGCGCACGATCACGCCCTCGGCGACCTCGGAGCGCGCGCCGATGAAGCAGCCGTCCTCGATCACCACGGGGTTCGCCTGCAGCGGCTCGAGCACGCCGCCGATCCCGGCACCGCCCGAGATATGGACGTTGCGGCCGATCTGCGCGCACGAGCCGACCGTCGCCCAGGTATCGACCATACTGCCCTCGCCGACATGCGCGCCGATGTTGACGAAGCTCGGCATCAGCACCGCGCCCTTGCCGATATGCGCGCCGCGCCGGACGATCGCGCCGGGGACGACGCGGAAGCCCGCGGCATGGAAGGTCTCGGCGGTCCAGTAATCGAACTTGGACTGGACCTTGTCGAACGCCGCAGCGCCTCCCGAGCCATAGGGGACGAGCTCGTTGTTGCGCAGCCTGAACGACAGCAGCACCGCTTTCTTGAGCCACTGGTTGACGTGCCAGTCGCCATCCTCGCCCTTCTCGGCGATGCGCAGCGTGCCTTCGTCGAGATGGCGGATTGCGATCTCGACCGCCTCGCGCACCGGGCCGCTGGTGTGATGGTCGAGCTGGGCACGGTTTTCCCAGGCATCGTCGATGGTCGCGGCGAGATCGGTCATGAAGCGTCTCCGAGGAGGGTGTGCAGCCAGTCGGCGAGATCGGTGATGGTGACGTCGACGAACGAACGGTCGGCGTCGTGGCCCTGTTCGGAGCCGTTGTCGATCCACACCGTCGTCATCCCCAGCGCCTTGGCGGGCGCGAGGTTGCGCGCCATGTCCTCGACGAAGACGCTCGCGTCCGGCGCGATGCCGAATGCCGCGATCATCGAAGCATAGGCGTCCGCTTCGGGCTTGGGGCGGTAGGCGCAGGCGTGGATGTCGTGGATCGCCTCGAATGTGTCGTCGAGGCCGAGTTTCACCAGCACCCGCTGCGCATAGGGCGCGTCGCCATTGGTGAAGACCAGCTTGCGGCCGGGCAGTCGCGCAATCAGTCGGGCGAGGCGGCGATCCTCGGTCAGCACGCCCAGATCGATGTCGTGGACGTCGGCGAGATAATGATGCGGGTCGATCGCATGCTCCGCCATCAGCCCGGCCATCGTGGTGCCGTGCTGCTGGAAATAGCTCTTCTGGATGCGCCGCGCCTCGATCGGATCGTCGATCCCCAGCGTGCGGCCGACATAGGCGGTCATCCGCACGTCCATCAGCCCGAACAGGTCCGCCGACGCGGGGTACAGCGTGTTGTCGAGATCGAAGATCCAGCTGCGGATATGGGCGAAGGCGGGGAGCATCGGGTGCGCCTAGCGGGCTGTCCCTATTGGAGCAACCACCCGGACTATTCCGTCCTCACACCATGAAGCTCTCGCCGCACCCGCAACTGCCCTTGGCATTGGGGTTGGCGAAGACGAAGCCCGCGGTGAAATCGTCCTCGACCCAGTCCATCGTCGATCCGATCAGGTAGAGGATCGATCCGCCGTCGATGAACAGCACGCCGCCCGGAGTCTCGATGCGCTCGTCCATCGGATCGCCCTCGGCGACGTAATCGACCGAATAGGCGAGCCCCGAACAGCCGCGTCGCGGCGTCGACAGCTTGACGCCGACCGAGCCCTCGGGCGCACGCGCCATCAGCTTGGCGATCCGCTGTTCGGCGGACGCGGTGAGGTTTAGCGCGGCGGGGCGCGGGCGGCGGGTTGCGGTAGCGGTCGTCGTGGTCATCGGATCACCTCAAAAAAACCGTTCGCACCGAGCGAAGTCGAAGTGCGTGTTATCAGACGCCACGCTTGCACCATGTCCTTCGACTTCGCTCAGGACGAACGGGATCACTAGAGCATCCCCAGTTCGAGCTTGGCCTCGTCGGACATTTTCTGCGGATCCCAGGCCGGTTCCCAGACGAGATTGACCTCGGCGGACGCAACCCCCGGCACCGCGCCGACGCGCATCTCGATCTCGCCCGGCATCGACTCGGCGACGGGGCAGTTGGGCGTCGTCAGCGTCATCGTCACGATCGCGTGCGCCGACGCGATCTCGACATTGTAGACCAAACCGAGGTCATAGATGTTCACCGGGATCTCGGGATCGTAAATATCCTTGAGCGCATCGATCACCGCCTCGTAGAGCGCGCCGCCCGGCTCCTCGCCCGCAAGCTCGGCGGGCTTCTGCGTCAGGAAGCCCTCGAGATAATCCTTCTTGCGCTCGAACGCGGAGCGTTCGCCGGCCTGCATGTCGGCGCGGACGTCCGCGTCGGTGAGGCGTGGCCGGTCCGGCTTGGCCGAGGCGTCGTCGATCATCGTGTCGCTCACCCGAATATCCTCGTTACCCGTTCGATGCCCTCGACCAGCGCGGCCACGTCGGCGGGGCCGTTGTACACGCCGAAACTCGCCCGCGCGGTCGCCTCGACGCCCAGCGCCGCCATCAGCGGCTGCGCACAATGGTGGCCCGCGCGGATCGCGACGCGGCTCTCGTCCAATATGGTGCCGACGTCGTGCGGATGCACCCCCTCGACCGCGAAGCTGACGATGCCGGCGCTGTCCTCGGGCCCGAACAGGCGGACCGAATTGAGGCCTGCCAGCGCGGCGCGCGTCTCGGCGACGAGCGCTGTCTCGTGCGCGTGGATGGCCGGTAAGCCTATGGCGTCGACATAGTCGATCGCGGCGTGGAGCCCGACGACGCCGACGATGTGCGGCGTCCCCGCCTCGAAACGCGACGGCGCGGGCAGATAGGTGGTGCGCTCGAAGCTGACCTTGTCGATCATCGATCCGCCGCCCTGCCACGGCGGCATCGACTCGAGGATGTCGGCCCTGGCCCACAGCACCCCGATCCCGGTCGGGCCGTAGAGCTTGTGGCCCGAGAAGGCGTAGAAGTCGCAGCCCAGCGCGGCGACGTCGACGGGCAGTCGCGCTACCGCCTGGCAGCCGTCGACCAGCAGCTTCGCGCCGACCGCATGCGCCAGATCGGCGGCGCGCTTCACGTCGAGTACCGAGCCGAGCACGTTCGAGACATGCCCGAGCGCGACGAGCTTGTGCTCGCGCGTCAGCATCCGCTCGGCGGCGTCGAGATCGATATGGCCGTCCTGCGTGAGGGGGCAGACGTCGATGACGATGCCGGTGCGCTCGCGGATCAGCTGCCACGGAACGATGTTGCTGTGATGCTCGAGCGTCGAGAGCAGGATGCGATCGCCGGGCTCGAGATGGGTGACGCCCCAGCTCTGCGCGACGAGGTTGATCGCCTCGGTCGCGCCGCGCACGAACACGATCTCGCTGTCGGATGCCGCGCCGATGAAGCGCGCGACCCGCCGCCGCGCCGCCTCGTAGGCCAGCGTCATGTCGGCGGAGCGCTGGTATACGCCGCGATGCACGGTGGCGTAGGTCTCGCCGTAAGCCGTCGTGATCGCGTCGATCACGGGGCGCGGCTTCTGCGCAGTCGCGGCGGTGTCGAGATAGGCCCAGCCCGCCGGGATCGCGGGGAAGTCGGCGACGAGGTCGAGCGGCCGATCGCCCCTCTCCCGGCGGGAGAGGGAGGGGCCCGCGCCGGAGGCGTGGGAGGGTGAGGGCATCCCCGGCCCCGAAGAGCGGATCTCCTCACCCCGACCCTCTCCCACAGGGAGAGGGGGTAGGGTCGTGCTCTGCGTCATGCGATCGTTCCTAGCAGCCAGGCGTCGGCGGTTTGCGCGAACGCCTCGCGCACCGCCTCGTCTCCGATCCGCGCGAACGCATCGGCGACGAACGCGCGGGTCAGCATCGCGCGCGCGGGCAGCGGCGCGATGCCGCGGCTGGCGAGATAGAAGAGCGCCTGCTTGTCGAGCTCGCCGACAGTGGCGCCGTGGCCGCATTTGACGTCGTCGGCGAAGATTTCGAGCTCGGGCTTGAGATTGACCGCGGCGGTGCGGGTCAGCAGCAGCCCGCGCAGCGATTGCTCGCCGTCGGTCTTCTGCGCATGGCGCGCGACTTCGACACGCGCGGCGGCCGACGCGATCGCCTGCTCGTCGGCGACGGCGCGCCAGATTTGCCGGCTCTGGCCGTTGGCAGCAGCGTGGCGGACGACGAACGCGGCGTCGTGGCGCTGGCGCGCACGGCCGAGCAGCGCGCCGCTGGCCTCGGCATAGGCCTCGATGCCGGTGATCGTGAGGTGGCCGTCGAGCCGGCTGTCGGCGGCGCCGGCGACGAGTGCGGTGGCGGCGAAGCTCGCGCCCTGTCCGATCTCGGCGGTGTCGGCGTGGGACTGGAAACCGCCGTCCTGCACGAAGCGCCGCGCGACCATCAGCCGGGCGGAACGCGCAAGCCGGAACGAGGCGGCGCGATTGGTCCAGCCTTCACCCGCAAGGGTCTCGACGATCGAGCCGGTGGCGTTCTCGTCTAGGACGATCTCGGCGGCGAGGTGGTTGGCGCCGCCGGTCGCGACATGGACGATCTGGATCGTCTCGCTCGCGGCGTCGCGGCCGAGCGTCAGCGACCAGCCGGTCGAGCCGGCGAGGCGGCCGAGCGCGTGCTTTGCGGCGTCGGCATTGGCGGCGCCGATCCGGACGGGGCCGGGGTTCGAGCGGGTCGCATCATAGAGGCCGTCGACGAACAGCAGGCGCGGGCCGGGGGTGTCGATCCACAGATCGTCGACCGAGCGTGGCTGGCCGCTCGGCTTCGCCTCGGCGAGCGCGGGAAGTGCCGCGAGATCGGACCAGCGCCACGCTTCGTCGCGCGCGGAGGGAAGGAGAAGGGTCATAACCCCTCTCCCCTTGGGGGAGAGGGAGGGGCCCGCCGCGAAGCGGTGGGAGGGTGAGGGCACGAAGCGGAAGGCGCGCGAGCGGCAGGCGTGCCCCCCCCCAAACCCCCGCGCGGCGCGCCCCCGGGCCCCGGCCACACCCCCCCCGGGGGGGGGTGACTAAAGACGCCACCCCGACATAGCCTTCGCGCTCGAGCTCGTGCGCGAGCTCCGCGCCGCCCGAGCGCACGATGCGGCCGTCGGCCAGCACATGCACGAAGTCGGGCTTCACATAATCGAGCAGCCGCTGATAATGCGTGATCAGCAGCACCGCCTTGTCGGGCTTGCGCATGATGGTGTTGATTCCGTGGCCGACCGCCTTCAGCGCATCGATGTCGAGCCCGCTGTCGGTCTCGTCGAGGATCGCGAGCTTGGGCCCGATGATCCCCATCTGCACCATCTCGTTGCGCTTCTTCTCGCCGCCCGAGAAGCCGACGTTGACCGGGCGTTTCAGCATCTCGTGATCGAGCCCGAGACTGGTAGCTTCCGCGCGAGCAATTTTGATGAACTCGGCGCCCGACAACGGCGCCTCGCCGCGCTGCTTGCGCTGCGCGTTGAGCGCCTCGCGCAGGAATTGCAGATTGGAGACGCCGGGGATCTCGACGGGATATTGGAAGCCCAGGAACAGGCCGGCGGCGGCGCGCTCGTGCGGCGCCATGTCGAGCAGGTCGGCGCCGTCGAAGGTGGCCGAGCCCTCGGTCACCTCATAGCCGGGCCGGCCGCCGAGCGTGTAGGCGAGCGTCGACTTGCCCGCGCCATTGGGGCCCATGATCGCATGGATCTCGCCCGGATTGATCGCGAGCGTGATGCCCTTGAGGATCGCCTTGCCGGCGGTTTCGGCGTGGAGGTTTTGAATGTTCAGCATGATGCAGGTCCGGAAAGCCCCTCCCCTTCAGGGGAGGGGTTGGGGTGGGGCGCCCGCCGCAGGGGCATGGCGTGAAGCGTGGCGAGCAGATGCTGCAACACGCCTTCGATGTTGTGCGTGACGTCGCCATTGCCGACGCGGGTCACGCGATAGCCGAGCACCGCCAAAGCCGTATGGCGTCGTGCGTCGGCCGCAGGGTCGACATGCGTATCGCCGTCGACTTCGACGATCAGGCCGGTCGCAGGACAGAGGAAGTCCACGATGACGCGGCCGATCGTCGCCTGCCGCCGGAACTTGAATCCGCCCAGTTGCGAGCGCGACAGGTACGCCCACAGGCGCTTCTCCGGCTCGGTGGGGTTGCCTCGCATGGTGCGCGCATGCCCGTGCAAGCTTGCGATGGCGTTTGCGGAGACGCCCCACCCCCGGCCCCTCCCCTGAAGGGGAGGGGAGTCGAGCCTTCGGGCCTCGTCTTGCGGGGTCAGCGTCATCCCACGCTCCCCTCCAGCGAGATCCCCAGCAGCTTCTGCGCCTCGACCGCGAACTCCATCGGCAGCTGTTTGAGCACCTCGCGCGCAAAGCCGTTGACGATCAGCGCGACCGCCGCCTCGGCGTCGAGTCCGCGCTGCATCGCGTAGAAGAGCTGGTCGTCGCTGATCTTCGAGGTGGTCGCCTCATGCTCGATCTGCGCCGAGGGGTTGCGCACCTCGATGTACGGCACGGTGTGCGCGCCGCACTGGTCGCCGA
>Ga0302314_10001152_pt1 | contig 49369 bp, 49 predicted proteins | sample III_Palsa_N2_3_FD_200533 | JGI IMG/M metagenome (GOLD analysis project Ga0302314, IMG submission 200533) | Peat permafrost microbial communities from Stordalen Mire near Abisko, Sweden - III_Palsa_N2_3 | ecosystem: Environmental > Terrestrial > Soil > Palsa > Peat permafrost | place: Sweden... | reverse complement strand
GGGTGCGCCGATGAAGCCGTCAGCCGACGCTCACTGACAATCCATGCCGGGGTTGCCGCATCATCCAGATCGGCACCGCCAGGATGAGCAAAGCCCCGGCATAAATCAGGAAGATCGGCGAGAAGCTACCGGTATGGTCGGCGATGGCGCCCGCCCCCACCGGCCCGGCCGCCGCCACGGTGGTGACGAGCCAGACGACCGACAGGATGCGCGAGCCCGTTCCCCGGCCGAAATAATCGAGCAGCACCACGGTGCCGGCCACATAGGCCAGACCCCAACCCAGGCCGTAGGTGATCGCCGCGCCATATTGCAGGGCCGGCGTATCGGCATAAGCCAGCATGGCGTCGCCCGCCGCCTGCACCAGGAGTCCCAGCGACAACACGGAGGTCGAGGACACCGCCTCGCAGATCTTGCCGGAGACGCCCTTGACCAAAGTGGCGGTAATGGCGATGACGCCGAGGATCTGGGCGGCGAAAGCAGGGCTCGCGCCCATCTTCACCAGATGGGAGAAGCCGATGCTGGAATTGGTGGTGATGCAGAACATGGTGGCCGTCATCGCCGCCGCCACCAGCATGAATTGCGGGGTCATCATCGCTTCGCGCGGTTCCCACAATTGCGGCTCGGGCGCGGAGGGATTGGCCGGGGTTTCCTCAGGCGTCTCGCGGTCCTGCACGAACACCACGCACAGCATGCCGATCACCGCCGCCACCACGGCCATCACCTGCCAATGGCCGCGCCAGCTGCTGTGGCGCACGATCGCCTCGACGATCGGCGGACCGAACGCGCCGCCGACAGCGCCCAGCATCAGATAATAGCCGATGCGGCGGGACGAGCCTTCCTCGAACCAGGACGCGATCAGCGCGACACCCGGCACATTGCCGGCCATCGAGAAGCCGATGCCCAGCAGGATCATCGCCGCATAGAATTCCGTGATCGAAGTCGCCACCGAAGCCAGCATGAAGCCGATCACCAGCAGAGACGCGCCGATGCATAGGGTGGCGCGACCGCCATAGCGGCGCATGGTGATTTCAGGCAACGGGCTTGAGAGGCCGCAGGCGATCCCGAGCAGCGAGAAACTGAAGGCCGCCGCGGTCATCGACCATTGCAGCTCGCCGGCCATGGTGAACAGCACCACGCCGAGCGACGTGAAGGTGGCTAGGTTCAGAAAACAGAACGCCAGCGAGACGGCACCGAAGACCGCCCATTTATCGAAAGACCGCAATCCCATTGCCCCGAAACCGCCCCTCTTCCACCATAAGAGCATAGGGAATGTGGGAGGGCGACAAGAATGAACAAGAGGTGGCTGATCACTGGAACCGGCTCCGGCCTCGGCCGGGCCCTGGCCGAAGCGGCCCTGAAGCGGGGCGACAGGGTGGCGGCGATCCAACGCGGCGGCGATGATATTCCCGGCGCCATCACCTGGCGGCTGGACGTGCGCGACTCGGCCGCGCTGGAACAGGCGGTGCGCGAAGCCGAGGTGGAATTGGCCGGCATCGATGTGCTGGTGCCGAATGCCGGCTACGGCCTTGTCGGCGGCGTCGAGGAAGCGTCGGACGCCGAATGGCGCGACCAGTTCGAGGTCAATTTCTTCTCCGTGATGACCCTGCTGCGCGCCGCCCTGCCCGGCATGCGGGCGCGGCGGTCGGGGCGGATCCTGGTGATCAGCTCGGTCTCCGGCCTGGTCGGCTGGCCCAGTCTCGGCCCTTATTCCGCCAGCAAGTTCGCGCTGGAAGGGGCAGTGGAAACCCTGGCGCTGGAAACCGCGCCGCTCGGGATCGAGGTGACGCTGATCGAACCGGGCGGACTGCGCACCGGGTTCTCAACCCGCTCGCGCCGCCCGAGCGCGCGGACGATTTCCGACTACGACGCCACCGTCGGCCAGTCGCGCCGCCTGTTGGCGGAGCATGCGGGCACGGAAGCCGGCGATCCGGTCAAGGCAGCCGATGCGATCCTGGCCATGGCCGATCATCCCGATCCGCCGCTACGCCTGCTGCTGGGCGAGGACGCGCTGCTCTATGCGGAGGGGAAGCTTAACCAGCAACGCGAGGAGATCGAGAGATGGAGAGAATTGACCCTCGCGATTGGATATCAATGACCCATCGAGGTCCTTTACCGTCTGTTCTAGGCGGTCAGGGCAGTAGGCTTGTCGGCTATTACAATGAGCGCGGCAAGGGCGATCACCGCCATTTTCGGAACACGGAACAGCCATACAGGTTTCAAGGCTGGGAAAGACTGATCGACAATTTTTGGAAAATTCGCCCGCCCCCTTTATCTCGCCGCGTATCAACCCCCATATTGTGCTTTGCAAAAAAGCTGAGGGGCTTGAGAGGGGTGCAACAGCAGAGGAAATCGGTCCGCCGGGGATTGCCCTGGGCGGTGGCGGTGCTGACCGCGCCCGCCCTGCCGGCGCTGGCCGATGTCGCCGCTCCCGCCAATGCCCCCATCGAGGAGATCACGGTCACCGCCGAGCGCCGCTCGACCGATCTGCAGAAGACCGCTCTCGCGCTGACCGCCATCTCGCCCGAAACGCTCGACAAATCCAATGTCACTGATCTGGCCGGCCTCAACGGCATGGTGCCCGGCTTGGAAATCACCAAGAGCTCGGGCTTCGAGACCATCGTCACCATCCGCGGCGTCGGCTCGGAAACGCCCGAGAACGCCTCGATCACCGTGCCCGGCGTGGCCCTGTTCATCGACGGGGTCTATGTCGCCAACACCATCTCGCTCGACCAGACCCTGTTCGATCTCGACCACATCGAGGTGCTGCGCGGGCCGCAGGGCGCGCTCTATGGTCAGAGCGCCATCGGCGGCGCCATCAGCCTGGTGACGAAGCAGCCGGATCTGCAAAACGTCTCGAGCCAGGGCGACGTCAGCTTCGGCACATATGACCTGCATCGCGAACGGGCCGAGATCAATGTGCCGATCGACGAGGATTGGGCGGTGCGCGTCTCCGGCCAGCAGTACCAGCATGATGGATTCGCCACCAATGTGCTGACCGGGCAGAAGCTCGACGATGCCGACGATCTGTCGGGCAAGATCGCCGTGACCTGGAAGCCGACCGACTCGTTCCAAGCCACCCTGACCGGGCAATGGTACAGCGCCGACCAGAACGGCGCCGAGCAGAAGAATATCGACGATCCCGATCCGAACCCGCGCGAGGTGACCCAGGATTACCCGTCGAAATTCAATCTCGACACCCAGCTCTATCATCTGAACCTGCAATGGGATTTACCCTGGTTCTCGGTCAAGTCGGTCACCGCCTTCCAGGGTCTCGACCACCGCCAGCAGGAGGACAGTTCGCGCAGCGCCTATTCGCTGCTCGGCTCCTATGACGATCTGGCGGCCTGGAATACGAGCCTGCAGAACGTCAATGAGGAGCTCGACCTGCTGTCCGCGCCCGACAGCCGTCTGCAATGGGTCGGCGGCGTGTTCCTGCTGACCCAGCACAGCGCGCAATTCGTGGCTGAATTCGAGGGCACCAATCCGGATCCGGTGACTGTAGTGTCGTCCGACATCGAGACCCATCCACCGGCCAATCTGGCTTATGGCAACTACACCTATGTCGAACGCCAATCGGTCTCGCCCTTCCTCCAGGCGACCTGGCCAATCACCGACGATCTGCGCATCACCGCCGGCGGGCGCTTCAATTACGACCATTATGATCTGTCGGCGCTGAATTTCTCGGCGTTCTCGATCGCGCCGGTCGAGCACCGCTATTCCGACCACATGCCGACCTGGCGGCTGGAACTCGATTACGACGTCATGGCGGACAGCCTGGCCTATGCCAGCTTTTCGCGCGGCTACAAGCCGGGCGGCGTCAATGGCATAGCATCGGCCGTGGTGGTGCCCGACAGTTTCAAGCCCGAGACCAACACCGCCTTCGAGATCGGCTCGAAGAATTTTCTGTTCGACCGACATCTGCGGGCCAATCTGGCCGGCTTCTTCTACGATTACCGCAACATGCAATATATCGAGACGGACCCCTATCCGTTCGATGGCGGCATGGCCAACATCCCTTCGGTGCATGTGTGGGGCGGCGAAGCGGAACTCAGCTATGTCGGCTTCAATGACCGTTTGCGCATAAACGGCAACCTGACCACCGAGCATGGCGCGATCCAAGGCAGCTACCGCACCATCGATTCCACCGTGCAGCAGGGGATCGAGGCGACCAATCCGGCCTGCGCTTATGGCGGCGCCTATTACAATCCGGCCTGCTGGGCGGCGGTGATCGCCTCGGCGCGCAACATCGGCGGCAACGCCCCGCCCAAGACCCCCGATCTCGCCGGCTCGCTCAATGTCGCCTACGCCCTCTCCGCGCTGGCAGGCACGCTGACGCCGCGCGCCGAATATGTCTATCGCGGCGCCCTGTGGTCGCGGGTGTTCGATGAGCCCGGCCTCGATCGGGTCCAGGCGTATGGGATCTGGAACCTCAATCTCGATTACGCGCCCGACGACGGCAATTACACTCTGTCGCTGACCGCCAGCAACCTGGCCAACACCGCCGGGGTCAATTCGCGCTATACCGATCCCTACGGCACCTTCCAGACCAGCCAGCAATATATCCCGCCGCGCCAGATCATCGGCACGATCGGGTACAGCTTCTGATAAAATGCGCCCATGACCGAAGCCGCCTCCCTTCTGCTGGTCGCCCACGGCTCGACGCGCCATCCCGCCGCCGCCGAAGGACTCTATCGCATCGCCGAACGGCTCAGGCCGCGCTTCGCCCATGTCGATGTCGCCTTCTGGCGGCAGGAACCGGTCCTGTGCCCCACTCATCTGCGGGAGGGTAAGGTGTTCGTCGTTCCCTATTTCGCGGGTCTGGGCAAGCACACCGAACAGCTGATCCCCGAACGCCTAGGCCTTCCCGGCAACACCGAAGTCAGATATTGCCCGCCGGTGGGCTGCCACCCCGCCCTGCCCCGTCTGATCCATCGCCGCGCCCTCGCCGCCGCCGGCGATCCGGCCAACACGTCGCTCCTGCTGATCGGCCATGGCTCACGCGAAGGCGGGGCCAACCGCACCCCGGAAACGATCGCCGAAACCTTGCGGTCTCTCGGCGGTTTTGCCGAGGTGGCGACCGCTTATCTCGAACAGGCGCCCTTCGCCGCCGACTGGCGCACGCTGGTGCGCTTTCCCAAGGTGGTGGCGCAACCTCTTCTGCTATCGGCCGGTATGCATGCGTCCGAGGACCTGCCGCCCCTGTTCGCCGGATCGAACGCGGTCCTGCTGCAGGGAGTCGGCGAGGAGGAGGAGATCGCCGCCATGGTTCTCGACCAGATCGAGGCTGCTTGGCCGTGAAATTCGCTCTTCTGATCCGCTCGGCGCCGAACGCCGCTCCCTCCACCCCGCTCGCTTTCGCCCGCGAGGCGTTGGCCCAGGGCCATCAGGTAGTCCAGATCTTCTTCCAAAGCGACGGCGTGCATCACGCCAATCGTCTGAGCGCGCCGCCGCCGGCGGAAGGCAATCCGGTGGCCGAGTGGAGCCGCTTCGCCGAGGAGAGCAAAATCGAGCTGGTGATGTGCTCGACCGCCGGTCTGCGCCGCGGCGTGCGCGAAGCCAATCTGGCGCCGGGCTTCCGCATCTCGGGCGTGGGACAATGGTTGGAAGCGGCGGCGGAAGCCGACCGCGTCGTGGTATTCGGCGGCTGACATGGTTAACCCCCATTTCCCAAACCCCTGCCGCCTGCACGGAGAAAAATCCAGTGCCACAACGAGCGGCGTGCTCAAGTCGATGCTGAAGGCATCGACCGCGGATGACAAGGCAGTGTGGCGCTGGATTTTTCCCGCCCAGAAGGGTCACGCCGCGGCGGACGCCCGTCGTCGTCGCAACCCTAGGCAAGGCCGCCAGCCTTGCCGTCGGTCCGCGACTAGACGGATCGTCTCCCCGCGACGCGATGCAGACAACAGGGGTTTGAGAAATGGGGGTTAAGACCTTCCTCTTCCTGCAGACCCGCGCGCCGCTCGAGGCCGGTCCCGAGGCCTTCGATCTGGCGCTGACCGCCGCCGCCTTCAACCATGAGGTACGCCTCGTACTGGCCGATGATGGGGTGCAGTGGCTGCGCGCCGGTCTGCCGGACCTGGTGATGGAGGCGGTCGACCAGATCTCCGTCGAACAGGACTCCCTGGCCGAGCGCGGCGTGACGGCGCCCGAGGGCATTCCCCAGGTCGCGCGCGCGGAACTGGCGGCGCTGATCGCCGCCGCCGAAATCGTGGTGACCGGATGACCCTGACGCCGCTGCACACGATCCATTCCACTGCCGGCCTCGATCGCTGCCTGGGACGCGCGACCGCCGAGTCGACGCTGCTGCTGCTGGAGGACGGGGTCTATGCCGCCCTGGCGCCGCGCAGCGTTCCCGCCCGCGCCCTCTATGTGCTGGCCGAGGATCTCGCCGCCCGCGGTCTCGACCGCGGTCACCTCGCGCCGGGCATCACCGCGCTCGACATGAAGGGCTTCGTCGCCCTGACCGTCGCCCATTCCCCTGTCGTTTCCTGGTTCTGAGCATGACCGAACATCCTTTCGCGCACTTCGTCCGCATCCTTGGCAAGGGCCCGCGCCTCAGCCGTCCCCTGACCCAGGGTGAGTGCCGCGACGCCGCCGCCATGATCCTGGCCGGCGACGTCACGCCGGAACAGCTAGGCGCGTTTTTCTGCCTGCTGCGCGTCAAGACCGAGACGCCGGAAGAGTTGGCCGGCTTCGCCCAGGCTATCCGCGACGCCCTGCCGAAACAGGCCATGCCAGCCGTGGACATTGATTGGCCGTCCTATGCCGGCAAGGCACGCCGGGCGCCGTTGTTCATCTTGTCCGCCTTGCTGCTGGCCGAGCAGGGCTTGACGGTGGCAATGCACGGCGCCGAGGGCCATACGGCGGGACGCCTGTTCACCGAGGACGCGCTGAAGGCGCTCGGCGTCACGCCCTCTCCCGATCTACGGCGCGCGGCACTCGATTTGGCGCAGCACCGCTTCGCTTATCTGCCGATGGGCCTGTTCCATCCTCGCCTCGACGCGCTGATGGAGCTGAAATGGGTCCTCGGGCTGCGGTCGCCGCTGCATAGCGTGATCCGTCATCTCAATCCGTTCGACGCGCCCACCTCGCTGATCAGCGTATTCCACCCCAATTACCGCGCCGTCCACCGCGAGGCCGCCAGGCTGCTCGGCCAGAAGAACCTGGCCTGCTTCAAGGGCGATGGCGGCGAGATCGAGCGCCGGATCGAGAAACCCTGCCAGGTCGAGGGATTGCAGGATGGCGAGCCGTTCGAGGAGGAATGGCCCGCGCTGCTCGAGACCAGCCCGGCCGAGAGCGAACTCGATCCGGCTTATCTCTCCGCCCTGTGGCGGGGCGAAAAGGAGGATCCGGTCGCCGAAGCCATCGTCACCGGAACAGCCGCCATTGCTCTGAAAATCTGCGGTCGGGCGCAAACGACTGACGAAGCTCAAGATTTATCCAACAAGGCGTGGATCGCCCGCCCACGAACCTTGAGAAGCTAAGGCTTATCAGACAAAATGCCCTCCGCCGTCGCGTCAGAAAGTTGGGGGTTGGTTGGGATGGCGAGTCGCGCCATGGCGCTCGAACAGCAGATACATGCCGAGAAAATTGCGGCCTTGGCCCGCAACATGCCGTTCTCCAATCTGTCGGGCGGCGTGATCGCTTTGCTTGCCTGCTTCGGCATGCACGAAGCGGTCGGCCCCTGGGTATGGACTTGGCTGGCGGTCTATGTCGCCTTCATGGGCGTGCGCTATTGGAGCGTCGTCGCCTATCGCCGGATGCAGTGGAAAAGCCAGGACGCGCGGCGCTGGGGCCTGATTCTGTCGGCCAGCCTGTCCACAGCCGGCCTGCTGTGGATGATCTTCGGCATCTTCACCTTCGTGGCCAAGGATCCCGTCCATACCCTGTTCGTCGCCACCATCCTGACCGGCCTCGCCGCCGCCTCGCTGGCCAGCCTGTCGGCCTATCTGCCAGCCATGATGAGCTACGGCGTGCCGGTGATGGCCGGCTTCGTCATTCCCTGCGGCCTGTCCGGACAGCGCGAATATCAATTGCTGGCGGCGATGGCGGCGGTCTACGTATTGGTGATCGCGCTGTCGAGCCGCAACGCCGAACGCATTCTGGCCCAGTCCATCCGCCTGCGTTTCGACAATCAGCGCCTGATCGACGAGCTGACCTCGGCCGGCCTGCAGGCCGAGGCCGGCAGCCGCGCCAAATCCGATTTCCTGGCCATGATGAGCCACGAGATCCGCACGCCGATGAACGGCGTGGCGGCGATGACCGAGCTGTTGCTGCAATCGAACCTCGATTCCGAGCAGCGCAGCATGGCCTCGATCATCAACCGCTCGGCCGACGGCCTCTTGACGGTGATCAACGATCTGTTGGACTTCTCGAAGATCGAAGCCGGCCAGATGCAGCTCGAGACGCTGGATTTCGTGCTGGCCGACGTGGTCGAGGACGTGGCGCAGGTGGTGGCGCCGCGCGCCCGCGAAAAGGATCTCGAAGTCATCGTCGATATCCTGCCCGACGTGCCCGGCCGCTTCCAGGGCGACCCCGCCCGCCTGCGCCAGGTGCTGCTGAACCTGGTCGGCAACGCGGTCAAATTCACCGACGCCGGCCATCTGCGGGTCAAGGTCGAACGCGGTGAGGACGCCGTGCTCTTCACCGTCTCCGACACAGGTCCCGGCATCAGTCCGCAAATCCAGGCCACCTTGTTCAATCCCTTCATCCAGGGCAGCGCTTCGGTGGCGCGGCGCTATGGCGGAACAGGTTTGGGCTTGTCGATCTGCAAGACGCTGCTGGAATTGATGGGCGGACGCATCTGGCTGGAAAGCGACGTCGGCAAGGGCTCGAACTTCATTTTCCTCGTGCCGCAGCCGCGCCTCGAGGCGCCGGTCGCCGGCGCCGCGCTGAAGGGCATCAGCGCCCTGGTGGTCGCCGCCTCGCCGCTCCGGGAATCGATCGAGAACATGCTGATCACCCAGGGCGCCACCATCGCCCCCAATTCCAGCAAGGCCGACATGGTGGTGCATGACGGGCCGGCCCCGCCGCACAAAGTGTCGATCGGGCTGGTGCCGTTCGACCGCTCGCTCTCCGAGGATGAGTTGGCCGTACACAAGCCGGTGCGCGCCCGCGAACTGATCGCCGCCGCCGAATCCGGCCTTGGCCGGCGCGAGCAGCGCGCGGCGGTGACCACCGATCACCGCTTCAAGGCGCCTGAGCGCGCCCGGGCCGAAGCGGAACGCATCGTCATCCTGGTGGCCGAGGACAACGTCACCAACCGGGTGGTGATCTCGAAGATGCTGGACCGGCTCGGCATGGTTTACGATCTGGCCGAGGATGGGGTGGAAGCGTTCGAACAGTTCCAGAAGCAGAGCTATTACGGCCTGATCCTGACCGACTTCCACATGCCGCGCATGGACGGCGTGCAGTTGGCCCGCGCCGTGCGGGCCCTACCCGGCGCCACCCTGCCGATCGTGGCGCTGACCGCCGACGCCTTGCCCGAGACCGCCGAGCGCTGCGCCGAGGCCGGCATGCAGGGCCATCTCACCAAGCCGCTACGCCTGCCCGTGCTGCAGGAGGTGCTCGGCAAATGGCTGCCGCGCGCCATGGACCTGCGCGAGGATCAGGGGTAGATCCTTCATACGACGCCTGCGCTCCACCTCGTCTTAAGAGCTTTCCGCGATCCTAAATCACCTCGGGATCGCCGGCTGTTTCGGTTGCGGCGGTTGTTGCTGTTGCTGCTGTTGTTGTTCCTGTTGCTGCTTCTGCTGCTCGAGGATCTTGCGACGTTGCTCGATCTTGGCCAGGCGGTCCTGCGCGGCGACATATTGCGGGCTGGTCTCGCCGCCGGCCTTGGCGTAGATCGCGGCGCTGCGCTGAACCAGCGGCTCGGCATTGTCGATGTCGCCCTGATTGAGATAGACGGTGGCCAGATTGTCCAAGCTCCCCGCCACCGCGATGCTGTCCGGCCCGCCGATTTTCTCATAGATGGCGATACTGTCCTGCCAGAACGGCACGGACTCGGCATAACGGCCGGCATTGGCGAACAGCACGGCGAGATTTCCGACGCGCGCCGCCAGATTCTTGTCCTCGCTGCCCATCTGCTGGCGGATTGCCACCACGCGCTTGAGGATAGGCGCCGCCTCGTCGGGCTTGTTCTGCGAGACATAGAAATCGCTCTGGCGGGTCAGCGCCTCGGCCTCGGCCTGGCCGTCGCCGCCATTGGCGTCCGACGATTGCTTCAACAGCGGCTCGGCCTGGTCCGGCCTGCCGGCGCCGATATAGGCCTGGGCCAGATTGGCGGTGGCGGAGGCCAGCTTGGGATTGCCGGCCGGATAGCTCTTGCGATAGGCGTCCAATCCCTGCTGCAGCAAGGGAACCGCCTGCTCGTAGCGCTGCTGATGCAGATAGGCCACGCCGGCCGCCTCGGCGCCATTGGCGATTTCGGGTGAGGCGATGCCCGCGACCTGCTTCAACAAGGGTTCGGCCTGATCCGGCTTGTCCTCGTCGCCATAGATCTCGGCCAGATTGCCCAGAGTGGCGATGGTCAGCGGATCGTTTTGCTTCAGCACCTTGCGGCGGACCGCCAGACTCTGCTCCAGCAGCGGCTGCGCGTCCTCGAAGCGCCCGAGGCTCTTATAGAGCATGGCGAGATTGCTGACGGCGGAGGCGTAATCGGGATCGTCCGTGCCGGTCTTCTTCTGGCGCAGATCCACCACCTGCTTGGCCAGCGGCACCGCGTCGGCATATTGCCCACGGCCGTTCAGCTCGACGATGCGCGATTCCAGAGATTTGATCTGCTGGTCGGGGCTCTTGTCGGCGGCAAGCGCGAAACAGGAAACGCTGGCGAGCAATAGGCCAGCAGCAAAACGAGAAATCATTCCATCCTCATTGATCGTGTCCAGGCGCGAGCCTAACACGCGCAGAACGGCTCCGGCAGTGACCATCATGGCCCCGCCGTGATGGCCTTGGCCCGCGACAGGAGCGGAGCGGCGAGATCCTCTCGGAACTGCTGCTGATACATATGCGCGAGATGCTGGAGCCCCATGGCGTAAAGCGGGCTGTTCTCGCCGGCTGCCTTGGCATAGATGGTGATACAGCGCTTATAGAGAGCCGCGGCTTCACCGTAATCAGCCCGGTTCGCATAAAATGTGGCCAAATTGGTCAGCGTGGCGGCGACCTCGATGTGATCGGGCCCTAACGCCGCCTCGCGAATCGCGAGGCTTCGCTTCAATGCGGCAAAAGCCTGACTCTCCTGCCGGTCGTCGAGATAGACCACCGCCAGATTATTGAGACTGCCGGCGACGGCGAGGCTGTCCCCGCCGTTTGCCTTCTCCAGGATCGCGATGTTTTTCAGCCACAAACCCTCAGCGTCAGAATAGCGCGCCTGGCTTCCATAAAGGGTGGCGAGGTTGCCCAGGCTGTTGGCGACCATCGGACTGTCGGCTCCGAAGGCTTTCTCGCGGATCGCAAGGCTCCGTCGAAGCATCGGATCGGCGTCGTCATACCGCTTTTCGGCGACCAGGAGGGACGCCAGATTGGCCAGCGCGGTGGCGACATTGCCGCTGTCCGCCCCATAGACTTTCTCGTAGATCGCCAAGGCGCGCCGATAGAGCGGTTCGGCGGCGCCGCTGCGGCTCTGCGCCTGATAGAGCCCGGCCAGATCGTTGAGGCTGGAGGCCAGATCCGCGCTGTCGGGCGACTGCTTTTCACGCAGCGTGACGGCGCGCACGAGATAGGTCTCGGCCTCGCCCTGCCGTCCGCGCCGCCGCGCGACCAGCCCGAGATCGCCAAGCACCGCGGATGTTTCCCCAAAAGCCAGGCTGCGGTGAAAAGCATCCTCCGCCTCGGATAAGCGATTCTGCGCCAGATATACCTCACCCAGCCGAACCAGCAGGGCGGGGAACTCCGGCGCGCCATCGCCGATCACGACCGCGCGTTTCAGCGCCAATTCGGCCTCGGCATCGCGTCCTTCGTCGCGATAAAGCAGGGCCTGGTCGACCAGCGCCGCCGGCAGCCCCGCGGAAGGCCCCTTCTCCCTCAACGCGACGATTTCGGCGTAGAGAGGGTCGGCCTCGCCGTAGCGGCGCTCATTCCTATAGGTCAAAGCCAGATTGTTGAGCGCGATCGCCAGCTTGGGATGATCGGCCGGATAGGCGTTACGATAAATAGCCAGGCCTCGCTCGAACACAGGTTCGGCCAGGTCGAAGCGCCCCATCCCGAAATAAAGCTGCCCCATGCTCTCCAGACTGTTGCCGACCTGCGGGTTGGCCGGCCCCAGGGCTTTCTCGCGGATATGCAGCGATCGATCGTAGAGAGCCTCCGCGTCCTCGGTCTTGTCCTGACGAAGATAAACCCCGGCCAGCGCATCCATCGCCTCCGCCGCTTCGGGACGATCGGCGCCAGCCTTCCCGAACAGGGCCAGACTCTCTCGGCCGGCTTTCTCGGCCGCGTCGAACTTGCCTTCCTCGCTGTAAAGTTCGGCCAGATTGCCCAGGGTCGCCGCGATGTCGGGATGGGTGGGCCGCAAGATATTACGACGGATCGCCAGGGTCTGCTCCAGCGCGGCCTCAGCCTCGCCATAGCGCCCCAAGCTCTTGCAGATCAGCCCGACATTGGCGAGACCGGCTGCATAATCGGGATAGTCGGTCCCGTCGCGCTGGCGACGCAGCTCCAAAACCTGGCGCGCCAGCGGCAGCGCTTCCTCGTAGCGACCGTGGCTGGTGAGCGCCAGAACCTGCTGGTCGAGCGCCTTGATCGAGCGATCGATGGCGGGCGCCTCGAACGCCGTGGCGGAGAAAGCCAGCCCGATCAGCAACACCAGGACGCTCAAGCGCGCGATCATTCCGCCCCCACAGCTGTATTGCTGTAATAATACACCAACAACGGCGAGCAGCAAGCCGACTTGACTTTAACCGCCCCGCACGCCCATTTACCCCCACCATGATCGACATCCGCCACCTGACCCATCTCTATCCCGCCACCCGCCAGTCGCCCGCCCGCAAAGCCCTCTCGGACCTGACCCTGTCGGTCGGACGCGGGCGCTTCTGCATCCTGTCGGGCCCCAATGGCAGCGGCAAATCGACGCTGTTCCGCATCCTGGCGGGCATGGCCCTGCCCAGCGCCGGCGCCATCGTGATCGGCGGGATCGACCTGTTCCGCGACCCGGCCCGGGCGCGGGCCAAAATGGCGGTGGTGTTCCAGAGCCCCGCGGTCGACAAGCATCTGTCGGTGATGGAGAATCTGCGCCTGCACGCCGCTCTCTACGGCTTGAGCAGGGCCGAGCTGGAAAAGCGCCTGCCCGAGGCGCTGGAGTGGAGCGATCTGGAAGACCGCCTCGAGGATCGCGTCGACAGCCTGTCGGGCGGCCTGGCGCGCCAGGTCGAACTGGCCAAGGCGCTGCTGACCCGCCCCGAATTGCTGCTGCTCGATGAACCGACCACCGGCCTCGACCCGGCCAGCCGGCGCAATTTCGTCGCCACCCTGCAGTCCATCCAGCGCCGCCGCGAGATGACGGTGCTGATGACCAGCCATGTCTTCTCCGAGGCCGAGGATGCCGATCAGGTGGCGATCCTGAAGTCGGGCGAGCTGCTGGCCAACGATACCCCGGCCGCTCTGCGCTCCGCGCTCGGCCGCGAGATGCTGGTGGTGCAGAGCCGCGCCGCCGAGAGCCTGGAGCGCCGGATCCATGCCGATCTCCGCTACACGACGACCCGCCACGGCGAAGAGATCCGCCTGGAGGAAACCGCCAATGGCGCGAGCCTGCCGATTTTGGAAGAGTTGCTGAGCCGCTATCGCGCCGAAATCGACAGCATCGCCATCAAGCAGCCGACCCTGGAAGACGTGTTCATCCATCTGACCGGCAAGCCCGTCATTCATACGCCCGCTTTGGAGCCCGCCGAATGATCCGTGTCGCTCTGGCCCTCGCCATCCGCGAATTCGTCCGCTTCATCCGCCAGCCGCAGCGCGTGATCGGCACCGTGGCCCAGCCGGTCCTGTTCTGGCTGTTTCTCGGCTCCGGCTTCTCGGCCTCGTTCCGTGCACCCGGCATGGAGCAGGTCAGTTATCTGGAATATTTCTATCCCGGCGTCATGCTGATGATGATGCTGTTCGCCTCCATCTTCTCCTCGATCACCATCATCGAGGATCGCGATGCCGGCTTCCTGCAAAGCGTTCTGGTGGCCCCGGTCTCGCGCCTGGCCATCGTGCTGGGCAAGGTGTGGGGCGGCACCGCCATCGCCCTGGCGCAGACGCTGATCTTCACCCTGGCCGCGCCCTTCCTCGGCCTGCATATCGATCCCGGCAGCCTCGCCTTGCTGTTGCTGGCTTATCTGCTGGCCAGCATGGGCTTCGCCGCCATGGGCTTCTATTTTGCTTGGGGGATGCGCTCGACCGCCGGCTTTCACGCCATCATGATGGTGTTTCTGATGCCGTTGTGGATGCTGTCGGGCGCTTTGTTCCCGATCACCCAGGCGCCGCTCTGGCTGAAGGGTCTGATGTCGATCAATCCGGTCGCCCATGCGCTGGTGCTGATGCGCCAGCCCTTCTATCACACGCCGGCCGAGATGCTGGCCGACAAGGCCTATCTGACCTCGCTGGCGGTCACCCTGGCCTGGACCGGGCTGTGCCTGGCCGGCTCGATAAAGAAGGTGGCGAAGCGGGACAAAGGTGCCGTGGCGACTGCCGCCTGACCGATCGAGCCCGGCGATCCATTGGGGGGAATGGATCGCCGGCCAGATCCTCAAGGCAGAACTCCAACGAGTCGACTGCCACTGAAGAGATAAATTACTTTTTATTTATTTTCGAAAAGACCGCCTCTCAGCGGCCATTTCTACAAGTTAGTTGTAGCCATTCTCGATAGTGCTGACAACCTTATGGCCGGGCACAGCGGCCTGCACGGCGTTCTCGAGATCCGCCTCGGCCGTGTAGGTGCTGGCTCGGCCATAGAGATAGACCACGCCGTCGACGGCCTGGACGCGGATGGTGCTATTGAAGGGCTCCTGATGCACGGCGCCTTCGGCGCTCTGCGCCAGGCTTTGATCGACCGCGTCGGTCATTTCGGCGCGGGCGGCGGAAACGGTGACGGCCAGGGCGGCCGCGAACAGGCTTTTGGTCAGGTTAGACGCGATATTCTTAGTCATTTTGAACACTCTCCTTGCTAAAAGGTGAAGCGTTTCCTCGTCATTTGGTAAGTATTGGAATAGCAGAAGAAGTCGCCAGAAGGCGACTATCAAATAATTTATTCTGCAGAGCCCTCGAAGGGCTTAGAGCGGGATGTCGTCGATGCGAAATCGGATGCCGCTCACGGCGCCGACTGGCGCGGCGCCGGAGGCGAGGCGTCGCAATGAGCCTCGCCCCAATAAGGCCGTAAGAGTGCCTAGAGGTTGACGTCGACCAGGACGGCGGCGAACAGGCCGACCAGATAGATCATCGATTCGAAGAAGTTCTTGCGGGCCAGGGCATGGCTCTGCTCGCGCACCATCTTCCAGTTGGTCCACAGGAAATGGGCGCCCAGGAGCGCGGCGGTGGCGCCATAGACCCAGCCCAGCGTGTGGAAGGCGACCGGCAGCAGCGAGGAGGCCACCAGCAGGATCGAATTGCCGAAGATCCAATGCGCGGTGACCTTGTCGCCCTTGACCACCGGCAGCATCGGGATATGCGCCGCCGAGTAGTCGTCCTTCAGCAGGATCGCGAGGCTCCAGAAATGGCTGGGCGTCCACAGGAACAGGGTGATGGACAGCAGGAAGGGCAGCAGCCAGCGGCTCGGATCGACCGCCGCGGCCCCGGCCAGCACGGCGAAGCTGCCGGCGGCGCCGCCGATGACGATGTTGATCCAGTGCCGGCGCTTCAGCCACACCGTGTAGACGATGGCGTAGAAGAAGATGCCGAGGAACAGATGCAGCGCCACGATCACGTTGAAATAGAACGCCGCCAGGCCACAGCCCGACACCAGCAAGGCGGCGGCGAACCACAGCACATTGGCCGGACGCGCCATCTGCCCGCTGGCCAGGGGCCGCGAGCGGGTGCGCTTCATGATGAGGTCGATGTCGCGATCGTAGAAATGATTGAACACCGAGGAGCTGGCCGAGCCCAGCAACATGGCGAGAGCCAGCACGGCGAGCTGCACCGGATTGACCTTGTCCGCCACGGCGACATACCCCATGACCGCCATCAGGGCGACCATCAGGCCGATGCGCAATTTCATCAGTTGGACATAGGACCGGATCGACATCTTATTCCCCTTGGCCGGACGGTGTGCCGTCCGCCTTCGGCGTGCGCGCCAACAGACGCGTCAAAGCCAGATACACGAAGATAATACCACCAATCGAGGCGATACCCGCACCACCGTGATTGAGGTACTTCATACCAATAATCTTGGCCGGAGTGTCAAGTCCCTGCGCCGCGCCGGCGACTTTGCGCGCCACCCCCTCGGTGCCCGCCAGGAACATGCCGGAACACGCGATAGCCTGACCGATGGCCAGGAACCAGAACAGCGACAGCAGCGCCTTGCCGGTTTTCCCGCCCCGGCACAGGGTCGGCAGCACCACCGAGAAGAACAGCCCCATCAGTCCGATCGTTACCGCGATCAGTTCGCCGTGGTAGTGGCCCGGCGTGCGGGTGTCGAAGCCATCGGCGAACAGACCGAACACGCCGCCCAGCGCGAACAGGCCGAAGGACAGCATCACCGACAGATAGCCGGGCGACCGCCAGAGCGGACGCGAGGTGACGAGACGGAGGAACAGAGCGCCGCCGGTGATCAGTACCGGCAAAGGCAGACCGATCAGATAGAGCCGGGTGAAGGCGAGACGCAGCTCGGGATCGTTGCCGTGCCAGAAGGAATAGAAGACCGGGCCCGGCAGACCCGACAGCACCAGCAGGGCGCAGACGATCCGCCATTGCTTGAAGCTCAGCGGCGCCTTGGGGAACAGCTGCTCGCCCAGGGACTGCCAGATGGTCAGCAGCAGGGTCGTGTTGACCAGCTGAAGCAGATGGCCGCAGCCCCAGAAGATCGCTTCGTCATTGGTGCCCAGGCGCGACCCTTTGGGAAAGCCGAAGAAGGCCAGGGCGCAGCACAGCAGGGCCAGCAGGAACAGCACGCCGGCGGTGCCGATGCCAAGGGTCAGTGACAGACCCCAGTGCGGCGGACGGGCCAGCAGATGCCCCACCGGAAGGGAGACGCCGATCACCAGCAGGCCGAGGCCGGAATAATAGAGCGGTGAATTGAGGATCGGCACGTAGTCGACCAGCATCGGCGCACCCTGGTTGGCCAATGCCGGGAACAGCAGCAGCGCGGCGCCGGTGACGGCGAGCGCCAAGCCGGTGCGGCTGGCGACGCCGCCCGGGCGCACCAGTGTGGCCAGACCGCCCAGCATGGCCAGGAACCACACCACGAAGGACATCACCACATGGGTGACCAGGGTAACCTGGAAAAAGGTCTCTATCGGAAACGGAAACCAACTCTCCGTGGAGGGATTGCGCAGGGTCGGCAGCAACAGCGCAAGGCATCCCGCCGCCGCCAGCGATCCGACCGCCAGCAACATCCAGCCGGCCAGGACCTGTCGTTCGGAACTGTCGAGCCCGACCGGAGGAACCCCGGCAGGCATGTCCAAAGTGTCTTTCATCTACCTACACATACACGTGATAGAGCAACCAATAGACCACGATGCCGCTCACGGAAACGTAAACCCAGATCGGAAAAGTCCAGCGCGCCAGCGCCTTGTGTTTCGCCGTCTCGCCGGTAGCCAGCGCGCGGCGGCCGCGCAGATAAGTCACCACGATCATAGGCGTCACCGCCACCGCCAGCACCACATGAGTGACCAGCAGGGTGAAATAGATCGGCCGCGCGACGCCTTCGCCGCGGAACTGGAACAGCGGATGGAGGAAATGGTGCAGCAGATAGGTGACCAGGAACAACGCCGAGACCACCACCGCCGCCGTCATAACCGCCTTGTGCGCCAGCCGGTTGCCCGATTTGATCTGATAGAAGCCGATCAGGGCCAGCAGGCCCGCCAGCGCATTCAGGCCGGCCGTCACATGCGGCAGCACATCGACCAGGGTCATCAGTTGATGCCGTGTGTATGGATATGCACCGCGATCACCGCATAGGCCGCCAGGGCCACCACCGTCAAACCGGCCGCAATCATCCAATTGCTCAACTTCGTCGAGCGCCTCGCCGGCTTCTCACCGTTCATAACCACCCACTCCAACCCCTCTTGGACAGGGCTGTAATCTAGGGGAGGTTGGCGGTGGAAAAAAGGATAATTAAACTCTGCCATCCCCGCAGCCCTTCCGCGTCTCCTCCCCTTTCCCCCTTGTCGCCCCCGCCTTTCGCCCCCTTCTCCCGCGTTTACCCCGTCATCCCCGCGCTTCCCCACGTCACCCCGCCGTCCACCCGTCATCCCCGTTTCTATCCACCATCCCCGCTTTTATCCCCCGTCATCCCGCGGAGGCGGGGATGACGGGGGATAGAAACGGGGATGACGAGGAGGAAACGCGGATATGACGCGGAGACAAGCGTAACCAGAGGGGGTCAAACTTTCCGGATCAGGAACCCATAGACCCCCGCCTCGGGCTCGCCGGTTTCCACCAATTCATGGCCTGTCTGGCGGCAAAAGGCGGGAAAGTCGCGCCGCGTCACCGGGTCGGTGGCCAGCACGCGCAGAAGGGCGCCCGCCGGCAGGCCGTTGAGCGTGCGCTTGGCCTTGAGGATCGGCAGCGGGCAGTTAAGCCCGCTGGTGTCGAGCAGCGTTTCCGTCATTCCCAACCGACGCAGATGCCGTCCGGATCGAGCTCGCCGCCAGCAGCATCCCCCGGCACGGGGAAACGCTGCTTGAAGGTGAAGGCCAGCGGCGTCGGCCCGAACCGCTCGAGATGCCAGAGCTTGGCCAGCCCGTCATTGACGCTCGGCTTCGTGCCGGCCGGCACCCACCACAGCACCTGATAGAACTCGCCCTTGGCCGGCGCCTGGAAGAATTCGCGGCGGCGCTGCATCACGCCGGCATGGGCGGATTTATAAACGTAATCGAACAGCGCCTCGGCGCTTTCCCAGACCGACATATTGACCAGCAGCAGGGGGTCGATCGCATGGTGGATGCCGGTGGCGTTCTGGCCGCTCTCGTCGGTCAGGCGCCAGACGAAGCCGGGGCTGGCCTCGGCCAGGGCGTTAATCTCGTCGAGCGCGTCGAAGAAAGGCTGCACCCGCGGGTCGCCCTGGGGCCCGACCATGGTGCCGATATTCATCTGCGCGAGTTGCCAGGCCTCGGTCATATCCACCCCCAATGGTTAAAAGTCCCAGCCTTAGATGGTGTGGGCGGCCCCGCCTGCGCAAGCGGGGCCGCCCCTCTTTCGTCAGCCTTTCACGTTGGAATTGGCCGTGACGAAGCCGGCGAAAGCGTCGTGCAGCTGCTTCAGCGCGTCCTCGTTCACATAGACCATGTGACCGGTCATGAAATGCTTGATCTCGATGTTCTTGCGCAGATCCGGCGGCAGGCCGAGATGGTTCATCTCATACTCGCCGGCATAGAACGCCGTGGACAGGTCGAAATAACCGCTGCACAGCAGGACATGGAGCTTGGGATTGGTCCGCATGGCGGCGGCCAGGTCGGGGATCACGTTGGTGGTCTTGGCCAGCGGCATCGAGGCACCCGGCGGCTGATGCTTGGTGTCCCAGGTGCGGTAGACGTCGGCGGATGGGGAGAACTCGGCCTCGCGGCCCCAACCCAGCGGCCCGCGCGCATAATCGTTGAAGGCCGAGATATAGGCCGAGCCGATCGCCGCCGATTGCGGATCGTAATCGGCCTCCTTCGACATCGGATCGGTGGGCAGGCTGGTATAGCGGGTGTCGAGGCGGCCGGTGACCAGCCCCTGATCATCGAGCAGGGTCTTGCGGAACATGCCGCCATCGACGCGCAGATTGGCCTTTTCGATGTAATCCGCCGGCAGGCCGATCAGAGTATGCATCTTGGCGGCGATCGCCTTCTTGGCGTCGGGCGCCAGGCTGTCGCCGGCCGCCAGAGCCGGGCCGTATTCCTGGACGTCGAAGCGGCGAACCTCGGCCAGGAAAGGTTCGAGATCCTTGGGCTGAGTCGGCAGCTTCTTGTGATACCAGGCCGTGGCGGCGTAGGTCGGCAGCGACATCTCGAAGGAGAGATCCTCGCCCAGCTCATTGCGCCCGCCGTCCGGGCTGGACGCGTAGTTCAGGATCTGAGACAGCAGCATCACGCCATTCATGTCGACATCGTCCTGCGCCTGCAGGCGACGGACCAGGGCGGCCGAGCGCAGGGTGCCGTAGCTCTCGCCGAACAGGAAGCGCGGGCTGTTCCAGCGGTCGAAGCGGGTCATGAATTTGGTGATGAAGATCTCGAAGGCGCGGGCATCCTGATCGATCCCGAAGAAATCCTTCTTGATCTCCTCGTTCTTCTTGGCGGTCGCCTCGGCCTTCTCGGGATCGACGGTCTTCTCGTCGATGCCGACGCGGCCGAAACCGGTGCCGGGCATGTCGATAAAGACCAGATCGGAAACGTCGAGGGGCGAACTGTCATTGTCGACCATCTTGTAGGGAGCGGCCGGACCGCGCTCGGCGTCGCCGGCGACGACGCGCTTGGGTCCGAAGGCACCCATATGCAGCCACAAGGTCGCCGAGCCGGGACCGCCATTATAGATGAAGGTGATCGGACGCTGCTTGCCCTCGCCTTTCTTGAAATAGGCGACATAGGAGATCATCGCGCCGGGCAGGCCCTTCTTGTCCTCCACCATCAGCGTGCCGGTGACGGCGGAATAGTCGATATGCTTGCCCCGCACGGTGACCGAGCCCTGGCTCTCGTGACGCTTTTCCTCCCACGGATTGGCCTTGCCCGGCTTGGCGTCGGCGGCCGCTTCCTTGGGCGGCTCGGCGAAGGCGGCGGGCACGGCGGCGGTACATAGCAGGGCCGCGGCGAGCGACCAGCGCAAAGAGGATTTAGTCAACGAGATCATCGATTCCCCCGATTGTAAAACTTGAAAGGATTATCCTGCCAAAGCTTGCCAAAGGGCGCTACCGGTCTCATCTTGCGCGTAAGTATAAGTCAGGAAGGATCCCCCCAAATGAGCGATCAAGTGACCATGGTCGACATCGACACCGCCCGCGACTGGATCGAGTCGGGCAAAGCGGTGGTGGTCGATGTGCGCGAGCAGCACGAATACGATACCGGCCATATCCAAGGCGCCATCCTGCGCCCGCTCTCGACCTGGGATGCCGATGAATTGCCGCCCGTTCCGGAAGGCAAGCATCTCCTGCTGCATTGCCGCTCCGCCAACCGTTGCGGGGTCGCCGCCCAGAACCTGCTGGAAAGCGGCTATGAAGGCCACATCAACCGCCTGGCCGGCGGCATGCTGGCGTGGCAGGCGGCTGGCGCCCCGGTGATTACCGACTAACTTGTCGATCTACCTGCCGATCGCCGGTCTGTCCCTCAATCTGGTCCTTCTGCTGATGCTCGGCGGCGGGGTCGGGTTTCTGTCGGGACTGTTCGGCGTCGGCGGCGGCTTTCTGCTCACCCCGCTGCTGATCCTGATGGGCGTTCCCTCGCCCGTCGCCGTCGCCTCGGCGGCCAATCAGGTGGTGGGCGCCTCGGTCTCGGGGGTGATGGCCCATTGGCGCCGGCGCAATGTCGATTTCCGTATGGGCTTCGTGCTGGCGGCCGGCGGCATGGTCGGGTCGGCCATCGGCGTGCAGCTGTTCTCCTGGCTGCGGCGCCTCGGCCAGGTCGATCTGGTGATCGATCTTTCCTATGTGATGTTCCTCGGCTTCGTCGGCGTCACCATGCTGCTGGAAAGCGTGAAAGCGCTGCGCCAGGCGCGCCGGCCTCTCGCGCCGCACAAGCGCCATCGTCATCGCTGGGGCAACCTGCCCTTCAAGATGCGGTTTCCCCGCTCCGGCCTCTATGTCAGCGCCCTGATGCCGCTCGGCGTCGGCGCGGTGGGCGGCATTCTGGCGGCGCTGATGGGGGTCGGCGGCGGCTTCATCATGGTGCCGATGATGATCTATCTGCTGGAGATGCCGACTTCCGTGGTGGTCGGCACCTCGCTGTTCCAGGTCATCTTCGTCACCGCCAGCGTCACTTTTCTACAATCGGTACAGACCCATACGGTCGATATCGTGCTGATGCTGACCCTGCTGTCGGGCGGCGTGATCGGCGCTCAGCTCGGCGCGCGGTTCGGCACTAAGCTCCGCGCCGAACAGACGAGGCTGCTTCTGGCGCTGATGGTGCTTGCGGTCTGCATCCGTCTGCTTTTCCTTTTGATTGAAACGCCGGACGATTTATTCGCCATTACGTAAGATCGAGCCCAGAACACAAAGGATGTTCTATAAGATCGCGCATGGGGCGAATGAGGTTTCGCCGGCCGGAAGCGGCAAATCGGTGCTGCATCTTCACTGCGAAGATGGCAATCGTCGGGTGTCTCCCACATGTTGTCCGCTGGGTCGTTGTACGATACCCTTCGGTCGCTGAGCACGTATCTTGGGATTTTGAGGCAATGACAGTTGTTTTGGGGGCGCTAACCCCAGAGGAAGGCAAGCTTGCGCGCCTGATCATCGACACGCTGAATTTGGAACTTGATCTAGGCGACCTCAGACCCGAAACACCCCTCTATCGCGAAGGCATGGGTCTGGATTCGATCGATATCTTGGAGGTGGCGCTGGCTGTGTCGCAGCAATATCGGGTCACGTTGCACGCCGACGATGAGAACAACAGGATGATTTTCGCGTCCATCCGCTCGCTCAACGACTATATTCAAGAAAGAAAAAGTTAAGTGATGCCGCAAATGCTCGGCAGCACTTGAAGAAGCCCGGTGCACAGGCGCTATGAATAGCGGTTCCCTCCAGGACACGACGCAGGTCCAGCCAGTCCTACGATATCGGGACTTGTCTGCGCCGCTCTCTCTCGACGTCGCGGGAGCGACGATCTCGGCCGGCCGTTTCCTGGCAGATGTCAGCGCTCTGCGCCAACGGCTCCCCGATGCGGGCCACGTCGTCAATCTCTGTACCGACCGCTATCGCTTCGCGGTCGGTTTCGTGGCCGCCCTGCTGCGCCGGCAGATCACGCTGCTGCCGCCCGGCGAGGCCGCCGCACCGATGGCCGAGCTGCTCGTCTCCTATCCCGATACCTACTTCCTTACCGACGGCGTGACCGCCGGTCCCAGCGCATCCCGTACATTCCGCTTTCCGGACGAGTTGGAGACAGGGCCCGCGGACCTCGTCCCCGCGGTTCCGGCCGCCCAGACCGCCGCCATCCTGTTCACGTCGGGCTCAACGGGCAAGCCGATGCCGCATCCGCGCAGCTGGGGCGCCATGGTAACCAGCACGCGCGCCGCGGCCCGCGCATTGGGGATCGCGGACCTCCCCACGGCCCATATTCTCGGCACCGTGCCTCACCAGCACAGTTATGGGCTGGAATCGATCGTCCTGCTGGCGCTTCAGCATGGGCTTTCTTTCCATCGCGGCCGCGCGCTCCTGCCGGGAGATATCGTGCGGCAGTTGGAGGCGATGCCGGGACCGCGCATCCTGGTCACGACCCCGATCCATCTGCGGAGCCTCCTGACCCTCGACAGTCCGCTGCCGGCTCTGCACCGTACCGTCTGCGCCACCGCTCCCTTGACCCGCGAGCTGGCCAAAGCCGCGGAGGAGCGCTTCGCCTCGCCGCTGCAGGAAATTTACGGCTGCACGGAAGTCGGCCAGATGGCCACTCGCCGGACGACCGAAACCTCGGAATGGACCTGCATCGCCGACATTTCCCTGCATGAGCGCGACGGCGATATCTGGGCATCGGGTGCGGCCGCCGCCGCTTCGGCGCCGGTCGGCGATATAATCGAGCTGATCGGCGCCGGGCGCTTCATCCTCAAGGACCGCAAGGCGGACTTGGTCAATATCGCCGGCAAGCGCAGCTCACTCGGCTATCTCAACCGCCTCCTGGCCGCGGTAGAGGGGGTGCGTGATGGGGTTTTCGTCATGCCCCGCGATGGCAGCCGGCTCACGGCCTATGTCGTGGCACCCGGCCTGTCGGCCAAGCAGGTACTGGACGCGCTGCGGCTTCACCTCGACCCTGCCTTTCTGCCACGGCCCATTCATTTCGTCGACCGCCTGCCGCGTAACGAAGTGGGTAAGCTGACGCGTCAGGTGTTGGACGGACTTTCGGCCGAGGATGGCTGGTCGTCGCACCCCTATCGCTTCGCGTCGGACCACCCGACAGGAGCCGGCCATTTCCCCGGCAATCCGATCATTCCCGGTGCCCTGCTGCTGGACCGCATGCTCGACGCCATGGGACTTTCGGGGAGTACCCGCCAGGAGGTCAGGGTCGCCAAATTCCTGCATCCGGTACGTCCGGGCGATGCCGTGACGTTCCGTTGGCGCGAAACCGACCGCGACGTCTGTTTCGAATGCGTGCTGACCGACAGCGGCGAGGTCGCGCTCAGCGGGTCAGCCGCGCCGGAGGCGACGTGACCGATTTCTCCGTCCGTGAAGACGGCATGCCGGAATGGTTGCGCCGCAAGGAACGGGGATCGGCCTGGTCCATGAGAGTTGGCGTTCACCTCGCGCTGGTATTGGGGCGGCCCCTGGCGCGCCTGTTTCTGCCGCTGGGCTGCCTCTACTTCCTTCTCTTCACACCCGAGGCCCGGCGTGCGTCTCGCGATTATCTGGGCCGCGTGCTGGGCCGCGGGCCCGGCCTTCGGCATGTGTTTCGCCACTATCATGCCTTCGGTGCCTGCATCCTGGACCGTGTCTTCTTCGTGAAGGGCCGGACGGACCTGTTCGATGTCAGGATCATCGGCGAGGAATTGCTGATCGACCACCTCACGCAGAATAGCGGCTGCTTCCTGCTGGGAGCGCATATCGGCAGCTTCGAGGTGCTGCGAGCCATGGGCCGCGCGCATCCGGACCTGCGCGTCAGCATGCTGATGTTCGAAGAGAATGCCCAGAAGATCGCGGCGGTCATGGGCGATATCGCTCCCCAAATCGCCCTGGAGATCATCAGTCTCGGCCGACCAGACTCGTTCATCAAGACGCTGCAATCGCTCGACCGGGGAAATTTCGTCGGGCTGCTCGCCGACCGCAGCCTCAACAGCGACCATCAGATCCGCCTGCCGTTCCTGGACGCGCCCGCGCCGTTTTCGACGGGCGCATTCCGGATGATGGCACTGCTGAAAAAGCCTGTGCTCCTGATGATCGGGCTCTATCGCGGCGGCAATCGCTACGATATCCACATCGAGCGGTTCGCCATGCCGGACGATCTGCCGCGGCGAGCTGGTCCAGCCGAGATCGAAGCACTGGCGGCGCGCTATGCCGGCCGCCTCGATCATTATTGTCGCGCCGCGCCCTACAACTGGTTCAACTTCTATAAGTTCTGGCAATGAAACGATATCTTTGGGGAATGGGGTTGAGCATCGCCCTGGCCTCCGGCGCGGCTTGGGCGGGGGACACGCCGGTGGAGGGCTGGAGCCTGGATCGGCTCATGGCCGGCATGCGCCAGATTCGCACGGAATCTGCCCATTTCGTCGAACTCAAGACGGTTCACCTGTTGACCCGCCCCATTCGGGCCACAGGGACGCTGACTTATGTCGCGCCCGGCAAGCTCGAGAAAATCACCCTCACTCCCGCGCCCGAGACGATCAAGCTCGATGGCGGCATGCTGACCGGCACGCGGGCCGACGGCGAGGAATTCTCGGTCGATATCGACAGCCATGAAGAAGTCGCGGCGCTGGTGGAGGGCATCCGCTCCACCCTGGCCGGTGATCTCGCGACATTGCAGCGCCATTACGAGCTCGCCTTCAGCGGCGATGGGGAGCATTGGCGGATCGACCTCGCGCCCAAGGCCCGCAGGGTTCGCGAGAAGGTCGATCAGATTCGCATCCAGGGCAGCGGAACGGTGATCGGCACGATCATCGTCAGTGAAAAGGATGGCGACCGTTCCGAGATGACCATCACACCCGATACGCCATGAATCGGAGAGGTGCCGCCATCCTGGCCTGGCTGTTCGGCCTGGCTTTGGCGATCGGGGTGATCGTCCGGACCCCCTTCTCCACCGACATGTCCGCCTTCCTGCCCCGCTCCCCCGATCCCGCCCAGCAGGTGCTCGTCGAGCAGCTGCGATCGGGCGTCGCCTCCCGCCTGATATTGATCGGGCTGGAGGGCGGAACGCCGGAAGCGCGGGCCGGGATCAGCCGGTCGATGACCGCCATCCTGAAAGAATCGGAGGACTTCGCCACAATCGACAATGGCGAAGGCGGCGTCGGCGCGGCCGATCAGGACTATATCTGGCGCAACCGCTATCTTCTCGTCTCGCCGGAGCGCCTTTCGCAGGCGGGCTTGAAGCAGGCGCTCGACGAAGATTTGAGCCTGTTGGCGTCAGGTCTGGAGCCGTTGCTGAAGGACGGGATCGGCCGCGACCCGACCGGCGAGGCCCTGCGCATCATCCGGATGCTGTCCAGCGAGGGGGACCGCCATATTCGCAACGGCGTCTGGGTGTCGGGCGATGGCGCCCATGCCCTGATCCTGGCGCAGACCCGCGCGATGGGCTTCGACCTCGACGCGCAGGAACGGGCGCTGGACCAGATCCGGCGCGCCTTCTCGGCGAACAGCCACGATAGCGGCGTGCGACTACTCGTCAGCGGTCCCGGCCTGTTCGGCGTCAAGATCCGGGCCGAGATGAAGCATGACGTCACGCTCTATTCGACCATTGCGATCATGATGATCGTGAGCCTCCTGCTGTTCGTCTATCGCTCGCCCCGCGTGCTGCTCCTGATCCTGATTCCGGTCGCGTCGGGCGCGGTGGCCGGGTTGGCGGCGGTAAGCCTCCGGTTCGGTTTCGTGCATGGCATCACGGTCGGCTTCGGCGTGACCCTGATCGGCGAGGCGGTGGACTACGCCGTCTATCTGGTGACCCAGACCTCGCCGCAAAGCGGCCCGCGCGCGACGCTGGGGCGGATCTGGCCGACATTGCGGCTCGGCGTCCTGGTGTCGGTCTGCGGATTTGCGGCAATGCTGTTCTCCAGTTTCACCGGCTTCGTGCAGCTCGGCATCTTTACCATCGTCGGTTTGACGGTCGCCGTGATGGTGACGCGGTTCGTGCTGCCCGGCCTGTTGGGAGAGGGCTTCGCCGGCACTCGCCAGGCCGGCTATGCGCCGGCGCTCCTCAGGATCGTCCAGCGGGCCGCCCTGTTGCGGCCCGCTCTGCTCGTGCTGTCGATAATCGCGGTGGCGCTGATCGTCGGCCGGCGAAACGACTTGTGGGAGGACGATCTCGCCCGCATGAGTCCCGTCTCCGCCGCCGATCAGCAACTGGACCGCGATCTGCGCCATGACGTGGGCGCCCCCGACGTGCGCCAGATGATCGTCGCCACCGCGGCGGACGATGAGACCCTGCTGCGCGCCTGCGAGCGGATTGACGGCGTGCTTCAGCCGCTGGTCAAAGCCGACGCCTTGTCGGGTTACGAGTCGCCGAGCCGTCTGCTGCCCAGCGAGGCGACGCAGCGGGCACGTAAGGCGGCGCTTCCGGATCGAGCTACGCTGGAACATGACCTGAATGCCGCTCTCGTCGGCATGCCGTTCCGCCCCGAGATTTTCGCGCCCTTCCTCGACGCGGTGGAGTCCGCCCGGCAGGCGCCGCTCCTGCATCGTTCATCGCTGGACGGCACCGCCTTGTCCTTGAAGCTGGAGTCCCAATTGCTTCACGACGCAGCGCGGTCGATCGCGGTCATGCCTCTTCGCAACGTCGCCGATCCGGGGCGCGTCGCCCAGGCTCTGGCCGGGATCGATTCCCCCGAAGTGACGGTCGAGCTGCTCGACCTGAAGACCGCGTCTGACAGCCTGCTGCACAATTATCGACGTGAAGCGCTACTGCTGGCCGCCCTCGGCAGCGGCGTGATCGCGATCCTGCTGACGCTCTATTTCCGCTCGGTGAAAATCAGCCTGGCGGTTCTGGCGCCGTTGGCCTTCGCCGTCATCGTCACCACCGCGATCATGATCGCGGGCGGCGGTCGGCTTTCCATCTTCAACCTGTTCGGGTTGCTGCTGGTGGTCGCGGTCGGGTCGAATTACTGCCTGTTCTTCCAACGCGGCGGGCTGGCGGGAGAGCAAGGGGCGCGGACCGTCACCTCGCTGCTGCTGGCCAATATCTGCACGGTGATCGGGTTCGGCGTACTCGGCTTGTCGCACATTCCCGTGCTTTACGGGATGGGAGGCACGGTCGCGATCGGCACGGCTCTCACCTTGGCCGCCGGCGCCGTCCTGGCCCCGCGGCACCAGGCGGACGCCTAAGCCGATGCAGATTATTCGCAGCCGAAAACCTGCGCGGGCCGGCGGCTCACCGATGATCCTGCTGCCGGGCGCCTATATGCATGCGCAAGATTTCCTGACCCATGACTTCGACGCCGCCGCCGACATCATCGCGGTCGAGACCGGCATGGAGGCCTATCTCGACGGCTCCATCGTCGGCCGCCTGCACGAGGTGATTTCGCCGATCCGGGAGGACCGGACCCCGGTGTGGCTTGCCGGCGTGTCGCTGGGTGGATTAGGGGCGCTGCTCTATGCCAAATCTTACCCCGGCGCGGTAGCGGGACTCTTGCTCCTCTCGCCATTCATCGGTACGCGTGGCGCGGTTGCCCAGGTGATCGATGCCGGCGGGTTCGAAGTCTGGCAGCCTCCCAAGGAAGATTTGGCGACGGACGAGCACCGGCTGCTGCACTGGCTGAAGTCATACCGGCTAGACGATGCCGGATGGCCGCCTATCTATCTGGGTTATGGCGAGGAAGACCGCTATGCGGCTTCTTATCGACTGCTTGCCGGGCTCCTGCCGGCCGGCCGGGTCGTGACGGTCGCTGGCGGACATGATTGGGAAACATGGAGAGTTCTTTGGGATCGGCTTTTGCATTCCGCGCAATTGCGCGCCGGCTGAAGCCGCGAGGCGCATGGGGCGTCCTTGCCGCCTGTCTGCTCGCCCCCCTTCTCGCTGCCTGCGTTTCCAGCGCGCCCCCGCCGCCGCCCGCCCCGGTTGGCGAGGAGCGGCAATATGCCATGATCTATCCCTACTACGCGGAGCTCTGCGCCGTTTCGCAGCTCGACAAGAAACCCGGCTTCGGCGCGGATATCAGCAGCGGTTTCGGCGGTCATGCCGTGCTCTATCTCAATCGCGTCTGCCGCCGTCAGGACACCGACTATCCGGTTCTCCAGATGTGCGACGAGCAGGAGGCCAGGCCCGGCGCCGACGGGGTCGGTCTCAGCGTCAATGCGCATTACAGCAATGCCGAATGGGTCGCGGTCGAGGGGCGGGACTTCTTCTTCAAGGGGGATCTCGCGGACGGCCAACCGCTGACCCGCGACACCTACCGACGGGTGCTCGCCCAAGCGCAGAACAAGCGGATCTACGACGGCGTGACCTTCCACGATGGGGTCTATGACCAGATGCCGGCAGGCTTCACGCGGCGAAGCTTTCAATACGAGGTCTCCGTGGCGACCGACTTCGCGATCACGTTCGGCCGCAACAAATATTGCGCCCGCATCCCCTTGAGCCGCCCGCAAATGGTCAAGGTCGTCGATTATCTGAACGATCTCAACGAACCCTATCGCACCGGCCGCAAAGTGTTCGATTGGAACGTCCTCACCCACAATTGTTCCCACGTCAACCACAACGCGCTGGCGGCCGGCGGCCTGTGGGACGAGTGGCCGATGGACAGGTTCGTCCTGGTCTCGATGTTCGATTTTCCGGTGCCGAAGAACGAATTCGTCAACGCGATGCGTCGCACCAACGACCTGCCGATCGACGATCCGGAGACGGTTTTCGATGATGAGGCGGCGCGCAAGCTGCTGCTGGAGGAGGGCCGCCTGCCGACGGAGCCGGGCGCGATCGCCGATCTGGACGTCATCGCCGAGCCGAACGAAGCCTACGACACCGACTCCAGGATCATCTTCTATGACGACCCGGTCCTTGGCGTCTATCAGCGCCGTTTCAACGAGATCATGACGGAGCCGCGATACTTCAGGCTTCGCGACAACCTGGTATATTTTGCAGTCTTGTATGAGAAAATGGAGCGCGAGCGGAAGCCCTTGGACTGGTATCTGGCGAAGCGAAAAGGGGACTCCGAGCAGGAGCGAAAGGCGTTTGGGATCTTCTATGAGAAATATTACGATTATCTCGGCCGGCAGAGGCAGGTCATCGCGCAACAGATCGCGTTGATCGATAAGACGAACCGCTGATTCGGCCACGAGGCGTATTGTGCAGCAGCTTTCCCTAAGTCATTTCACTGTCACCTCCGCCCTCGGCCGCGGACTGGATGCGACCTTGGCCGCCCTGCGGACGCGGCGTTCACCGCTGCGTCCTTGTGACTTCGAGACCGCCGACCTGCCGACCTATATCGGGGTGGTCGACGGCCTGGATGCCCATCCGGTGGGGGGCGTCCTGGCTGCCTACGATTGCCGGAACAACCGACTCGCCCAACTGGCACTGGACCAGGACGGTTTTCGCGATGCCGTGGCCGAAGCATCCGCGCGGCATGGCGCCGCGCGGATCGGGGTGTTCGCCGGAACCAGTACCGCCGCTCTCTTCGAGACCGAGCAGGCATTTCGCCATCTCGATCCGGCGACAGGGGCGCTGCCGCCCGACTTTCCCTATCGGGAAACGCACAATACCTTCTCGATCGCCGATTTCGTCCAGCATGCGCTCGGCCTGGAAGGCCCGGCCATGGCGATTTCCGCCGCCTGCGCCTCCACCGCAATGGGCTTTGGCGCCGCCATGCGGATGATCGCGTGCGGCCTGTGCGACGCCGCGGTGGTCGGCGGCGTCGACAGCCTCTGCCTCACCACGCTCTATGGCTTTCACGCTTTGCAACTCACCGCCGAGGAAGCCTGCCGGCCCTTCGACAGAGCCCGCGCCGGCATCTCGATCGGCGAGGCCGGCGGCTTCGCGCTGCTGGAGCGCGACCGCGGAGGATCGGACATCGCGTTGCTGGGCATTGGGGAGAGCAGCGACGCCTATCACATGTCGAGCCCCCATCCGGAAGGGCTAGGCGCGCGCCGGGCCATGGAAAAGGCGCTGGCCGCCGCCGGATTGCAGCCCGGAGACATCGATTACATCAATCTGCATGGCACCGCGACCAGGGTCGGGGACGCGGCCGAGGACAAGGCGATCTCCGGCTTGTTCGGCACCACTGTTCCCTGCAGTTCGACCAAGGGCTTCACCGGCCATACGCTCGGTGCCTCGGGGATCGTCGAGGCCGTCATTTCGGCGCTCGCTGTTCGGCACGGCCATATTCCGGCCAGCCCGACCACGCGCGAGGTCGATTCCGGCATCACCTGCCGCTACCTGACCGACGGCGCGGAGCGGCCGCTGAAGCGGGTCATGAGCAATTCATTCGGGTTCGGCGGCAGCAATTGCAGCTTGATCCTCGGGCAGGCGTGATGGAGCTTTATCTCCACGGGATCGGCCTCTGCACCCAGGGTTTGCCGAATTGGTCGACCGGCCGGGATGTGCTCGCCGGCGTTTCGCCCTATTGCGCGACCGAGATCATCATGGCCGCAAGCCCGCTGCTGCCGCCCGCTGAGCGGCGGCGCACCACGGATGCCGTCAAACTGGCAATGACCGTGGCCGGCGAGGCGGTGGCCCATGCGGGCCTGCGCGCCGAGGACACGATAGCGGTGTTCGCCTCGTCCGGCGGCGACGGCAAGACGATCACCGCGATCCTCGAGGCTCTGGCCTCGACCGGGCGCGAGGTTTCGCCGACGCGATTTCACAATTCGGTGCACAATGCGCCGGCCGGCTATTGGAGCATCGCCACCCGCTGCCGGGAGGCATCGACCAGTATCTGCGCCCATGACTACAGCTTCGCCGCCGGATTGATCGAGGCGGCCACGCGGGCTCTTGTCGAGCAGCGCCCGACCCTGCTCGTCGCCTACGATCTGCCCTATCCACCGGCGCTCGCCAGCTGCCGGACGATCGCAGCACCCTTCGGCACGGCGCTGGTGATCTCACCGCACCGAAGCGATACTGCCTTGGCGGCCCTTTCGATCGACTTACGGCAAAAGCCTATCGCCGAAACCGCCCTGGATGATTCCGCCCTGGAAGCTCTCCGCGCCGGCGTACCGGCTGCCCGTGCGTTGCCGATGCTCACGTCCGTCGCGCGGGGTGAGGCGCGAGTCACGGTCATTCCTTATGTCGCCGGCAGCGGCGTTGCCATCCGCGTGACACCGGTGATGCATGCTCGATAGCACCGCGATAGCCCGACTGATCCCGCACGCCGGCTCGATGTGCCTGCTGGCGGAAGTGTCGTTCTGGGATGCCAAGGTGATTCGCTGCATTGCCCGCAGCCACCGTGATTTCGACAATCCCCTGGCGGCCGGCGGTCGCCTCGGCGCCGCCTGCGGAGTCGAATATGCCGCCCAGGCAATGGCGGTTCATGGCGGCCTCTCCGACAGGCTCAAGCGTCGTCCCATGGCCGGTTATCTCATCAGTGTGCGGGCGCTGAGCCTGTATCGGGCCTATCTCAACGACCTCGACGCCGATCTGGTCGTCGAGGCTGAAATCCTTGCGGGAGAAGGAACGCGAATGTCCTATCGATTCAGCGTTAGTTGCCTGGGCGCGCTGATCCTGGAAGGCAGAGCGGCGGTGTTGCTTGAGGCCCCGACATGAGGCGGGCTCTGGTCACCGGCGGCAGCGGCGCCATCGGCGCCGCGATTTGCCGCAAGCTGGCCGAGGACGGCCTGCATGTCTATGTCCACGCCCACAAGGCCGCTGACCGGGGCGAGGCGGTCGCCGCCGAGATCCTCGCCACGGGCGGCTCGGCGGCCGCGGTTTCCTTCGACGTCACCGATGCCGACGCGGTGGCTGTCGCCTTGCAACGGATACTCGGCGACGGGCCGATCCAAGTTCTGGTCAACAATGCCGGACTCCACGATGACGCGGTGATGCCCGCCATGCGGCACGCCCAATGGTCCAGCGTCATCGACGTTTCGCTGGGCGGCTTCTTCAATGTTACCCAGCCGCTGCTGATGCCGATGATCGGCACGCGCTGGGGCCGGATCGTCACCATAACCTCGATATCCGGTCTGGTCGGCAATCGCGGCCAGGTCAATTACGCCGCCGCCAAGAGCGGGCTTCACGGCGCCACCAAGTCGCTCTCGCTGGAACTGGCCAGCCGAGGCATCACCGTCAACGCCATCGCCCCCGGGATCATCGCGTCCGAGATGAGCGAAAAGGCGTTCGACAGGCAGGCGATCGCCCGGCTGGTGCCGATGAAACGGGCCGGAACGCCCGGAGAGGTCGCCGACCTCGCTTCTTTCCTGACTTCGGACCGGGCTGCCTATATTTCAGGCCAGGTGATCTCGATCAATGGCGGAATGATCTGATCCGCCACCGCAGGACGATCCGCAGCCTCAGGACGAAACCGGCCAGCAACCGCGCATGCATCCAGGTCAACAGCACATTGTCGCGCAGATAGTTGAAATGGGAGACGCCGCCTTGGTCGGGGCGGAAATACTGCACCGGGGTGGGCAGGTTGATCGGCCGGAAACCCCGCCAGCACAGGCGCACGGCGGCCTCGGCATCGAAGTCGAAGCGCCGCATCCAGCGGCTCGACTCCATCACCTGGCGGAGTGCGGCGACCGGATAGACGCGAAAGCCGAACAGCGAATCGAATTGCCCGCCCCACAGCGTCTCGAGATTGGTGCCCCAATTCGACAATTTGCGCCCCAGCACGCGGATGCGCGGCGCACTGGAGTCGAAGATCGGACGGCCGAGGATCAGCGCGTCGGGGTTGGCCCGCGACTCGGCGATAAAGTCGGGAATCAGCCACGCCGGATGCTGGCCGTCGGCATCCATCGTCAGCACATGGGTAAAGCCGTCGGCTTCGGCATGCCTCAGCCCGTGCAGGATGGCCGCGCCCTTGCCCTGATTGCGGGGCAGGCGAAAGAGGCGGACTCCTGGGTCGTCGGCGAAGAACCGCTCCACCGTCAGGTCGCTGCCGTCGGTGCTGCCGTCGATCACCACCCAGACGGGCGCCCAGTGACGGCGGGCCGCCTGGACCGTCTCCAGCAGCTTGCCCCCGGTATCGTAGCTGGGAATCAGAACGAGATGGGTATTGCGCACCGCCATCGGGCGCGCAAGGGGCAGGATTGCGGAACGGGTCATTTGAACGAGGAAGGCGTCTTCATTGCCGGGGCGGCGGCCGGTCTGGCCAATTTCGCGAACCCCGTCTTCAGATAGAAAAGCCCCTTGAACAGGGCGAGCCGCGACCGGATCGGCGACTTGGCGCCGATATCCCCCGCCAGCAGGGACAGCACCGCTTCATAGATACGGAAATAATTGCGCGGCGCCATAAAGAGGCTGCGGATCGCCGGGCTGGTAATGCGGTAGATGAACCAGGTGAAGCGCGCGAGGTTCGCCTTGACCTCCTTCTCATACCGCTTCAACGCCTCGACCGCTTTTTCGGGATGGTCGAGGCAGGCCTCAACCGTGTCGGCCGCCAGGAAACCGCTTTGCATCGCCAGATAGACACCGGTCGAGAAGACGGGGTCGATGAAGCCGCACGCATCGCCGACCATCAGATAGCTGGGCCCGACGAGGCTTTCCGCCTGGTAGGAATAATTGCCTGTCCCCGTCGCCGGGCCGGTCAGGGTCGCGTCGCGCAGCCTGTACGCCAGCGCGGGGCATTTCGCGATCAGATCCTTGAGCAGGGCCGTCATGTCGCCATCGCGATTCTTGAAGATTTCCGGCTTCGACACGGCGCCGACGCTGGTGGTGCCGTCCGATAAGGGGATGAACCAGAACCAGCCCCCGGCGAACCAGAAGATGCTGATATGCCCTTCATCGCGCCCCTGAAGCCGCTCGGCGCCGGTGAAATGGCCGAAGACCGAGGCGCTCTCATGGCGGCGGTTGCGCCGCTTCACCTTCAATCGTGATGCCAGGAATGTGTCGCGGCCGGTTGCATCGATCACGAAGCGCCCCCGGAATTGGCGTATCTCGCCATCCGCCATCGTGGCGGTGACGACACCGCCGCCTTCCGCCGGAAACTCGACCTCGGTCACGCGGCAGTCCTCGACGGCTTGCGCGCCCTTGGCCTTGGCATTGTCGAACAGGATCTTGTCGAACTCGGAGCGGCGGACCTGGAACGAGGAATTCATCTCCTTGTGCCAGCCGTCGCCGAACTCCAGCAAGCTCGGCTTGTCATGGTCAGGAGAGACAAACTCGATGCCGTATTTCGGCATGCCGATGCGCTCAACCTCTTCCCTGACGCCCAGCTTGTCGAACAGCGGCATGTTGAAAGGCAGCAGGGATTCGCCGATGTGGAAGCGCGGATGCTTGTCTTTTTCGATCAGGGTGACGCTTTTGCCGCGCGCCGCCAGGAGGGCCGCCACGGTGGATCCAGCCGGCCCGCCGCCGAGAACGACGACATCCCGCGGGCGGGCATTTTCATCGGCAAAAATTGCGACCAACGCCAGCTCCCGGCCTGTTTTCGCAGCACCTCATTGTGCGGGTACTGGCCATGAATTCAGCACTATCATAACGATTTGCCCTTTGCCAGACGCATTGCTGAGGCGAAGCTATGTTCACGCGTTCACCAACCGAGGAATGATTGTGCCGGGATCTGTTTCGAAACTCGAGCGAGCCGTCGCGATCGGGCGGGAGGCTCCGTTGACGCTTGATTATGCCGATGCGTCAACTGCCCGTGCGTTGCTCGCTCATCCCGCCCTGATCCTGGGTGTCGTCGGCTATGGCGCGGAGCGCCCGGATTTCCTTCCCGCTTCGTGCCCCTTCGTCGCCACGCCGCTGACGCCGGCCGAGGGCCCCGCGATGGTCGAGATCTGGCGCACGGCCAACCCCTGCGGCCCGGTCAAGGTCGGCGAGGTGACGGGCGCCCGCAACGATGAGCTCGCGTTCGGATCGGTCGTGATCGACGAGGCCGGGGCCGGTTCGCTGGAGGCAGCCGTCGAGGCCGCCTATCTCGCCATTTTCGACTTCCTGGACGAGACGGGCTTTGCAGCACCCATCCGCTTCTGGAACTATCTGACGGCGATCACCGAGGATGAAGACGGCATCGAACGCTACAGGCGTTTCAATATCGGCCGGCATGAGGCATTCGCGGCGCGCTTGCGCCAGCCCTTGCCGCCGGCCGCCAGCGGCGTCGGCGGGTGTCATGGCTCCTCGGTGATCTATTTCCTCGCCGCGCACGAGCCGGCCCTGACCGTGGAAAATCCGCGTCAGGTCAGCGCCTATTCCTATCCGCCGATCTATGGGCCGCGCAGCCCCAGCTTCTCGCGCGCCTCGATCCATGCCTTGGGACCAGCGCAGACCCTGTTCATCTCCGGAACCGCCAGTATCGTCGGTCATGAGACTCTCCATCCGGACGATCTTCGTGGCCAGATCGACGAGACGATCGAGAATCTGCGCGCCGTTATCGGAGCGGCGGAGCGGACTGCGGCGGCGCCCCTGGGCGAGCATTGGGCATTCAAGATCTATCTTCACGATGCCGGCTATCGCGAAACGGTCGACCGCGCGGTCGAGACGGTATTCGGCCCAGGATGCCAGCGCCTTTATCTCCGGGGCGACATGTGCCGCTCGGAGCTGCTGCTGGAGATCGAAGCGGTCGGGCGTTTCGCCTTGGGAGCTAATATCGAGTGACCGCAAAAGAGGGCAGACCACCACTCCAGACTACTTCAGCGCATCCAGCCGCTGCTTGATGTCAGCGCGCTCAGGCTGGTCCGCCGGCATCTTCGCTAACAGCTTTTCCCAATACTTGCGCGCTTCCGCCGCATGGCCGCCTGAAGCTTCCGAGACGCCGAGATAATAGAGCGCCGTCACATTGTCGGGATCGAGCTTGATGATGTCATGCAAGGTCGCGACGAAATCAGCCGGCAGCTTGTCCTCGGGCGCATCGCCCATCTGGATCTGCGCCAAAGCCAGACGCGGCTCGACTGCTTCCGGCTTCAGCTTGATGGCATGAACAGCCGCGTCCTTGGCCTTGTCGGTCTCTTTCAGCACCTTGTAGCTCATGGCCAGGCGCATCCAGCCGTCGAAATCGTCCGGCTTGTCCTTGAGCTTGGCCGCCAACCCGTCGACCATCGAGCGGATGGTGGCGTCGCGCTGCTCGGGCGCCATGCTGGCGATGGCGGCCGCGGCGCCGGGGTTGGCTTCCGGGCCCTTGGGAATTTCGGGGGCAGCCGGCGGCACCGAGGCGGGATCGAAGCCGCCCTGTTTGGCCGCTTCGGCGATATGCTGGCGCAAAGCCGGCAGCCAGGGCGCGTCCCCGCCGCTGTCCTTCTCCAGGTCGCGCCAGATCGCCACCGCCTTGTTGAACTCGCCGATCTGCGCGTAGCCGAGGCCGATATAGAAACGGGCCTGAGGGTTGTGCGGATCCTCCGCCAGGGCTTGCAGGAATTCGTGGCGTGCTTCCGGTCCGACCATGCCGCCCTGAGTCATCGTCACCGCTTCGCCCCACGAGGATGCCATGGTGCCGTCCTGCACGCCGAGCGCCTGGGCCTGACGGAAAGCCTCGACCGCTTCCTGATAGCGCTGCAGGGTCATGTAGCCTTCGCCGAGGCGGCGATAGCCGTCGCCATCGGGCTGGGCCTGCAGATGAGCGGCCAGCTGGCCGAGAAGCGCTTCCATCTTGAAGGCGGGATCCGCCTGGCGGGCGGCGAAGGGCTTGCCCGGCAGCTCCGGCGCGCCGAGGCGGGAATAGATCACCGCGGCGATCAGCGGCAGGCCGAGGCCGAGCAGCAGAGCCAGCGGCAATTGCAGACGCGAAGCGGATCGCGGGGCGCTGTCGGTTTCCTCGGCGGCGAGAATACGGCGGTGGATCTCGGTGCGCGCCGCCTCGGCCTGGTCGGCCGCCAGCACGCCGCGCTCCTTATCGCGGTCGAGTTCGGCCAATTGTTCGCGATAGACCTGCAGATCGAAGGCGGAGCGGGCCAGCGGATCGGCGGCGCGGCGGAGCAGCGGCACCACCAGCAGCGCTCCGGTGGCGAGCGCCAGGAGGACGAAGATCACCCACAACATCATGACGCGACATCATCCTTCAGGAGGCGGTCGAGCCGCGCCTTCTCTTCGGCCGACAAAGCATCGGCGACGGGTTTCAGGCGGCGCTGGCGATAGACCGCCAGGGCGGCGGCGAGGCCGGCCAGCAGAAACAGCGGCGGCGCGAACCACAGCACCAGGGTCGTCTTCTTGAAGGGCGGCTTGAGCAGCACGTAATCACCGTACCGATCGACCAGGAACTGCTTGGCCTGCTCGTTCGTGTCGCCGGCCGTCAGGCGCTGGCGCAGCAGCACGCGCAGATCGTGGGCCAGCGGCGCGTCGGAATCGTCGATCGACTGGTTCTGGCAGACCAGGCAGCGCAGATCGCGACTGATCTCGCGGGCCCGGGCCTCGAGCGCCGGATCGGCCAGCATCTCGTCGGGCTGCACGGCGTAAGCGGAGACGGCAACCAGGACGGCCAGCAAGGCGACGATCACGCGCCTCATTTGTTGAGCTCGGCGATCAGCGGCAGCAGCTTGTGCTGGATCTCGTCGGGGCTGAAGGGCTTCTTCCAGGCATAGCGGATGCGGCCTTCGCGGTCGATCAGATAGCTTTCCGGCACGCCATAGAGGCCGAAATCGATCGCAACCCGCCCGTCGAGATCGGCAGCGACCACCTTGTAGGGATTGCCCAGGCTGGCCAGCCAGGCGGTGGCGTCCTCGGGCTTGTTCTCATAGGCGATGCCGACCAGTTGGACCTTGTCGGACAGCTGGGACAGCAAAGGATGCTCGCCGCGGCAGGGCACGCACCAGGAGGCGAAGAAATTGACCAGCGTCACCTTGCCCTTGAGGTCGGCCGAGGAAAAACCGGGGCCGCCCTGAATCAGCGGCGGCAGCGCGAAATCGGGCGCCGCCTTGTCGATCAGCACCGTCTTGATCTCGTCGGGCATGTCGCCCTGATTCATCTTGACCAGCCGCACGCCGAAAAAGCCGAGCAGCACGACGAACAAAGCGAGCGGAACCAGCACCGGCCAGCGCATCTTGAGTCCCTACGCCTTGACGGCGGCGGTAGCCGCCGCGCGCTTCGGCGCGCCGATGCGAAAGCGGCGGTCGGACAGCGAGACCAGCCCGCCGAACACCATCACCACCGCGCCGATGAAGATCCAGGGCGCCAGCATGTTGTAATAGAGCCGGGTGACATAGCCGCCGCCGCTGGGCTCGCCGATCACCACATAGAGATCGCCGAGGAAATTGGTGTGGATGGCGGCGTCGGTGACCGGGCGCGGCGGATTGCGGTAGGACCGCTTCTCCGGATGCAGCACCAGGGTCGTATCGCCCTTCTTCGCCGTGAACTGCGCGCGCAACGCCGTGTAATTCGGGCCGGGCACATTGTCCTCGATGCCGTCCAGCGTCACCTGATAGCCGGCAACGTCGACGGTCTGGCCGATCTGCATCACCTGGATATGCTCGGTCTTCCAGGCGGTCGAGCCGGTGATGCCGGCGATGACGATGCCGAGGCCCAGATGCGCGAGGGTCATGCCGTGCGCGGCGCGCGGCGTATTGCGCAGCCGGCGCCAAAATCCCGCTTTGAGCCGCACGCGCTCGGTCCATTCGAACAGGCTGCCGAGGATCAGCCAGGCCGACAACGCGATACCGCCGGCCGCCCACAGCGGGCCGGTGCTGCCGCCTTGGATCAGCCAGGCGGCGATGGCGGCGACGATGGCCAGGACGAAGACGAATTTCAGCCGGCCCAGCGCGCCGGGCAGATCGCCGCGCTTCCAGGACAGGAAGGGGCCGATCGCCATCACCAGCACCAGCGGGATCATCAAGGGCAGGAACACCGCATTGAAGAAGGGCGGCCCGACCGACAGCTTGCCGAGATCGAGCGCGTCGGCGATCAGCGGATAGAGCGTGCCGAGCAGAACGGTGCCGGCCGCCGTCGAGAGCAGCACATTGTTGATCAACAGCGCGCCTTCGCGCGATACCGGCGCGAACAGCCCGCCGCCCGCCATCTTGCCGGCGCGCAGGGCGAACATCAGCAGCGAGCCGCCAGTGCAGATGCCCAGCAGAGCCAGCACGAAGACGCCGCGCGCCGGGTCGGACGCGAAACTATGCACCGAGGTCAGGATGCCCGAACGCACCAGGAAAGTGCCCAGCAGCGACAGCGAGAAGGTCAGGATGGCCAGCAGGATGGTCCAGCCGCGCAGCGCGTCGCGCTTCTCGACGACGATGGCCGAATGCAGCAGCGCGGTGCCGGCTAGCCACGGCATGAAGGAGGCGTTCTCGACCGGATCCCAATACCACCAGCCGCCCCAGCCCAGCGTGTAATAGGCCCACCAGGAGCCCATGGCGATGCCCAGCGTCAGCGCGCACCAGGCGGCCAGGGTCCAGGGCCGGACCCATCTCGCCCAGGCGGCGTCGACGCGGCCTTCGATCAGGGCGGCGATGGCGAAGGAGAAAGCCATCGAGAAGCCGACATAGCCGAGATAGAGGAAGGGCGGATGGAAAGCGAGGCCGGGATCCTGCAGCAGCGGATTGAGCCCCTGCCCGTTCAGCGGCGCCGGATCGAGGCGGGCGAAGGGGTTGGAGGTCAGCAGGATGAACAGCAGGAAACCGACCGAGATCATCGCCTGCACCGACAGCACGCGGGCCTTCAAGGTGCTGGGCAGATTGCCGCCGAACAGCCCGACCGCAGCACCATAGAGCGCCAGGATCAGCACCCACAGAAGCATCGAGCCCTCGTGATTGCCCCAGACGCCCGATATCTTGTAGAGCAGCGGCTTGTCGGTATGCGAGTTCTCGGCCACGTTCAGCACCGAAAAATCACTCGTGACGTAACAGGCCATCAGTGCGCCGAAAGCAATGGCGATCAACAGGAACTGCGCCATAGCAGCCGGAGCCGCCAGGGCCATGCGGGCGGGATCGCGCTTGGCGGCGCCCATCAGCGGCACCACCGCCTGGGTCAGCGCCACCAGCAATGCGAGGATCAGTGCGAAATGGCCGGTCTCTGGGATCATTTTGCTGTGTCGGCCCCTTCCTGCCAGCGGCCCGATTTTTTCAACTGATCGGCCACGTCCTTGGGCATGTATTTCTCATCGTGCTTGGCCAGCACTTCCGAGGCGTGGAACACGCCATCCGTGCCGACCCGGCCTTCCGCCACCACGCCCTGGCCCTCGCGGAACAGGTCGGGCAGCACGCCGGTATAGGTCACCTTCAAGGTCGCGGTGAGATCCGTGACGGTGAAGGTGGTGGTCTCGTGATCCTTGGCCACCGAGCCCTTCTCGACCAGCCCGCCGAGGCGGACTCGGCGATCGGGGCCGATCTGCTTCCCGGTCATTTCCGAGGGCGTGTAGAAATAGACCAGCGTGTCGCCCATCGCGGTGAGCACCAGCGCCGTGGCGCCGCCGATCGCCAGCATGCCGAGCAGCACGAAATAGAGACGGCGCTGTTTTCGCGTCACGGAAGTTGATCCCGCAGCTTGGCCAGATCGCGCTCACGGACCCTGACGCTACGCCAGGCGGTACCCGCCAGTCCCAGCATCACGATCACCGACAGCCCATAGGCCGGCCAGACGAAGGCGGCGTACCCGCCCATCTCCAGATAGTTATTCATGAAGCCCTCAAGCGCCGGGCGCGCATTCCTCGTCGGCTTTGCCGACAGAACATTAAGGTTCGCATGCAAGGCATGCGGGGCGCTGGGCTACCGCGCCAACCTATACCGCCTTTGTGATCGACGCTGTCGGCAGCGCGGGCGTGCAGTCGCACGCCTGGTCTTTTGTGGACCCCATTCATTGGCTTGATACCTGCAGTTGCCCCATCCGCAGGGCGCGGATCTTGGCGGCCAGGATCTCGCTCTTGACCCGCACCAGCAACACGGTGACGTAGAAGAAGGTGTAGCCGAACGCCATCAGCATCAGCGGCAGCAGCATATGCGGATCGATCGACGGCATGCCCATCTTCGAGACGCTGGCCGGCTGATGCAGCGTGTTCCACCAATCGACCGAGAATTTGATGATCGGCACATTGACGAAGCCGGCCAGGGCCAGGATCGCCGCCGCCTTCGCCCCGCGCGCCGCATCGTCGAACGCGTTCAACAGCGCCATATGGCCGAGATAGAGGAAGAACAGGATCAGCACCGAGGTCAGGCGCGCGTCCCACGCCCACCAGGTGCCCCACATCGGCTTGCCCCACAGCGAGCCGGTCACCAGGCACAGCAGCGCGAAGCAGGCGCCGAGCGGCGAAGCGGCACGGGCGACCAGGTCGGCCAGCGGGTGCTTCCAGATCAGGGCGAAGGCGGACGAGATGGCCACCGTGCTGTAGCCGGCCATGGCCAGCCAGGCGGAGGGCACATGCACATACATGATGCGCACCGATTCGCCCTGCTGGTAATCGGCCGGCGAATCGAACAGGGCGAAATAGAGTCCCGAGCCCAGCAACAGCACCGCGGCGGCGGCCGTCCAGGGCATCACGGCCGAAGCCAGCCGCATGAAGCGCGTGGGGTTGGCGAGGCGGTCGAAGAAGGAACTCATGGCGGTTTGTTCTACTCCGCGGCCGCGTCGAAAACCAGGGCCATGCTCCCCGCGCGATCGCGCCGCAGCGAGATGCCGAGGTAATTAGCAATCGAAACATGGGCTGTGCCGTGCGGCGCGTGATGGGTGGCGGTCACGACCATGACGTCCGCCCCCGCCCGTTCGCCGGCCTCGATGCCCGCCGGCGCATCCTCGAACACCAGGCACTCGGCGGGATCGACGCCCAGGCGCGCCGCCGCCAGCTGGTAACCTTCCGGGGCCGGCTTGCCGGCGGTGACGTCTTCGGCGGTGACGATCACTTTCGGCGGCGTGATGCCGGCCGCCGCCATACGCACCTCCATCAAATCGCGGTCGGCCGAGGTAACCAGGGCCCAGTTGTCGGACGGCAGCGAGGCCAGGAATTCGAGCGCGCCGGGAATCGCGTGCACCCCGTCCAATTCCTCGCGCTCCTCGTTGGAAATAAGGGCTGCTTCGGTTTCGGGATCGAGATCGGACCGGTCGAGGCTGCGGATGACATCGACCGTGCGGACGCCATGGAGGATCGACATCAGATAAGCGACATCGACACCGTTCTTCTCGGCCCAACGCGTATAGACGCGCTCGGCCACCGCCGTAGAACTGATCAGGGTCCCATCCATGTCGAAGAGAAAAGCGGCGTAGTTCTTGCGCGGCATATCGACCATACGAATTTTCCCACCTCTTTATTCCACCGCCTGGCGCAGCGCGGCCACGGTGGCCAACGGCGCCAGCGGCAAGGCGGCCAGCAGAAGGCCGCCCAAAATCAGCAGATGTCCCCGCACCGGCAACCCCTGCGCCGCCGCGTCCACCGCGCCAACGGCGAAGATCAGCACCGGCACATAGAGCGGCAGGATCAGCAGCGACAGCAGCACGCCGCCGCGCCGCGCGCCCAGCACCAACGCCGCGCCCATCGCGCCGATCAGGCTCAAGGTCGGAGTACCTAGCAAAAGCGTCAGCATCAAGGCGGGAAAGGCGTCCTCGCGCAGATGCAGCAGCAGGGCCAGCACGGGTGCTGCCAGCAGCATCGGCACGGCGGTGGTCAGCCAATGGGCGATGATCTTGCCGATCACCAGGATTTCCAGCGCCGTCGGCGTCAGGGTCAGCAATTCCAGCGAACCATCCTCGTAATCGCCCTGGAACAGGCGGTCGAGCGACAGCATCGAGGCCAGCAGCGCCGTCACCCACAGGATGCCGGCGGCGGTGCGTTCCAGCAGATTGCTTTCCGGCCCCAGTCCAAAGGGAAACAGGGTGACGGTCAGCACGAAGAAGCCAACCACCATCAGGCTGTCGCTTCCTTGACGCAGCGCAAGTTTCAGGTCGCGCAGGATCACGGTGGAGAGGCGGTTCATATCCAGATCCCCATCACCTGTTCGGCGGTCGGCGCGAAATCAGCCATCTGCAGCACTTCGGCCTCGGGCAGTTCGATGTCGGCATGGGTGGACAGCGCCACCATGCCGCCGGCGGCGCGATGCTCGGCCAGCAGGGCCTCCAGCCGCGCCACCGAATCGCGGTCGAGCCCGACCGACGGCTCGTCGAGCAGCCACAAAGGCGCCGGCGCCGCCAGCAGTCGGGCCAGGGCCAGGCGGCGCGTCTGCCCGGCCGACAGCAGCTTGCCGGGGGTTTGCGCCAGCGGCGTCAGATTGAAGGCGGCCAGCGCTTTGGCGATTCTTTCGGACGGCGTGGCCGGGTCATGCAGGCGGGCCCAGAACAGCAGATTTTCCTCGACGGTCAGCACCGGTTTCACCGCATCCTGATGGCCGAGATAATGCAGGCGGCCGACATGGGCCTCGCGCTCTCTGAGCTTTTCCTCGCCCCAGAACAGCGTGCCGGCGGCCGGCTTTAGAAGGCCGGCCAACAGGCGCAGCAGACTCGACTTGCCGCTGCCGTTGCGGCCAAGCAGCAGCAACGCCCCGCCAGGCGGCATGGAGAATCCCAATCCTTGGAAGATCAGCCTGTCGCCGCGGCGGCAGGCCAGCTGGTCAGCGCGGAAGGCGGCAATATCGGCAAAGCTCATGGGGCGGAACCATAACAAATTCCGCGCCTACGCCAAGCCGCGTTTTGCTTTTCCCGAAGTCGTCACCGCGCCCCGTTCCGTCACCCCTGCGAAGGCAGGGGGCCACCATGGGCCTGAGTCTGACCTCGACGTGGATCCCTGCCTGCGCAGGGATGACGATTACCTTTGGACCTTCGTTCCAACCCGCACCTGAGGAGGGTGTCACCCCCGCACCTCCTCCTTGATGCCGCGGATAAAGGCGGAGAAATCGTCATGCAGTCGGCGCGATTGGCCAGCCAACATCTCCACCGCATCCGCAATGGTGCCGGCGGCGCGGTCGGTCTCGTCGGTAGCATGGCGCAGCACGCTGATATTCTCGGTCACGATCTGGGTGCCGGCCGCGGCGTCCTGGGCGTTGCGCGAAATTTCCAGCGTCGCGTCGCCCTGCTGAGCCACGGCCGAGGCGATCTCGTTGCTGATGGCGTTGATCTCATTGATCGTTCCGGCGATGCGGCTGATGGCCTGCACCGCGTCCTGGGTCGCCGCCTGCACCGACGAGATCTGCTGGGTGATGTCCTCGGTGGCGCGCGCGGTCTGGCTGGCCAGCGTCTTGACCTCGCCGGCCACCACCGCGAAACCCTTGCCGGCGTCGCCGGCGCGGGCCGCCTCGATAGTGGCGTTGAGCGCGAGGAGATTGGTCTGGCTGGCGATGCTCTGGATCAGACTGACCACGTCGCCGATCTTGTACGCCGCCGCGGCCAGGCTTCCCACCATCTCATTGGCCCGGTTGGCCTCGCCCACCGCCGCCTGCGACACTTCGGTCGAACGCCGCGCCTGATGACCGATCTCGCTGACGGTGGCCGACAATTCCTCGGTGGCGGCGGCGACCCGCTGGACATTGCCCGACAGGGTCAAGGCGGTGCCGTCGACCTCGCCCAGGCGCGAGCGGACCTCGCCCGAGACGCTGGCCAGATTGCCGGCCTGGCCGCCCAGCTGCTCGGTCGAGCGGCTGACCGAATCGACAACCCCCATCACCGAGCCCTCCAGCCGCTCGGCCAGACGACCGCGCTCCTGGCGCGCCTGTTCGGCCAAAGCGCGCTCGGCCTCGGCCTGCCTCTCGCGCAGGGCGTGGCTTTCCGACAATCTATCCTTGAAGATTCCGAGCGCGGTGGCGATGCGGCCGATCTCGTCCTGGCGGCCAGCATAGGGGATGACGACGTCGAGTTCGCCATGGGTCAGGCGCGAGATCAGATCGGCGATGGCGACGACCGGGCGGGAGATATTGCGGCCGACGGCGATCGACAGGGCCACGGCGACGACCACCGCCACCAGGGTCAGGAGCCCGGTGAAGAGGCGCGAGGAAGCGACGGCGCTGTTCATCGACTGGATGGCTGATGTCTCGCCGGCCGAGGCGGATTGGCGCATCTCGGAGAGCTCGGCCACCAGCTTGTCGGACGCGGCGCGGCGCGCGGCGTTGGCGGACGAGAACTTGTCCGTGGCCGCGATCAGCTTGTCGAGCGACGCCTGATATTTGTCGAACTGAGGCGCCAGCGCGGTCATGAAATTCTTGATGCGCGGCGACTCGGCGCCGTCCTTCAGATGGCCGATCACCGCCGCCAGGCCATCGAGATATTGCTTGGCGGTGGCGGCCTGGGCGGGATCGCGGCTGGCGAGATAGCGCGCCGCCGCCGCCGAGGCGGCCAGCTGCCCGTCATTGAGACGGATCGCCAGCGGCAGGGAGCCGCCATGGCCCTCGCGCACCAGCACGACGACGGCGGCCGAGGCGACGGTGTTGACGCCGACGGCGGCTTTGGAGAAATCGCCCGAGCCGGCGCGGCGCTCGGCGATGGCGGCCAAGGTGGCCTTGGTCGCTTCGTCATAATCGGCATAGGACGCCAACATCGTCTGCAGACGCGCCTGATCCTCGGGCGCGGTCATGGCGGCGCGGGTCGCCTCGACCTTGGCCTTCAGCGCCTCCTCGGTTTTCCTGACGCGGCCGAGATCGGCGTCGGTCTCGGTCAGGGCGTAGGTGGCGGAGAGAGCGATCGACTCGCGCAGGGTTTCGGCCAGGGCGCCGCCCTTCTCGTTGATCGCGGCGGCGCGCTCGACCTGGTTAGCCGAGCGGTCGACCGAGCCGACATTGATCCAGGCCACCAGGCCGGTGAGCAGCAGCAGCGCCAGCAGCGTACCGAGGGCGGCGCTGATGCGCTGACTGATGGTGAGACGCGACAGGAAAGACATCATCCCACCCCTTATCTGACGGCGTCGATCTTGTTCAGCAGCTCGGTGCCGAACTTCTTCTCATAGTCCGGGCGCACCGACTGCATGGCGGCGACGAAGGCGGCGCGGTCGATCTGCTCGGTCACTTCCATGCCCTGCTTGCGCAGATCCTCGACCCCGCTTTTCTGCGCCTCGGCGGCGAAACGGCGCGAAGCCTCGGCGCCGATCTTGGCGGCGGCAAGGATGGCCGCGCGATCGGCATCCGAGAATTCCTTCCAGCTTTCGGCCGAGACCAGGATCGCGGCCGGGTCGTAGACGTGGCTCGACAGGGTCAGATATTTCTGCACCGAGACGAATTTGCCCGACAGGATGGTGGCGATCGGATTCTCCTCGCCGTCGACCTGTCCGGTCTGCAGGGCGGCGTAGAGCTGCGGAAAGCCGATCGCGGCGGTCTCGGCGCCCAGCGCCTTGAAGCCGGCCACCATCACCTCGGATTGCGGCAGGCGCAGCTTCAGCCCCTTGAGGTCGTCGGGCGTGCGGATCGGGTGCTTGGCGTTGGTCAGCTGGCGCATACCGTTCTCGCCCCAGGCCAGGCCGATCACCCCCTTGTCGCGCAGCTTGTCGAGATAAGACTGGCCGAGCGGGCTGTCGAACACCTTGTGGGCATGCTCGGCGTCGCGGAACAGGAAGGGAATCGAGAAGACCCCGACTTCGGGCAGGATGTTGGGCAGCGCCGCCCCGGAGATGAGCGCGAAATCGACCGAGCCGAGCTTGAGCCCGTCCAGCATCTCGACTTCGCCACCCAGGGTGGAGTTGGGATATTGCTCGAGACGGATGCGGCCGCCGGTGCGCTTAGCGACCTCGTCGGCGAAGGCGGAAGCGCCGGCGCCAAGCTGCGAATTGGGCGAAAGCAGATAGCCGATGCGATAGGTCTTCTGCTGCGCGAACGCGCACGTCGTCGTCGTTGCGGCCACCGTCAGAGACAGCAGCAGCGCCATGAGGCCCCGAACGAACAAGATTACCCCCCGAACCGCAAGAATTCCCCCGCTACACTCCTTGATTGTGTCAACCTTTACAAGCCTTCTCGTGATACCGTTCCCGCAGGCCGCACATGGCTGTTTCCCTACAACAAATCTTCCCTCGCGCGCGGCGCCGGAGTATGGTGCGCCCGAACCTCGCCTAGAGGTGGGAACGGGCATTTTTCTTTCGGCGCACCGGGCGAGCCAGACATGTCTGACTCGTGTCCTTCCCAAGCTCCAAAATTGTGAAAGGAACACCATGCTCGAAGCCTATCGTCAGCATGTGGCCGAACGCGCCGCCCTCGGTATCCCCCCGCTGCCTTTGTCGGCGGAACAGACCGGCCAGCTGGTCACCCTGCTCCAGAGCCCGCCCAAGGGCGAGGAAGACTTCCTCCTCGACCTGATCACCAACCGCGTCCCCGCCGGTGTGGATGACGCCGCCGCGGTCAAGGCCGCCTATCTTGCCGCCATCCTCGACGGCAAGGATCAGAGCCCGCTGATCAGCCGCGCACACGCGACCCAGCTGCTCGGCACCATGCTGGGCGGCTTCAACATCAAGCCCTTGATCAAGGCGCTCGAAGACAAGGAGTGCGGCGCCGCCGCCGTCGAGGGTCTGAAGACCACGCTGCTGGTGTTCGACTATTTCCACGACGTCAAGGAGCTGGCCGACAAGGGCAATCAGAACGCCAAGACCCTGCTGCAGAGCTGGGCCGACGCCGAATGGTTCACCTCGCGCCCGGAAGTGCCCGAGAGCCTGACCGTCACCATTTTCAAGGTGTCGGGCGAGACCAACACGGATGATCTGTCCCCGGCCCCCGACGCCTGGAGCCGCCCCGACATTCCGCTGCACGCTCTGGCGATGCTGAAGAATCCGCGCCCGGGCATCGAGCCCGAGGAGCCCGGCAAGCGCGGCCCGATCAAGGCGCTCGACGCGCTGTTCCAGAAGGGCCACCAGATCGCCTATGTCGGCGACGTGGTCGGCACCGGCTCGTCGCGCAAATCGGCGACGAACTCGGTCCTGTGGTGGACCGGCCAGGACATTCCCTACGTGCCGAACAAGCGCTTCGGTGGCGTTTGTTTGGGCACCAAGATCGCCCCGATCTTCTACAACACCATGGAAGATGCCGGCGCTCTGCCGATCGAGCTGGATGTCAATCAGATGGAGACCGGCGACGTCGTCGAGCTGCGCCCCTATGAGGGCAAGGCGCTGAAGGACGGCAAGGTCATCTCGGAATTCACGCTGAAATCCGACGTGATCTTCGACGAAGTGCGCGCCGGCGGCCGCATTCCGCTGATCATCGGCCGCGGCCTGACCGCCCGGGCCCGCGAAGCACTGGGCCTGCCCACCTCGACCCTGTTCCGCCTGAACGCCGTTCCGGCCGATACCGGCAAGGGCTTCACGCTGGCCCAGAAGATGGTCGGCCGCGCGTGTGGCCTGCCCGAAGGCACGGGCGTCCGTCCGGGCGCCTATTGCGAGCCGAAGATGACCACCGTCGGTTCGCAGGACACCACCGGCCCGATGACCCGCGACGAGCTGAAGGATCTCGCCTGCCTCGGTTTCTCGGCCGACATGGTGATGCAGTCCTTCTGCCACACCGCCGCCTATCCGAAGCCGGTCGACGTCAAGACGCATCATG
>Ga0302314_10001151_pt1 | contig 49374 bp, 46 predicted proteins | sample III_Palsa_N2_3_FD_200533 | JGI IMG/M metagenome (GOLD analysis project Ga0302314, IMG submission 200533) | Peat permafrost microbial communities from Stordalen Mire near Abisko, Sweden - III_Palsa_N2_3 | ecosystem: Environmental > Terrestrial > Soil > Palsa > Peat permafrost | place: Sweden... | reverse complement strand
CGGTGACCGTGGAGGTCAGGGCGTGGAAGCTCGGATAGGTCTCCACGGTGAAGAGGGCCGGAACCCGCACCGAGCCCGGCGCCGAGATCCGCGCCAGGTCGTTGCGCAGCAGGTCGACGATCATCAGGTTCTCGGCCCGCTGCTTGGGGTCGGCGGCGAGGGCGGCCTGGGCGGCTCGGTCGGCGGCGGGATCGGCGCCGCGGGCGCCGGTGCCCTTCATCGGCCGCGTCGTCGCCTGCCCGTCCGCCACCCGCACCCAGAGCTCCGGCGACACCGAGAGCACCGTCATGTCCTCCAGCGCCGCCACCCCGCCATGGCCCACCGGCTGGCGGGCGCGCAGGGCGGCGTAGAGGCCGAGCGGATCGCCGGCGTATCGAAAGCGCAGCGGGAAGGTCAGGTTGACCTGGTAGACGTCGCCGGCCTCGATCAGCCGCAATACCTGCTCGACCTTTTCGACATGACGCGCCCGGTCATGCCCGCTTCGCAATTCGGTGATCGGCGGCGGCGGCCCGAGCTTGGCGAACGCCGCATCCAGCGCCGCCGCGCTGACCAGCCGCGGCGCCTCGAACAGCCCCATCCAGATCAGCGGCGCGTCGCGGCGGCCGGGCATCAGCCGCGCCAGCCTCGGCTCGAGCGCATAGCCCAACTCATAGGAAAACAGCCCAGCCGCGTGCAGCCCCTCGGCGAGGGCCGCCTCGATCTGGCGGAACGCGGCTTCGACGCCGGCCGGGTCGTCACAGCGCACGACCGAGCGGGGCGCGGCGTAGAGCCGGCCACCCGCGCCGGCCGCGAGCCGGTCCTCCAGCAGCACGTAAGGCGGCGTCAGGCTGTCGAGAACGAAGTCTTCCAAGGCGGATGCCATCCCATGCGGCGCGGCCGCATTATTGCATATAAGGATATCTTTATATCCACCAGCGTCACGAAGCCGAGTGGAAGCTCTCAGTGCACGCCACCCGCTCCACACTTCTGTTGACTTCCACATAAGTGTGGAAGACCTTACCTGTATGAACGCGGGCGAGCTGAGGCGCTGGTTGGCGCGGCAGGGATGCACGTTCGAGACGCACAAGGGCGGCTCGGGTCATGTGACCGTGCGCCTCGGCGACAGGACCAGCCAGTTGCCGATGCACGGCGCGGCCAAGGAGCTGGGCTCCGGGCTGGTGGCGAAGATCAAGAAGGACTTGGGCCTGCGATGAGAGCTTTCCGGATCGTACTGACGCCCGACGACAACGGGACCTTCCTCGTCACCTGCCCCGCGCTGCCCGAGGTGACCACTTTTGGCGAGACCGAGGAAGACTGCGCGAGGAATGCGATGGGCGCGATCGAAGAGGCGCTGGCGGCGCGTATCGCGCGCGGCGCCGAGATTCCGGCGGCCGACGCTTCAGGGCTCGGGCTGGAAGATCACTCGGTCCGCCTCGCCACACTGCGCGCGCTCCCCGAGCTGAAGGTCGAACTCTACCAAGCCCTGGCGCACGCCGGCATCACCCGCGCGGAGTTGGCCAGGCGGCTGAACTGGAAGCGCAACTCGGTCGACCGCCTGTTCCAACTCGACCACGCCTCCCGCCTCGACCAGATAGAAGCGGCCGCGGCGGCGCTGGGACTGGCGGTCGAGGCTCAGATCGTCGAGCAAGCGTAAGTCTGGCCGCACAAAACGCAGAATTATGTCGGCGACCTATGCGTCAGGCCCGCGGAAACCCCGGCGCTGTACCGCGGCGAGCACCTTTCGATTGATCGCCACCCGCGACGCCAACTGCTTGTCCGACAGGTTGCGCTTGCGCTGGGTCAACGCGGTCGTAACCCTGGTCTTGCAGGAGTCGAATGAGACGGGCCTGAAGCCTGTCGAGCAAGCAGTGCAGATCGCCAGGGCATTGGAAGAGCGGAACCTGCTGAACTTCGACGGCCCGAAACCTCAACGGGACATCGCCGACGGCGCCGACGACGACCCTTGGGGCTTCTAGATCGCGGGCGCATCCGCCAAGCCGGGCTTCCGCTCCCGGCCGCCCGCGTGCCCCTCCGGTGGATCATCGCCCCGCCGGAGGGGCAGCCTTCCTTGTGAGCGGGCTTAGGGTTGCAGCTTTGCGTCGAGAGCTGCCCGTCGAGCCCGCAACTTCGCTGGCCCGACGAACACGTGGTCGAACAGCGCTTCGAGCACGTCCAGCGACCACTCCGCCTCGCCGGGTTCCACTTCGATGATCTCCCCAGACGCCTCGCTTTTCTTGGGGTGAGCGGCGAAGTTGCCGATCTTGCGGACAGCATCCAAGCCGTCCGCCACGTGCGACGGCAGCCCTTGCGAGGTGATCGCTTCCTCGATTTCGTCCGCGAGGTTCCGCTTCTTGATCTTCAGCTCCTGCTGCAGGACGTGCTGCAGGCAGCGACGGCTGAGCGCAGCGCTGGCCTTCGGACTATCCTCCAAGATCAGCGCGGCTTCGGCGTAGTCCGCGGCATACGTCGCCGGGACCTCGGGCGGAGGCGGCGATCGGCTGGAACGCTTCGGGTAAATGCGAACGGTCTTCACCACCTCGGCGAAAGCCTCCGACGGCCTGCGCATCATTCCCATCTTGTGGAGCTGGCGTCCGATCACAAGTTCTACGGTGACGCCTTTGCAGGCGGGGCATTGATACGAAGCTAGGCCATGCTCGCCTTCGCTGTTGGTCATGCCGCAGCCAACGAGCTGGCAGGGCACCTCGATCGTCGTCTGGCAATGGGGGCAAACCAGCATCGATCAGGCCGCCGCAGAGATGTCCTCGGGCGCCGCCTTGAGGGCGGTGAACACCTGAAAAATGAAATCGGCCATGATCAGCAGGTTGATGCTGTTCTTCGGCTCGGAATACGCCAGCAGGCCGTGCAGCGCGGCATGGCGGTTCGGAACAGGGTCCTTCGCCACCACCTCAAGTTCCTCGGGCGTCGTCACCCTGGCGTACAGATGGCGCGCGAGTTTGGAGTAGAGCCGCAAGCCAGGCCAGCCGCCTGGGTCGGTCTCCCATGGCCCGAGGGCGGCCGCCGCCTTCCGCAGTTCATGCAGGCTCGCGATCTGAAGCAGGGCGCCCCCGTGAAGCTCCAGCCGGGCGATGCGCTCGATCTCTGGAAAGAGACCGCGGATGCAGAAGGTATGGGCGCCCTGAGCGTGCAGTTGCAGCGCCTGGCGGAAGGCGTCCTTCGCCTGATCGTCCACGGCATAGCCTTCGAGGTGTTCGAGGAGAGCCGCCTCCACCTCCGGCCAGTGCTCGGCGTAGTGGCGCGCGAGGGCGGCGTCGAGCGCTTCGATGTCGCCGCCGGCTTCGTCGATCTTCTCGGAAGGCGCCGTATAGTGCGGCAGCCACCCTGCCTCCTCGATCCACTCGCACCGGGCCATGGTGAGGTCGGGGTCTTCGAACGCCGCCCACATGTCCTGAAAGAGGTTCGCTGTTGCCAGCATCTGGTCGTTGAAGGCGCGGAAGGCGGCGAGTTCAGGTGCCTGCCATTTCGCCCACAGGGGATCGACCGTGGCAGTCTGCCACTTCGCCCACACCGGATCGACCGCGACGGCCTGCCACTTCGCCCAAAGAGGGTCGATCTTGGGCCAGTCCATCAACTTCGGCCCCCAATCGATCTGGGGCAGGTCGTCGATGGGGAAGGCGACTGTCGGTGGCGTAAGCGCGCGCAGTTGCGCGCCGAGCGCGGTCGTTTCCCTGCCGAGGCGCTGAGCTTCAGCCAACCACGCGAGCGGGCCTTTGTCCTTGCCGACCATCGACTCAACCTCCAGCCCAACAGAATAGCAGCGAATCAGCACGCACGCCTACGACTCGCTCTATCGGCCTCTGTCGAAAGCGGCGCTGGCTGTTGCGATAGCTGTTGGGACATCCCAACACCAACCCCGCAAGCATCTGATTTTATTGATGAAACTGGACGGCGTGGTGCCTGGGGGCGGAATCGAACCACCGACACGCGGATTTTCAATCCGCTGCTCTACCGACTGAGCTACCCAGGCCCGGGCCTATGGCCGAAGGACGGCGTCTATAGGAGAGGCGGGCGGCCTCTGTCCAGCGCGGGGTGGCGGTCAGTCGTCGTCCGCGCCGTAGATCGGGGTCTCGGAGTTGGCGTCTTCCACCACGGCCGGGACCACATAGCGGCCGGCGAACCAGCGCTGCAGGTCGACGTCGGCGCAGCGGCGCGAGCAGAACGGGCGGTGGTCGGCTTCGGCCGGGCGGCCGCAGGTGGGGCATTGTCGCGCGCTCATCGCGCCTTCACCTCGATCAGGTCGAACGGGGCGGCCGGGTCGGCGGCGAGCTCGAGGCGCGCGCCGAAGCGGCCTTCCAGGACCTTCATATAGGGCGCGGCGGCGGCGGCGGCATCGGGGGCGGCGCGGACGACGAGACGCGCGCCGGGGTCGGCGACGGCTTCGCGTTCGACAGCGCGGACGAGGCGCAGGGCGAGGGTTTCGGCGCTCGGGCGGCCGTCGGCGCCCAGCAGCCGCTCGGCGAGGCTGTGGCGGCGGCGCGGGACGGTGAGTTCCAGGGTGCCGAAGCGGCTGATCGGGCCGAAGGAGACGCCGGGATTGTCGGGGGCGAAGACGTTGCGGGCGCCGCTGAGCAGGGCCGGGCCGTCGTGGCCGCGGCCGGCGAGGTCGATCACCACCAGCCCGCCCTCCCCTTTCAGCCGCAGCAGCCGCGCGGCGGCGGTGAGGGCGGCGAAATTGGCGGCGCGGGTGACACGCTTGGCGTCGCCGCCGGCCCGCTCGCCGACATCCACGTCGACGGCGATGAGGGCGCGGGTGGGCTCGATGGCGATACTGCCGCCGCCGGGCAGCGGGAACTCGCGCGCCAGCGCCTCGGCCTCGGCCTGGTCGGCCATGGCGCGGGCGACGCCGCCGGTGACCAGCGGCTTCTCCTTGAAGGCGGCCAGTTCGACCTCGACCGACGGCGCGGGGGTCTTGAGCCGCGGCGGGCCCTCGGCCTCGCCGATCAGCCGCAGCTGCGCGCCCTTGCCGGCGCGGGGCTCGGCGCGGATCTCGACGGCGATCGCCTGGCCTTCGGCGACGCGCGCCATGTCGGGGCGAAGGTTGAGCACCCCGTCCGGCCCCTCGCCGAGGTCGACGAAGGCCAGCGCCAGCGCCCGCTCGACCTTGCGCACCCGGCCGATCACTTCGGCGCCCAGGGTCTGGCAAGCGATGTCGCTGTCGCGGGCGAGGATCAGGCGCTCTGGGCGGCCGTCGAGGGTGACGACGCCGCGCGTCTCGCCGACGCCGATATCCAGGTAGGCGCGGCGCTCGGTCATGCCTCAGGATAGCCCAGACCGACGAGCAGCGCGCGGGTTTCGTAGAGCGGCAGGCCGACGACGCCGGTGTAGGAGCCGTTGAGGGCGGTGACGAAGGCGCCGGCGCGGCCCTGGACGCCGTAGCCGCCGGCCTTGCCCTCCCACTCGCGGCTGGCGACGTAGGCGGCGATTTCCCGCTGGTTGAGGCGCTTGATCTGCACCCGGGTCTCGGAGAGGCGCGCGCCGGCGCGGCCGCCGGGCGCGATCACGGCGACGGCGGTGAGCACCCGGTGCGCGCGGCCGGAGAGCAGCCCCAGCATCCGCGCCGCGTCCGTCTCGTTCTCGGGCTTGCCGAGCAGCCGGCGGCCCAGCGCGACCACGGTGTCGGCGGCAAGCACGAAGGTCTGTGGATGCCGCGCCGCCGTCACCGCGGCCTTGGCCCGGGCGAGACGCATCGCCAGCAGGCGCGCGGTCTCGCCGGCCAGCGGCGTCTCATCGATGTCGGCGGGATCGACCTTGCCGGGCGCTAGGCCGATGTGGCGCAGAAGCTCCAGGCGGCGCGGGCTGGCGCTGGCGAGGACGAAGTCGGGCCTCGGCGCCCCGCTCACGGCGATGTCGGCGGCAATGGATTATTTGAACCGGTAGGTGATGCGACCCTTGGTGAGATCATAGGGGGTCATTTCCACCAATACCTTGTCGCCCGCCAGCACGCGGATGCGATTCTTGCGCATCTTCCCGGCGGTATGGGCGATGATCTCGTGTTCGTTGTCCAGCTTCACGCGGAAGGTGGCGTTCGGCAGCAATTCGCTGACCGTGCCCGGAAACTCCAAAAGCTCTTCCTTCGACATCCCGCCTCACAGAAAGGGCGACGCGCCCGTGAATGCCGCAGACATCGCCTGGCTTCCTGAGACTCAGGTCCGATGGCCGCAGCCATGCCTGAACATACGCTAGATGCCGCATCGCTTCATCCCCCGAACGTCGCCGCCTTGCCGAAACGCTCGCGGATTCGGGCCGCCAGCGCGTCCCGCGTTTCCCGATAGGCGGCCAGCACGGCGTCGCGCGAACCCATGGCCAGGGTCGGGTCGTGGGTCGGCCAATATTCCAGCTCGACGGCGTTGTGGCGCGCCAGCTCGACGGCGCGGTGCTGAGCCTCGGGGGTCAGGGAGACCACCAGATCGAACGAGTCCTCCACCGCGTCGAAGGTCTTGGGGCGATGGTGGCTGACATCGACCCCGAGCTCGTCCATCACCGCGACGACGAAGGGGTCGGGATCGCCCTCCTCGTCCAGCCGCAGGCCGCAACTGTCGACATAGACCCGCTCGCCGAACATCAGCTTCATCAGCCCCTCGGCCATGGGCGAGCGGACGCGGTTGAAGTTGCAGGCGAAGAGGATCGCGCCGGGCAGAGCGGGGGGCGGCGTCTCGGCGGGCATGGCGGTGTCGCTCAGCCTCGCCAGTGCAGGGCGCAGATCAGGGTGAACAGTCGCCGGGCGGTGTCGAGATCGGTCTCCACCTTACCGGCGAGGCGCGCCTTCAGCAGTTCGGAGCCTTCGTTGTGGATGGCGCGGCGGCCCATGTCCAAGGTCTCGATCTTCTGCGGCGTGGCGTTGCGGATCGCCTGGTAATAGCTCTCGCAGATCATCGCATAGTCGCGCACCACGCCGCGGAACGGCGACAGCGACAGGATGTGGCGCCGCTCGTAGCCGGGCCCGCGGATGTCGAGCGCCAGCCGGTGCTCGATCAGCGAGATCTTCAGATCATAGGGCCCGCCCTCGGCGCCCTCGGGGACGAAGTGGTTGTCCTCCAGCAGGTCGAAAATGGCGATCTGCCGCTCCTGCTCCTGGTCGCGCGAGGCGGCCGAGAGCGAGTCCTCGTCGAGCACGACGGTCAGCAAACGGTGAGGGCCGCTCATAGGTCGTCTGATAACCCAGCGACATCGCCGCCGCGAGCCCTTCGCCTTTGAGGTGAGGGTTCGCTACGGCTGATTTCTGCGGATGCTCACCGACCGTGCGTGCGCCGGGAGACCTTCGGCGATCGCGAGTGTCTCCGTCGCTCCCGCCAACTGCTGAAACGCCGCGGCATCACAGCCCAGGATCGAGGTGCGCTTCAGGAAATCGTAGAGCGACAGGCCCGACGAGAACCGCGCCGCGCGGCTGGTGGGGAGGACGTGGTTGGAGCCGGCGACATAGTCGCCCAGCGCCTCGGGGGCGTAGCGGCCGAGGAAGATGGCGCCGGCGTGGCGGACGCGGTCGGCAAGCCGCGCGGGGGACTCGACGGCGAACTCGACGTGCTCGGGGGCGATGCGGTTCACTAGGCCGGGGGCGTCCTCCAGGGCGGCGAGGATCACCGCGCCGTGGTCGCGCCACGACGCCGCCGCGTCCGCCCCGGTGGCGAGCGTGGTCAATTGCGCGGCCACGGCGCGCGCCACCGCCTCGGCGAAGGCCGCCTCGTCGGTGATCAGGATCGACTGGGCGGCGGGGTCGTGCTCGGCCTGGGAGAGCAGGTCGGCGGCGATCCAGGCCGGGTCGTTGGCCGCGTCGGCGACCACCACGATCTCGGACGGCCCCGCCAGGGCGTCGATGCCGACAATGCCGTAGAGCCGGCGCTTGGCGGCGGTGACATAGGCGTTGCCGGGGCCGACGATCTTGTCCACCGGACGGATCGGCCCGGCGCCGAAGGCGAGCGCGGCGCAGGCCTGGGCGCCGCCGACGCGCCAGATCTCGGTGACGCCCGCCTCGCGCGCCGCCGCCAGCACCGCCGGCTCCAGCCGGCCGGGCGGAGTGACCATGGCGATGCGGTCGACGCCGGCGACCTGGGCCGGGATCGCGTTCATCAGCACGGTGGAGGGATAGGCGGCGCGGCCGCCGGGCACATAAACCCCCACCGCCTCGATCGGCGTCCAGCGCCAGCCGAGCTCGACCCCCGCCTCGTCGGTCCAGCGCGCGTCGGCCGGGCGCTGGCGCTCATGATAGCTGCGAATGCGCCGCGCGGCGAAGGCGATGGCCTCGCGCACGTCGTCCGGACAGGCGTCGAGCCCGGCCTGGAACTCGCGCGGCGTGACGGCGATCGTCTGCTCGGTGAGCTTCACCCGGTCGAAGCGCTCAGTGTAGCGCAGCACCGCGTCCAGCCCCTCGGTGAGCACCGCCTCCAGCACGCCGGCGACGGCGGCATCGACGTCGGCCGGCATCCCGCGCCGCTCGGCCAGGAAGGCGTCGAAATCGGCGTCGAAGCCGGGGTCTGAAATCGCGAAGCGGCGCATGGCGCGCTTTTCGCCGCTCGGCGCCGAATCGGAAAGCGGATTGTGGCGCCCCTACTCCTCGTGCGCCGGGGTGCTCGGCGTCGGCCAGGGCGCGGAGAGGTCGGCCAACGCCGCGTCCACGCATTCGACGGTGAGCTCGACGTCGCCGCCGCCGGCGAAGGCCAGGCGCACCACCCCGCCCGGCGGTTCGGACGCCTCGAACGCCACCGCAAGCAGCTCGACCACCGCGTCGGCCGGCTCGCGGCGCAGGTTGCGCGACTTGACCGACAGCACCGAGCCGAACTGCAGGCCCGCACGCACCCGGTTGCCCAGGAAGCCGCCCGGCGTCTCCCAGAGGTAGCGGTTGAGGGCCAGGGTGAAGCGGCGGCCTTTGGGATCCCACTCGATGTCGCCGACCTTGGCGACGGCGTCCTGCAAGGCCGCCGAGATCACCGCCAGGTCGTCCTCGTCCTCGGCCAGCAGCCGCAGCGGCTCGTGCTTGCTCATTCGGCCTCCTCGAGGCCGCCGTCGCCACGGATGCGCCGCACATTGGCGCCCACCGCCGAGAGCTTGTCCTCCAGCCGCTCGAAGCCGCGATCGAGGTGGTAGACGCGGCCCACCACCGTCTCGCCCTTGGCCGCCAGGGCGGCGATGACGAGGCCGACGGACGCGCGCAGGTCGGTGGCCATCACCGGGGCGCCAGTCAGGGCCGCGACCCCGCGCACCCGCGCCTCGCCGCCGGAGACGGCGATGTCGGCGCCCAGCCGGCTCAGTTCCGGGGCGTGCATGAAGCGGTTCTCGAAGATGGTCTCGCGGATTACGCTCTCGCCGTCGGCCAGCGTCATCAGCGCCATGAACTGGGCCTGCAGGTCGGTGGCGAAGCCGGGATAGGGATCGGTGGTGACCTCGACCGCCCTCAGCCGCGCGCCGTTGCGCTTGACGATGAGGCCGTCGTTGAGCCGCAGCACCTCGACGCCCGCCTCCTCCATCTTCACCAGCAGCGATTCGACCAGGTCGGCGCGGGTGCGGGTGAGGCGCACCTCGCCGCCGGCCATGGCGGCCGCCAGCGCATAGGTTCCGGTCTCGATCCGATCGGGGGTGACCTCATGGGTCGCGCCGCCGAGCTGGGCGACGCCGACGATGCGGATCACCGGCTGGCCGGCGCCCTCGATCTTCGCGCCCATCTTGGTCAAGCAGTCCGCGAGATCGGCGATCTCGGGCTCGCACGCGGCGTTGGCGATCACCGTCTCGCCGTGGGCCAGCACCGCGGCCAGCAAGGCGTGCTCGGTGGCGCCGACCGAGACCGAGGGGAAGTTGATCTGCGCGCCCCTGAGGCCGCGCGGCGCCTGGGCGTAGACATAGCCCTCGCTGAGATCGATCCGCGCCCCCAGCGCCTCCAGCGCCAAGAGGTGCAGGTCCACCGGCCGCGCGCCGATGGCGCAGCCGCCGGGCAGCGAGACCTTGGCCTGGCCGGTGCGCGCCAAGAGCGGCCCCAGCACGTTGAACGAGGCGCGCATCTGGCGCACCAGCTCGTAGGGCGCGATGGCCGAGACGATCTCGGGCGTGGTGAGCACGGTTTCCGGGCCGTCCTCGCCGTCGCCTTCCTCGACCTCGACGCCGAGGCGTTGCAGCAGCCGTCCGAGGAAGCGGGTGTCGGCCAGGCGCGGCATGTTGGTCAGGCGCAGCGGCTGGTCGGTGAGGAGGCTCGCCACCATCAGCTTGATGGCGGAATTCTTGGCGCCCGAGATGGGGATCACCCCCTCCAGCCGCGCTCCGCCGGTGATGGCGATGCGATCCATTCAGCGCGCCTCCCGAGACTCAGAGCGCCTGGGCGGCGAAGCAGTCCCGACATGCTTCATAGCCCATGCTCCGGGCGGCCGATAAGGGGGTTCACGGATGGCGGCGTTGCGCGCTCCGAAAGCTTGCCCCATGCTCCCATCGCGACAGGGGCAAAGGAGCGTTCGTGCATCCCAATCCGAGCGCGAAACGCCGCGCCGTTCACCCGGTGCTGTTCTTCTTCCTCTATTTCGCCTTCGGCGCGCCTGGCGGCTTCCTGACCGGCGCGATCGAGCTTTCCTACACCAACGCGGGCCTGACGACGCAGGCGTTCGGCCTGATCATTTCGATTGCCCTGGCGGCGCAGGTGCTGAAGTTCCTTTGGGCGCCGCTGGTCGATACGACGCTGAACGTCAAGCTCTGGTACGTGCTGGCGATCGCCGTGATAGCGCCTTGCCTGCTGTGGTCGGCGAACCTGCCGATCGCGCCGGCCTCCGCGGCGCGCCTGGCGGTGTTGTCGCTGGTGGTCAGCATCGCCTCTTCCTTCCTGGGCATGGCCGCCGACAGCCTGATGGCGCATGACACCGCGCCCGAGAGGCGCGGGGCGGCCGGCGGCTGGAGCCAAGCGGGCAACCTCGGCGGCTCCGGCATCGGCGGCGCCGCCGGACTCTGGGTTGCCGACCACTTCCATTCGCTGCCGATCGCCGGGATCGTGGTGATGTCCGCGACCGCCGCCTGCGCCTTCGCCCTGCTCTTCGCGCCGAAGGCCCATCCGGTGTCGAGCCATAGCAACTATCTGGCGACGCTGCGGCTGGTGGTGGCGGACTGCTGGCAGGTGTGCAAGGCGCGAGCGGGGTGGCTCACCCTTTTCGTGTTGGTGCTGCCGCTGGGCGCCGGGGGCGCGGCGCAGCTGGCCGCCGGCCTCTCAAAGGAATGGCGTGTGACCCCGGGCCTGCTCATCGCGGTCAACGGCCTATCTGGGCTCGTGATCGCCGCAGCGGCGCTCGTCGGCGGCTACATCTGCGACCGAATGGACCGCAAGACCGCTTACGTGCTGTTCGGCGTCCTGGGCGGGGCGATCTGCGCCGGGGTCGCGTTCATGCCGCGCACGCCGGAGTGGTTCGTGGTCCTGGCGCTGGCCTATTCGGCGGCGTTGGGAATGTCCTACGCCGCCTTCTCGGCCGCGACCCTGGAGGCGATCGGCGGCGGTGCGGCGGCGACCAAATACACCCTCTTCGCCTCGATCAGTAACATCCCGGTCGCCCTGATGCCGGCTCTGGACGGCTGGGCCGATACCCATTGGGGGGTCGGCGCCCTGCTCTGGACCGAGTTCGGCACCGCCGCCGCCGCCGGTGTGCTGTTCGCGATCGTCATGCTGGCGGCGCGGTCCCGGCGCGTGTTGGCGGCGGCCTAATCCCGCGCCCGGTCGGCGGCCTTGCGTCGGCGCAGGTTGGTTCGCAGCGCCGCGGCGAGGCGGGCCTCGCGGTCGGATTTCGCGACCGGGGCGGGCGGCTTGGGCGGCGATGGCGGGGGCGGATCGGCCGGGTCTTCCATAAGCCGCAGCTAGTGCGCCCGGCCCCCGCGTCAAGAGCCCGCGCCCTTTTGTGCTTCACACCGCCCCAAGCGTCCGCTAACAACCCGCCCCTCCCGCCTCGGCGGGCGCGCCGTCGTAGCTCAGTGGTAGAGCGCATCCTTGGTAAGGCTGAGGTCCAGGGTTCGAGTCCCTGCGACGGCACCAGTTTCCCTTAGAATTCCGGACCCAGGCGCGAACTCAATTCCGCGCCCGAGGCGCGCGCATCGACCCGAAATCCGCGCGGACGCCGCAAGGTCGCGGCGCGTCTTACTCGACGCGCAGGTTGGTGGCCGACGCCTTGCCTGAGCGGCGATCCTGCTCGATCTCGTAGGAGACGCGCTGGCCCTCGTTCAGTCCGCGCAGACCGGCGCGCTCGACCGCGGAGATATGGACGAAGACATCGCCGCCGCCCTCGTCGGGCTGGATGAATCCGAAGCCCTTCGTGGAGTTGAACCACTTGACCACGCCGGACCCAGGGCCGGCGGGCGTCCGGTCGCCGCCCCCGCCCCCGCCGCCGCGCGGCGCATCGTTGCGGGGCGGTCGGCCGCCGCCGCCCGACCGCGCGCCGAAGCCGCCCTCCCGCCGAGGCGCCGGCGCGCCCGCCGCGATCAGCTGCAGATCGACCGCCGCCAGCTTGCCGGATCTGCGATCCTGCTCCAGCTCGAACGCGACCTGGTCGCCGTCGTTCAGGCCGTCCAGGCCGGATCGCTCGACCGCCGAGACGTGGACGAACACGTCGGCGCCCCCCTCGTCCGGCGCGATGAAACCAAAGCCCTTGGCTTGGTTGAAGAACTTTACGGTGCCCGTGGCCATCCTGGCTTACCCCAGCTTCACTTCAGATCGCAATTTAGCCACCGACCTCGGCGGCGAATAGAGTGGTCGGACGGATCGGCTAGATTTCTTGCCGGTGTCCTAACGCGCCGCCGCGACTTGACGGACCTTGTGGTCATGAGAAGAAAATAGCTCAGAGGCAAGCATGATTGAATTCACGGCGGCTCGCGCGCTCAATCGTGATGGCCTGGATCGAGGAACACCGTCATGAGCTTCGACACCCCCATGACTCTGAGCGGCCCCCTCCGCAAGCCGCGGCAGATGCTGGCGGAACAGGAATACGGCGGACACACGTCGATCCACGACGACGCCACGGCCGAAAAGCTTGGCCTGCGCGCCGGTCCGATCGAAGGGCCGACGCACTTCAGCCTGTTCCCGCCGCTGCTCGAACAGATCTGGGGCCAGGCGTGGTTCGAGCGCGGCTGCATCTCGTCGCACTATCTCAACATGGTGATCGAGGGTGAAGCCGTCCGCGCCTTCGCCGAAGTCCCGCCGAAGGGCGCGAAAAGGACGCGGGTCTGGGCGGAAAAGGAAGATGGAACGCCCGTCCTGGAAGCCAGCGCCAGCCTCGGCCCGGACGACGGCGAGACCCTGCTCGAAGAGCGGCTGCGCGCGCTCAGGCCGCCGGCGCGGCTGCTGATCCTGGAGGACTTGCGCGTCGGCATGACCGGCGCCCGCGACGAGCCGGTGCGGATGGACGCCGACCAGCACATGGGCGCGCTCTATCCGTTCTCGCTGGGGCAGAAGCTGGACGTGATCACCGAGACCTCGCCCTGGTATTCGGACGCAGCGGCCTCCCCCTGGGGGCGCGCCATCATCCCGCTCGAGATGGTCAGCGTGCTGGCGGAATATTCGGGCGCGGCGGCGAAATTTCCGGTGAAAGGCCCGGCGGTCGGCCTCTTCGCCGATCAGGAAATCCGCATGGTCGACGGGCCGCTGTTCGTCGGCGAGGACTATCTGATCCGGCGCGAGATCGTCGCCCTGTCGGAAAGCCGCCGAACCGAGTCCTACTGGGTTCGCTCGCGAATCTACGACGCGGCGGGCGTCGTGCTGAAGGCGGTCATGCTGCTCAACCATGCGACCCTGAAGGACTCGTACGCCGGATACGCGGTTCCGAACGCCGGCTAGCGACCCAGCCGCTCGGACAGCGGCCTCCTCGAAGAAAGCTCCGCACCGACGACGGTTCGCGAACTGATCGCCTCGGCGCGGTTCAGGCGCCGCCGCCAGCCATGGCCGCCGCGCCATGAATCGACTCGCTGGCCGTTCGGTCATTCTATATCTAGTGATAACTTTGCGGCGGATATGACCTGCGGCGACGATGAAAAGTAGCACACGCTATACTCATGCCGTCGGGGCGGACCGCCAGCCGCCCGTGAGCCCGGGGGCGGTGTTGCGCGGGCTCGCGACGCCTCGAAGTGGGGCTGATCGACGGACGCCAGGATGAAAATGGCGCCGGCTTGTTGGGGAGGTTTGATTGTCGGACGCAAGGGACGACGAATTCAGGCGGGGATGGAGAGTAATCGCGGCGTCGCTGTTCGGACTGATGTTCAGCCAGGCGACGATCCACTCCGGTACATTGGGCGTGCTCACGCCGGAACTCTCGCGGGTCTTCGGTTGGAGCCGCAGTCAGATCCAGGCGAGCTTCGCGGTGCTTGTGCTGTCGGCCATGCTTTCCGCGCCGATCGCGGGCGCCCTGGTGAACCGCTTCGGCCCACGTCGGGTGCTGCTCATATCCATCCCGCTGCTCAGCCTCACATTCATGGCGTTCGCCCTCGTCCAGGGCTCGATCACGCAGTTCTATGTGACCGCCGCCGTAAGCGCCTGCCTGGGCGCGGGCACCCTGCCGATGGCCTACGCCAAGGTCGTCACCACCTGGTTTCCGAAGCGGACTGGGGCGGCGCTGGCGGTCGCCATGCTGGGCCCGGGCCTGCTTGCCACCTTCTCCATCCCGGCGGTGATGTGGATCGTGGCCACGTTCGGCTGGCGGGCGGTCTACATCTCCGTCGGCGCCATGCCGATGGTCATGTACCCGATCGTCTGGATCTGGCTGAAGGAACAGCCGTTGGCCTCCAGGCATGACGTCCGCGCGGCGAATGTCGTCGGCGACAGTCTCGTTCAGGCGCTGAAGCAATGGCGGCTGTGGGTCATGGGGGTGGCCTTCATGCTTTCGTCCTTCGCGATCGCCGGCTGCCTCACCAACCTGCCCACCCTGCTCGCGGAGGCAGGCCTGAAGCGCGGCGAGATCATGCTCGTCTCGCCGGCCCTGGGCGGATGCGCCCTGGTCGGCCGGCTGATCGGCGGGCGGATGCTTGACCGCTGGTGGGCGCCGGCGGTGGCGCTGATCTTCATGGTCCTGCTCGCCGGCGGCCTGGCGGTGCTGGGCAACGCCGCGCTCACGCCGATGCTGGCCGCGATGGCGCTGGGTCTGATCGGCTTCTCGTCCGGGGTCGAGAACGACCTGCTGGCCTACATGGTCTCCCGCTACTTCGGCATGCGGGCCTACGGCTCGGTGTACGGGACCCTGTTCATGTTTTCCGGCGTCGGCGGCGGCTTGTCACCGGTCATCTTCAACCTGGCGCGCGAAGCCACCGGATCGTTCCAGGTCGTGCTCTATGCCTGCTGCGCGATCATCGCGCTGACGGGCCTCGCCCTGCTGACGCTGGGACGCTACCGGCACTTCGTCGGCCAAGCCGCGGCCGAGCCCGAACTTGCCACCGCCCCCGCCTACCTGGCGCCGCTGGAAGGCGGGGGACGGTGAGGCCCGGCCGTCGGGGCCCCGCGCCGGGCTCCGACGCGGCTCAGGGCCTGAAGGGGTAGCGCTCGACGTGGCCCATGCTGATGAACGGCAGGTGCGCGAAACCGGGCTTGCCGTTCACCGTGACCTTGGCCAGCTGCTCGCGGTGGCGGGGCCGGATCACCCGGCCGTCCGGCAGCACGCAGGCCTCGACGTCCGAGATGTCGTACACGTCGTATTCTTCCAGCCAGTCGCCGCGCCAGACGCCCAGGCCCTTCTCGTCGTTGTAGCCGTTGTCATAGCCGCTGCCCTTGTAGAGCCAGGGCCGACCGACGTTCTCCGCCTCGATCTCGAACCGCTGCCCATCGGCCGTGGTCGCGACGATGCGGCCGCGCTGGAACAGCCGCGTCCCCGGTATGATCTCGAAGTCGTGCTTGATGTCGACCACCTGGAGTCCGCTCTTCTCCGGGACGCCGCGGTAGCTGATGAAACCGTCCAGGTAGCGGCGATTGCCCTGACCATCCTCCTGCAGCTGTAACAGCCCCCCCGCCTCTTCCGTCAGCCACCAGCAGTAGACCGCCATCAGGCCGCCCTCCGCGCCGGGGTCATCGTTGGTGGTCTCGAAGCCGCCGACGCCGGGGCGCACGCCCCAGGAGTGATCACGCGCCCCGAACCAGTTCTCGAACTCCGTCCGACGCCCGTCGATCTCGATCCAGCCGCTGCAGTTGGCGAGTTGATCGAAGCGGATGTGATCGGTGACGACGCGGCCGTTCGTCGAGGTCCGGTGCTTGGGCTCCTCGTGCGGCGGCAAGGCGGCCACCCATTCGATGTCGCAGCTCCCGGCGTAGTTTCCCGGCTTCAGCCGCAGCCGCAGCCGCTTGAAGGGCTCGAGGATCTCCACCGACAATGGACCGAGCGACATGCCGTCGATATTCGGCCGCAGGCGGCGTGAGAACCGATGGTTATATTGGCGCTCGGCGTTCTCCTGGATGCACAGATAGCCGTCCATGACGTTGTTGTTCTTGTAGACGCCGAAGCTCGACATCACCGCCAGGGCGCCATCGGGCGAGTGCATCCCGATCCATGTCCGGTCGAAGAAACGGTGATCGCTCACCGGCGTGTTGTCGAAGGTCTCCGCGACCTGGTGGAGCAGGGTTTCGTCCAAGGGACTGAGCATTTGGGGCTATCCTCGATGTGTTCGCGGCGGGGTCGAGCCGCTAATCGCCTGACGCTTCGCTGGCCTTTGCCGACGCGCCGGACATCAGCGCGGCCAGGCCCTCGGGATCTTCGCGCAGCATCCGGCGGATGTTCTGCGCGGCGGGATCGGGAAAGACGTCGTCCGGCCCGCCGTCGGCGAGCGCCTCGATGACGGCCGCGGTCAGCAGGCTGGGCTGGAAGAGCCGCGACTTGTCCTCGACGTAGTAGGCCATGTCGGTGTCGTAGCCGCCCGGGTAGACCGCCAGCACCCGCACGCCCGAGGCGCGCAGGTCGCCGCGCAGGCCCAGGGTCATCGCCCGCGCCGCGCCTTTCGAGGCGTTGTAGGAACCGACGCTCTGAATGTGCACGAGCGCGGCGACCGAGAGGATGTTCACGATCGCCCCGCGGCGATCGACCAGCGACGGCGCGAAGGCGCGCGCCATCGCCAGCGGACCGAAGAAATTGACCTCGATCTCCTGGCGCGCGGCGTCGAGCGACGGCGCGTTCAGGAAACTGGCGTTGAACGAGACGCCGGCGTTGTTCACCAGGATGTCGACATCCGGCGCGGCGCGCGCCGCCGCCGCGACGTCGTGCGGGTGGGTCGTGTCCAGCAGGATGGGCCGCACGCGCGGATCGGCGGCGGCCAGCCGGCGCGCCGCAGCCTCGTCGCGCACGCCGGCGTAGACCACCTCCGCGCCGGCCTCGAGAAAGGCGTCGACGAACGCGCGGCCGATGCCGCGCGCGGCGCCGGTGATGAGCGGACGGCTGCGGTTCAACTGCATCGCGGCGGCCTACCGGCGCGGGCCGGTGAACGCATCGTCCATCCACCTCGCTTCGCGCTCGAGCTGGTGGTCGAGATAGGCGCGGATCTCCTCGCGGAGCCGCCGATAGGCCGGCTGCGTCCCGCACCTGTCGCGCACGGCTTGAAGACGCTCGATCGCATGCTGCAGACGCCAGCGCAGCACCGTCGCCTCCTCCGTCACCTGCGCCAGGCCCCGATAGCCGGCGGGGCCCATCGGCGCGGGATAGTCCGCGAACAGCTCTTCCTCAGCCTTCAGCTCCGCATCGCCGCGTGCGTAGCTGGCGATCCGGTTCAGCAAGGCCCGCAGTTCCTGATTGTCCTCAGCCAAGCTCTCACCTTCGCGCTCGGCGCGCAGCCTGGCGTGCCGCAGCATGTTGCTGATGGTGAAGGAGAGACTGGTGGCGATTCCGGGCGGAACCGCCGGCACGATCTGGGTGTCGAAGGTCCAGCTGATCGAGTCGAGCACTTCCAGCAGATCCGGGCGCATCAGGAGGCCTTCAACTCGACGAGGCTGGCCGACCGGGGACGATCCGTCAGCTGCATACGGCCGGTGACGGCGTCCATCATTCGCCTGTGGCCGCCGTATATCGCCTCGGTGGCGAGCCAACTCAGGCGCACGGAGGGACTTGAGCCCTCCGCCAACGGCTTCGCGCCGTGGTGCAGCGTGATCGTGTTCTCCACGCCCGTCAGGACGCGGTAGTACTGAACCGAGCTGCTGTCGATGCGCACGCCGGAGACCTCGGCATAGTAGTCGAGCGCCTCGTCCAGCCCCCAGACCCTGCGGCCGTCGATGACGACATCCTGGAAGAATTCCTGCGCCCTGGCGAAGTCGCTGGCCGGATCTCCGATCGAGGCCTGCTCCCAGTCGCTCATGGCGACGATCACGCCATCCCTGAACACCTCCTCGCCCAGCCCGTTGGTGCCTTTCAGGAGCGATATTCGCGAGGCGCGCGGGGCGTTGTCGAGCAGCCACTCGCGCACCTCGGCGATGATCGGCAGCGGCGAAAACTGGAAGCGCGCGAGATCGTCGTACGCACGCTCGATGGCCACGGCCGCGCACTGGGACTCGTCCGCCGGCGCCGGAAGCAGGTCGCCGAAGCCGAGCGCGCGCCAGTCGCAGCCATGGATGATCGCCAGCTTGCGAACGTGCTCGCGACCGATCTCGACGCGCAGATTGTCGTAGGCCGGGTCGCGGTCGCCGTAGTTCGGCACGTCCCAGCGGCCGTCGACCTGACGGCGCAGATAGAAAGGCCGCCCGTCCGCCACCCAGCGCGGATCTTCCTCCCACCATAGCACTTCGGCGACCGGCACGCCGCTGCCCTGCAGTCGGTGATAGACTTCGTACTCGAAGCGTAGCGTCGCGGTGCCGATGCTGTTGCCATCGAGGTCGCGCCTGAGGATCAGGCTCTCGACCGCGGAGCCGGCGCGGCGGATGTCGATGAACCAGGTCTCGCGCGAGATGCCTCGAGCGAAGCGCTCCAACTTTTCGACCTTGACGCCCTCGCGCCATTTTTCGGCGAGGTACGCCTCCAGAAATTCCGGTGTGATCTGCCCCATCTGATCGAGGTCCTCGCGAGGTGGTCCGCCGTCGTCGCTGCCGTCCGCCCGCCGCGAACGCCGGTCGGGAGTTCGACAACGGATGGAGCGTCAGTGCTGCCATCCGAAAAATCGTACGACAACCCCTTTTGCGGCCGCCGCCGCCGGAGTCGCCAGCACGATTTTCGCGACTCAACCTCAGCAGACCTAACTAAATCAATATCTTGCCGACAAAAATCACGCATGTGAATTCACCGCTGACACGCCGGATGCGGATTGCCGAACTGTTCTCCCGCCGCTTAGTTAGGCGCACAAATATATCGGGGAGAATAGTTTTGGTCGCAAAATCATATGGGAGCGCCTGTGGGGCGGCGCGGTCCGTCGGCGGGCGCGGGTGGCTCCTGGCGTCCAGCGCGCTGTTCGCTCTCATCGCGGCGGGCGGAGCCAGCGCTCAAACCGTTCCCGGCGGCGGGGCGACGACCGCGCCCAACAAGCCTGCACAAGGCGATACGGCCAGCGCCACGCCCTCGGTGGGCGAGGTCTACGTGACGGCGCGCAAACGCGAGGAACGGCTTATCGATGTGCCGGCGGCGATCACGGCGGTCAGCGCGCGCGCCATCAACCGCTACGGCATCAGCGACGCAAAGGACCTGACACAAAACGTCCCCAACCTGATGATCCTGCCCACCGCCACCGGCAGCGGCGGCTTCATCAGCATCCGCGGCATCGGCGCCGCCGCCTCGACCGCCGACCCGGGCATCGCGCCGGAAGTGGCGTACAACATCGACGGCGTGAACATCACGCGCGGACGCGTCTCGAGCCTCGGCCTGCTCGATCCCGACCACGTCGAGGTGCTCGAGGGTCCGCAGGCGCTTTACTTCGGCAAGAACAGCCCGGCCGGCGTCGTCACCATCGCCAGCGTGGACCCCAGCCAGACCCTGAACGGCTACGTCCGAACAAGCTATGAATTCAGCCTCGCCGCGCCAGAACTCGATGCGGCGCTGACGCTGCCGGTGAACGACACCCTGTCGCTGCGCTTCGCGCTCAGCCTCTCCGAACAGCGCGGCTACATCCGCAACTCCGCCGTACCGGTGGCGGACCCGTTCGGCTATGCGCCTCTGATCGACCCTGGCGCGGTCAACAAGTATCAGGACGGCGACAACAGCGAGGCCGGTCGGATTTCCCTGATCTACAAGCCGAACAGCCGCCTCACGGACGTGGCGAAATTCATGTACAGCCGCTATGACGCAAATAGCGAGGATGCGAACTACGAAACGATATGCGCCCCGGGCGTCAATCAAGTCTCGATCAATCCCGGTTTCGGCTTGCCCTCGTTCGCCGACCCGGCCTCAACGAACTGCTCGAACCATCCCGGAACCTACGAAGGCGGCCTCAACGCCACGCTGGCGGCGCACTATCCCTACTCGAACGGCGGCGTGCCGTTCGCGCTGACCACGATGGACCTGCTGACGAACAAGCTGGACTATGATTTCGGCAACGTCACGGTGTCGTCGATCACCGGCTACTACAATCTGCACCACCAGGAATTCATCAACGCCAGCTACTCCTCCGCGCCATTCTTCGAAGGTGGCGAGGAAGAGAATTACTGGCAGGTGAGCGAGGAAGTCCGCGCCGTCACCGCATTCCATGGGCCGCTGAATTTCATGCTCGGCGGCTACTACGAGAGCAATAAAGACCAGTTCCTGACGTCGAACTATTTCGTCCCGCTGGGTCCCGACACCCGCAACGGCGACATCAATTCCGCGATCATGAACGACGTCACGCCGAACCAGACCTATTCGGTGTTCGGGTCGGCCGACGCCAAACTGCCTGGCAATCTCGAACTGTCCGCCGGCGCCCGCTGGACACGCGAAGACAAGGTCTCGACGCTCGAAAACACCTTCGTCAACGACCGGCCGCAACTGCTGCTCGGCTTCCCGATCCTGCAGCCGGAAGGCGTTCCGATCATCGCGCCGACACACGACGAGAACGTCTCCCCGGAAGTCACGCTGACATGGCATGTGGAACCCAACTTCAACGTCTATGGGGCGTTCAAGACGGGATACAAATCGGGCGGCACATCGAACGCCGAGGCGCTGTCGCCGACCACCGCGGCGGCCCTGTCCTTCCTGCCCGAGACCACCATGGGCGGCGAATTCGGCGCCAAGGGCGAGTGGCTCGATCACCGCCTGCAGGTGACCGCCGACGTCTACAGCTATGACTTCCACAATCTGCAGGTCAGTTCGCTGACCTTCCTGCCCGACCAACCGCCGACGTTCCACATCACCAACGCCGCGTCGGCGCGGAGCCAGGGCTTCGAGACGCAAGGCAGCTTCATCGTCACCGACGACCTGACGGTCAGGGCCAACCTCAGCTACAACCGCGCGACCTATGTCGAGTTCAAGAACGCGCCCTGCACGACCGATCAGACCAGCAACCTTGCGCCCGGCTGCGTGACGGACGCCAGTGGCGCCCAGAGCCAGAACCTGTCGGGCGATACGCTGCCGATGTCGCCCAACTGGTACACGGGCGCCGGACTTACCTACAAGCGTCCGGTCGGCGGCGGCCTGGTCCTCAGCTTCGATGGCGACCTCGAATACAATAGCGGTTTCGTCAGAGCCTACGGCCTTGAAGCGGACGGGACCCAGAGCGCATTCGTGTTGCTGAACGCGGCGCTGAAGCTCGCCGCGCCGGACAAGGGCTGGGACGTGACCCTGAGCGCGCGCAACCTCACGGACGAGCGGGTGATCTATTCGGCGGGCAACAACCCGGGTACGTCGGGCGGCGTCTATGACGCGCTGCTGGGGCCGCCGCGCGAAGTCACCTTGCGGCTGGCCTATTCGTTCTGAGGCGGCCGCGCCGGCGGCTTATCCGAACGACAGGTTCGCGGTCGACGGCGTCGCCGCGCAGCGGGCGGCGCGCTCGCGGATGACCGCGGCCAGGCACGCTTGCCTGGCGAGGATCTGCGGTGCGGGGCCGCCGAAAGCCACCACCAGCGGCGCGCCCATGTAGGGAAGCGGCAGCGGCGCGGCCAGCAGCGCGTGCTCGGGCGCGATTTCCCCGACCACGACGGCGTAGCCTCGGCTACGAACCTCCTCCAGGCGCGCCAGCAAGGCGGTCATGTCGACCAGGCTGTCGCCGCGCGGCGTTTCGGCGTTCAGCCGCCTGACCAGCTTGCGCACCTCGAATTCGGGAAGCTGACTGAGCATCACCAGCCCGGCCGCCGACTTGGCGATCGAGCGGGCCGTGCCCGGTGTCGCGCAGGGAAGCAGCGTCGAGGGCGGCGGCACGACATAGATGTACTGGGCGGAGAGGCCATTGCGCATGGCCAGGACGACCAGTTGTTGCGAGGCGCAGCTAAGCTCGTTCATCAGCTCGGCGAGGCCGCCGTCCTGGGAAAGACCTGAATCGATCCAGGAGCCCAGCAGCGGGATGCGGATCGAGGGACAGTAGCTGCGGGCCTGACGGTCGAAGCTGACATAGCCCAGGCTGACCAGGCTCCTGAGCAGCGCCGACGTGCTCGACAGCGGATAGGACAGCGCCTTCGAGATCTCGGCGAGGGTCGCGCTGCGCCGCACGCAGGCGAAGAACTCGAGCACCTGCAGGACGCGGCCGGCGGACTTCACCACCGTCGGCCCGATCTGCGGCCACGTCTCCAGATCGGGACCGCGATCGCGCTCGAGAGTCCCGCCGCCGGTCAGGCCGGCCGCGCGCCCATCCAGCCAGCCGCCGCCGGAGCGGGGTCCGTCGTTCCGCATCGTTTCCCCCTGTTGCCGCGCCCGTTTACCCAGGCGTCTGCGAAGCTAAAAAATATGTCATGTTATATAATTATGTCAATTTCCAGAGACGAGCACCGGCCGTCACGGCGGCGTCACGGAGCGGGAGTAGCGAGGGGGGTGAAGCACCCGCTCGAGGACTATCGCCGTGGAACAACCCTATCCAGCGCCTGCGCGAGCCAGATTCGGCAAGCCGGCGCTCGGAGGTCTGGCCGCCGCGATTTTCTACATCCCGCTTTCTATTTTTGCAGCGCCGGTCGAAGCCGCGGCCGCTGCGGCGCGGCCGGTCATCCCTTTCACGGCGGCGCAAGTCACGAGCCCCGACAACAAGGTCTTCACGATAAGTTGGCGGGCGCCCGGCGTGCGCCGCGTGCGCATCTTCGCGGGGACCGATTCCGAGCATGTCGGCGACGCCCACCTGGTGGCGCGCGGCGGCGGTGATGGCGCGGCGGTCGTGACCGACCTCGGGCCCGCCATCAGGTGGTATTTCCGCCTGGTCCCGGACAGGGGCGAACCGCTGGTGATCGCGGATCGGTCGTTGCACCTGACGACCGCCGGCAACTTTCGCGACGCCGGCGGCTATCGCACCCTGGACGGCAAGTGGGTGCGGATGGGCGTGGCCTACCGCTCCAACGGTCTCGAACACCTCTCCGCCGACGAGACGCAGACCGTCGCCGACCTGCGCCTGAAGCTGATCCTGGATCTCCGCACCGACGAGGAGCGGCAGAAGGGTCCGGACAAGGTGACGGACGTACCCGACGTGCAAGCCAACGTGCTCGGCGACGACGCCGCCTGGCTGCACGACCTGACGACCAATCCGGCGTCGGCGCTCGTCCGCCAGAAGGCCTCGCAGCCGCACCAGATCTATCGAGACTTCGTCGACCTGGATAGCGCCCGGCGCGCCTATGGACTGGTGCTGCGACGGCTGGCGGACAGCGCCAACGCACCCGTTGTCTTCCACTGCACCGCCGGCAAGGACCGCAGCGGTTGGGCTGACGCCGTGCTGCTGACGATCCTCGGCGTGCCGCGCGCGACGGTGTTCGAGGACTACGAACTGACCAATGTCTATCTGCAGGGCGCGGCCCTGGCGAGCGTGCGCTCGCAGTTCGCCCCCAGCTCGGCGCCCGCTCAGCATCGCCTCATGGCCGACCCGGCGGACCTGCAGGCCGCCTTCGACGAGGTGAACCGTCGCTACGGGTCATTCGACCACTACCTGCACGCCGGCCTCGGCCTCACCGACCGCGACATCCGCAATATCCGCGGCGCCTTCCTGATCGGGTAGCCGCCCGGACGGTCTAAAGCGTCAGGGTGCGCACCCCCTCACCTTCCCAATCGCTGCGCGATCGGGAAGGTGAGGGGTTTCGGGCCTCGGCCTAACGCCTACGACCCTACCGTCCAAAGTGATGAACGAAGTCGTTCATCTGTATATCCTGCGCGTCGCCGTAGCCGATCTTGCCGTCGCACTCCCACCGCGTCTGGCAGAAGTAGACGTTCATGTTCTGCCAAGTCTGCCACGGCATGCGCGCCTGCACATAGCCCCGAATATTGTAGATCTTCCCCTTCACGTCGGTGAGCTCCAGCTCGTAGAGCCGCGGCGAGAGGCCGTCCTCTTCCCGGTAGGTCTTCTTGCGCATCGAGGCGAGCGGCGTCGTCACCCCATCCTTGAACACGTAACCCCACCTCAGGGTCTTGCCCGGCTGCACCTGCGGGTAGCGATCGCGCCACTCCGGATTGGTCGCGGGGTCGTCCGCCCCGGTGGCGTGGAAGGCGAAGTTCTCATCGAAAACGCCGACCATCCAGGTGCCTGGCGGGCCTTTGCGCGCGATCTCGCGCCGCTCGTCGCTCCAGGAATGGTCGCGGCTAAAGAAGCCGTCGACCTTCAGCGCTTCGCCGAACAGGTTCAGTTCGCCCGTCACCCGCATGGCCTGGGTGAAATGGTGGCCGCCCGGTCGGCCGCCCGGCGGCATGATCGCCTGGTTGAGCAGCGAGAAGCTGACGTTGCGCTCCTCGTCATGGAATTCGATCTGGATCTTCTTCAGCGGCTCGATGACCTTGAAGCGCAGGTCGATCGCGTCCGCCACGCGATAGTCCGCGATGCCGTTCTCCGGCATCGGCAGATAGTGGAAGTGGTTGATATATTCGCAGGACAGCGTCGTCCGCTTCAGGCCCTTCCAGATGTAGACGCTGGCGCTGCACATCTTCAACACCGGGTGAAACCACATGTAAATTTCACCGTTGAGCAGATGCTCCGGTATATTGAAGCCCCAGTAGGTGGTCTCCGTTGAGGAGTAATGACCAGTTTCCACCGGCGGATGTAGGAATTCGTCTTCGGGTTTGCAAATATTCAATTCCGCGCCCGCCAGGGTGAGCGCAAAGATATCGAGTTCTCTTTTCGTCGCCACCACTCACTCCTGATTTCTAGGGCCTATGCTGGACTAGAGCACCATTTCCACTATCCAACACCTGTCATGCCTTACAGTCGGGACGCCGCGCGAACCTCTGCTCACGCCGGCTCGACGACGATCTTCACCTGGGTGTCGGGCGTGGCGAGCGCGGCGAAGGCGCCTGCGATCCCGTCCAGGCCGACCGAGCCGGTGATGACGGGCGAGACATCGATCTGGCCCTCCGCGATCCGCCTCAGCGTCGCGGCGAACTCTTCCGGCGCGTAGGCGACGACGAAGCGGAAATCGAGCTGCTTGGCGAGCGCCGTGAAGGGGCGGAACTGGTCCGGCTCCATGCACGCCCCGACGACGATGATCTGGGCGCCGTTCGGACAGGCCTCGACCAGCGCCTGCAGCATGCCCGGCACGCCGACGCATTCGAAGATGATGGCGCGGCGGGACGCCAGGCCCGGCAGACGGCCGACGGTCTCGCGCAAGCCATCGGCGTGGACGCCCATCTCGGCCCAGGCGGCGTGAGGCGAGGTCTCGGCCGGATCGATGACGATGTCGGCGCCCAGCTGTTCGGCGATGCGACGCCGGATCGGCGAGAAGTCGGCGGCGGCCACCGGACCGAAACCGCGCACCTTCAGCGCCGCGATCACCGCGAGGCCGACCGGTCCGCAACCGACCACCAGCGCGGCGCTCGGCGCGTCGATCGCCGCGCGCCCGACCGCATGCGCGCCGACCGCGAACGGCTCGGTCATCGCGGCATGCCGGTCCGAAAGCCCGTTCGGGATCTCGATCAGCATCGCCTCGGTGAGCAGCATCTGCTCGCCATAGCCGCCCGGATAGTCGCTCGAGAGGCCGACCGCCGCCGTCACGCCGCTCGGGGCGGCGATGAACGGCATCGAGACCAGGCGCGCGCCGCGCCGCAGGCGGCGCTCGGTTCGCGGCCCATAGTCGAGCAGTTCCGCCGCGAATTCATGGCCGAACACGACGCCCCGCTTGGGATCGATACCCGCGCCGAAGCCCCCGGCCGCGCCCTGCCCTTCACCCGCCAGCCGCAGATGATTGAGGGCGTGCAGGTCCGTGCCGCAGATGCCGCAGCAAAGCGTCCTGACCAGCACCTGACCGGGTCCCGGCTCTGGATCGGCGACCTCCTCGCAGGTCAGCCGGCCGCCGAGCGCCACCACGGCCCGCATCGGAGGCGCTCAGGGCCGCTCGATACGCTCGCCGAGCAACTCGTGGAAGTGGCGGATCTTGGTCTCCGCATAGTCGGCGAATTGCACGTGCTTCTTCTGGGTGGCGTGCAGGCCCTGCTGAACGAATTCGTGGTTCGCCACGTCCTGGTTCAGCACCCTGGCCAGCAGGCCCAGCTCCGGCGCGTCGGTCCAGGGATCGTCGATGCCGAGCCAGTGAATCGGCGGCGCCGGCGGATAGCCGCCCTCCTCCGGCATCGGGGCCAGATACATGACCTCCATGATCGATTCCTCGTGGTTGTTCCCGTTGGGTCGGAACCGATAGACGATCCGGTTGAACGAGCCCCACGGGTGGAAGTTCGGGAACAGCGTCAGATAGATCGACGAGAACTCGATGTCGGCTATTTCATCGACGAGCGACGGGAGGATGGGCCGCAGCGCCTCGCGCTGCATCTCCGTGTAGCTCTGGCGCGTGTTGGAGCCGGCCGTCGGCGTCGGCCGCGGCATGGCGGCGTCCGCGCCTTCGGGGAGCTGGTGGCCACCCACCCAGGTGCAAAGGTGCAGGCTGACCTCGCCGAGCTCGCCCTCGACATGCTGGGCATCGGCGGTGAAGAGGCCAGTGACGCCCTTCGGCGTCGTCACCCGGACCAGTCCTTCGTCGGTGCGTTCATAGACCCAGCCGTTCAGCGGGTGACGCACCCGCGGCGTGCCGTCCTCGGGCAGGATCTCCCACTCGGGCATGCCGGTGCTCTCCAGCGCGCCGCAGCGAATGGCCCGGGAATAGTTGCCGAACACGTCGAACTTGGTGTCGGCATCGTCGATGCCGCCCATCAGGATCTGCGGATGGGTCGCGACCACGTGATAGGCCTCCATGAAGGCCTCCTGCGCGGTTTTCCAGTTGCAGCGCAGGATCTTCCCCACGTGCGCCTGCTTGTAGCGGCGCTCGTAGGGCAGCACCTCGAACTGAGTTGAGAGATCGCCGATAAAATCCTCGAACAGCTCGCAGTCCGGGTCGGGGTTGATGAAGATGAAGCGCCCCCAGCGGCCGACCTTCACTTCCGGCAGCGACTGTTCTTCGCGCTTCAGGTCGGTGAAATCCCAGATGCAGGGGACCTGCATCAACTTGCCATCCAGGCTCCAGGTCCAGCCGTGAAACTGGCAACGAAGTTCCGCGGCCGCCTTGCCGCGGTGCTCCCTGAGCTTGCGGCCGCGGTGAAGGCACGCATTGTAGTAGGCCTTGAAGGTGTCGGGACCGGTGCGAACGACGAGGAACGACATGCCGGCGATGTCGTAGGGGACGTAGTCGCCGACCCCCGGCAAATCGTCCTCGTGACAGGCCACCTGCCAGACGCGCTTCCACAGTTTCTCGACCTCGAGATCGTGGAACGCCTTGGAGATGTAGCGCTCGACAGGCACCAGCGTCGGTCCCGGCCCCATCGGCGCGTCGCGGCGATAGGCTTCCGGAATTCGATGCGAGTCGGTGTCCAGCAGTTTCTGAAACGCGGGGTTGAGGGTACGAATTGATCGGACCTTCGCGGTATCCGCCGTCATGTCGTCTGGCATGGTGTGTCCTTCAGAAGCTCGCTGGCGATCGTTGCACGGCCGGCCAGCTCACAGGTCGCTGCCGCGGACGTCCAAGGTAAAAATACCTCGCGTTATAGAAATATCAACGGCTCGCTTTCGCTGCAAGCGACTTCGAGGTCGGCTTCGCCGCCGATCGGGTCCGAGCGTCAAAAATCTTACATGACGCGCTGCTATTGCTCCACCCGCCGGGAGGTTGCCGCCGACCTGCGAGGACCGCCGAATGGCCCCAACTCGAAGATCCGTGGTCGCGGGCGTTCTCGCGATCGTTCCCGCGACGGCGCTCGCCGTTAGCGAGCCCGGGCGTTTCGCCGACGTGACCTGCGTGCGCCGCGACGTCGGAAACGTGCAGCTGCAGTGGACCACGCGGCCGGCGCATCTCGTGACCGCGATCCAGTCATCCACGGACCCCGACGGCCCGTTTTCGACCCACCTCGGCGCCTCACGCGACGGGGCATGGACGGGCGCGGCGCTGGTCCGGCCGCGGCCCTATTTCCAACTTTCCACAGCGGGGGCATCGATGGAGACGGCTGAGCGAGTCCTGCCCCTCGAGGGCGGGCGCAACTTCCGCGATCTGGGCGGCTACCGGTCGAGGGACGGCCGCTATGTCCGCTGGGGCCGGCTCTACCGGTCGGGCGCGATGGCGGGATTGACTGAGGCGGACTACAGCTACCTGGCCGACCTGAAGATCGCGGTCATCTGCGACCTTCGCAGCGCCCGCGAGCGCGTCGCCGAGCCGACCCGGTGGCCGGGACCGAATGCGCCCGCCGTCTTGGCGCGCGACTACGATCTGGACGAGTCGGCGCTGAAGTCCGCGCTGCAGACCGGAACGCCCACCGCCGCGGGGATACGGGCGGCGATGATCGAGCAGTACGCCAGCTTCCCCTACTATTTCGCCGAGGACTACAAGCGGATGTTCGCGGAACTGGTCGAAGGCCGGCTCCCGCTCGCCGTCAACTGTTCGGCCGGAAAGGATCGCACCGGCGTCGCCGCCGCGCTCATCCTGACCGCGCTCGACGTGGACCGGCAGGAGATTCTCGCCGACTACAGCCTGTCCGAGAAGGTGGTGAACTTCGAGCATGTCGCCACGCGGCCGGGCGCGGCCCACGCCGCCACCGGGTTCGAGTTCATCCAGCAACTGCCGCCGGACGTCCGGGCGCCGTTGATGCGATCGGACCCCGCCTATCTGCAGACCGCCTTCGCCGCGATGGAACGGCGCGACGGTTCCGTTCGGAATTTCCTGAGCGCCCACCTCGGCGTCGGACCGCGCGATATCGCGAGGCTCCAGAACCTTCTGCTCAAGGCGGCGTAGGTCCCGACCGCACCGGGAGTCCATCGGGCGCGGCGCTTCACAGATTGGCGGTTGCGATAAATGTAGTCTATGTGATAATTTTTATCGCGACGGCGCCCGGCTGCGCCCTTGCGACGATGTGAGCACCTGATGGTCAAAGTGAGTTTCGTGACAGTCGACGGCGGCGTGATGGTGGTCGACGCCGAACTTGGCGCGCCGCTGATGCAGGCCGCCGTGAGGCATGAGGTGCCAGGCATCGACGCCGAGTGCGGCGGCAGCTGCTCCTGCGCCACCTGCCACGTCTATGTCGAAGAAGACTGGATCTCGCGCCTCGGCGGGGCGACGGAGATGGAGACGTCGATGCTCGAGTTCGCCGACAACGTCCGACCCGAGAGCCGGCTCTGCTGCCAGATCAAGGTGACGACCGAGATGGAAGGCCTGACCGTGCGTGTCGCGCGGCCGGCCAGCTGACCTGATCGGTAATGACCTACCCCGCGGACACGAGCGTTTGAGCGTCGCTGCGAGCGTCCTCGGCGCCCCGACGGGCGCGGCGCGACGGCGCGGTGCGCGCGGCGTCCAGCGGCTGGGGCGGCCGCACCTCCGCCAACCTGCGCAGCGACACCCAGCTCGCGCGATTCTCCCGCAGGTCTTCCAACCACCGGCGGGCATGAGTGTTCGCCTTGCCTCTCGTGGACGAAGCGAGAACCATCAGGAACGTCTCCGCCGCGCGGTCGAGGAACTGGTCGTCCGGAATTTCCTCCGCGCACCAGTCGGTGGTCACGGCAAAGGTCGTGGTGACGATGAACTGACTGAGCCAGGCGGCGGTCACGCCCTTCGCCAAGCCGTTCGACTGCTCGATTGCTTCGACACAGGACCGAGCGCTCGCTTCACACAGGTCCCGGATGGCGGAGCGAATGAATTTGTCGCCGATCGGAGAATTGAACACGGCCACGATCGCCTTGGTATAGGCCGCGACACGCATGTTCTCCGACTGGACCTTCACGATCCGCTCGAGCTGGCCATCGATCGTCGCTTCGTCGAAGCTGTAGGTGGTCCGCTCGTTGAATTCGACCAAGTATTCCCGCACCGCCGAAGCAATCACGTTTTCCTTACTACCGAAGGCGTTGTACAAGGTCTTCTGTGCGATGCCAGCGCGAGCGCAAAGGTCTCGCACGTTGAAGGCCGCGTAGCCAGTCTCGGCAATGAGATTACGGGTCTCCCGCAGGACCCGCCGCCGCCGTTCGATAATTGTCTCGCTCTTGTACTTGAGCGTCGTGATGCCGATCAGCTCACTCATATGTCACCGGTTTTCTCGTTTCGGCGGAAATTCAACCGCACTGTCATAGGTTATAGTAACGCACACACACAGATCAAAGGTCGCCTCGCACGCCAAACCGCGACGCTGTCGACCCCGAAACCGTCGCACTCACGTCGAGGCCGAACGGCTTTCGACCCACTCATCCCGCGCAAATCTGGGGCAGCCGCTCAAGTAGCATTTTGGCAGAATCGCGCTCGCAGAGTGAATCAATTCCCGTGCGCTAGCAGATGACGGCGCGAATGTCATGCGCCGGCGAGGAATGCCAATGATTTGGCGCTCATTCCTATCGTTTGGTGTAGAATACGTCGCGATCTGTTTGATCGACAGGCGCTGATGGGTGGAACCGGGCGAACTCGCGACCCGGAGCATCAGCCTTGCAGGGAGAAACGAAATGGACCTCGAAGCGTTCGCCGACGCGGCGCAGACGGTCGGAGAGCTTGACGCGCTGGAAGTGATCACCCACGACGCGTTGCAGGGCTCCGGCTTTAACGCCTTCATGTTTGCGTCCCGGTCGCGCGATGGCGCCGCCGAGCTGTTTGGCCGCTGCAACCGTCCCTACCTCAAACGATATCGCACCGAGCGGCTGAACGTCGTCGACCCGGTCGCCCGCGAGGTTCGAGCCAGTTGGCTTCCCGTGACATGGGACTGTGTCGACTATCTCAGCGCCGGAAGAGAGGGCTGGGCCGAGCTCTTCGAGAGTTCGGCCGAGATTGGCTATGAGCGCGGCATTTCCGCGCCGGTGAACGGCCCCCTCGGCCAGCAGCACATTCTAACCGCGATCTATTCCGGCAGCCGCGTCGGGTTGCGGACCTCGTGCCGCAGCCTCGGGCACGAGCTGATGGTGCTCGGCGCCTACTTGGCCTGCGCCTACGATCGGCTCACGACGAGATCCGAGGACGGCCACCTGGCGCTCAGCGATCGCCAGCTGGAGTGCCTGGCCTGGAGCGCGAAGGGCAAGACGGCCTGGGAGGTGTCGCGGATCATCGGCGTGACCGAGCGGACGGTGAATTTCCACCTGCAGACCGCCATGAGCAAGCTCGAGGCGACCTCGAAGCATCATGCCTGGCTGAAGGCGGTCCGGCTCGGCCTGATCAGCGTCTGAACGCGCGGTCAGGCGCGGGGATTCAAGGGCCGAGCCGGGCGCCCCGGCCTATCGTGCGAAGGTGCGAACGTAGTCGTTCATCTGGATGTCCTGGGTGTCGCCCCAGCCGATGCCCCGGGCGCCTTGCCAACGCGTCAGACAGAAGAACACGTTCATGTTCTGCCAGGTCTGCCACGGCATGCTGGCGCTGACGTCGCCGCGCAGCGAGTGCTTGCCGCCGCCCGCATCCTCGAAATCGAGCAGGATCAGGCGCGGGGTGAGGCCGTCGCGCTCCCGTAGGGTCTGCTTGCGCACCTTGGTGACGGGAAACAGCTCCCCGTCGCGGAAGACATAGCCCCACATCAGGTTCTGCCCCGGCGGCAGGGCGTAGCGGCTCGCCCATTCGGGCTTGTCCTCGGCCGAGTCGAACGCGGTGATGTGGAACGCGAATTCGTCGTCGAACACGCCGACCATCCAGCTGATCGGAGGGCCGGCTCGGCTGGTTTCGCGCCGCTCCTCGCCCCAGGAGTGGTCGCGCGAAAAGTATCCGTCGATCTTGAAATGCTCGCCGTAGAGGTCGAGATTTCCGCGCGTCTTCATCGCCTGGGTGAAGTGCTTGCTGTTCGGACGGCCTCCCGGCGGCATGATGGCGTCGAACTGGATGTCGAACGAGACACCGCGGTCAGGATCGGCGAAGTCGATGTGGACCGACTTCAGCGGCTCCAACACCTTCACCTTCAAATTGATATCGGGGATCGTGTAATCCGCAATGCCGTTCTCCGGCATCGGCAGGTAGTTGTAGTGATTGACGTAGTCGCATTCCAGCGTCGAGAGATTGGCGCCTCTCCAGATGTAGACGCTGGCGCTCATGATCTTGAGCACTGGGTGAAACCACATGTATATTTCGGCATTGAGCCGATGTTCGGGAATATTGAAACCGAAATAGGTGGTTTCCGTCGCCGAGTGGTGGCCGCTGGGCGCCGGCGGGTGCAGAAACTCGTCCTGCGGAACAATCGTCCCGAGCGGCGCGCCGGCCATCGTGCTGATGATCCCAACGGGCCGCGGCTCCGAGGTTGAACTACTCATGCGAGTCTCTCCTTGAGCGTCTCTGCGGTGTTACGGATGAAGTATCGGTAGGCGGAGATCCCCTGCGACGCCATTTTCAGCGCCGGATAGGACCCGTCCAGAAAGCCGCGCCAGGCGACCGAGCAAGTGATCGCGTTGCGCACCGAGCGCCACAACTCGAAGAACCGCGCGTTCTCGGCGCGATATTCGCCGCCACCGGCCGCGCGATAGCCGGCGACGAAGTCTTCCCACGGCAGCAGACCCTCGACGAACTGCCGGCAGTAGCTGAGATCCTCGGTCGGATCGCCGACGTGCGCGAACTCCCAATCGAGCAGGGCCACGAGCTTCTCGTTGTCGACGATGGCGTTGTGAAAGCCGATGTCGCCGTGGACGATCGCCGGCCCGTCGATCTCGGCGGGGATGTTGTCCAGCAGCCAGGCGAAGGCGGCGGCGAGCGTCGGGGAGGCATGCACGCGGTTGCGCCGCCAGCGATCGCGCCACTCGATCACATAGGCGCGCACCTGTTCGCGCGGATCGCGCGACGCCTGAGGCATGTCGACCGCGGCGGGGTCGACCCGGTGCAGCCGCGCCATCACCGCGGCCAGCTCGAGGCACACCGTGCGCCGGGACTGTGGGTCCGCATCCCAGGGGGCGGTGCCGGAACTGCCCGCCACGCGACGCGAGAGCATGGCAGGTTGGCCGAGGATGCGGGTTGCGTCGCATCCCAGCGGCTCGGCGATCGGCAGCCCCAGCTCGAACAGCCGGGTCAGCCGCGCGTATTCGTCGAGCACCGTGGTCTGCGCCGGGCCCCAGGGCAGGTCTCGGCGGATGACCAGCCGAAGCTCGGCGCCGTCGGGCTCGCGGATGTCCAGAAAGAAGCTGTCCTTCGACATGCCGCCGGGGACGCGGCTGAGCGCCGTTACGGTCCGGCCGGCGCCCAACAGCGCCGTCACCAGGGCCTGAGCCCGTTCGGGCGTCGCCTCGACCTCGACCCGCTCGAGCCGTTCGCGGGCGATCACCGTCCCTTGCTCGAGCCGCCGCGTCTCATCGGCATAAAGAGCGCTGTCCGCCGCGGCGACGGCGCGAAGAAAGCCGGGATCAAGGCCGTTGTCGTCCTCGATGCGCTGCTGGAGCGCACTGGCGAGGCGGCCGTAGGCGGGGGCCTCCACCGGCAGGTCGCCAGTCAGCCCTGCATCCTCGTCGGGCTGCTCCGCCAGCGCCGCCCGCGCCGCGAGGTGATGGGATAGGTCTTCCGGCAGATCGAGGTGCCACATGGCGAGGTAGGCCAGCAGCTCGCTGATCATCCGCGCCGCGAGACGCGCATCGGGGTCGGAGAGATCGGGCGCGACACGCGAATCCATGTCGGCCCGCAGCACGCGCAGCGTCTCGCCGACGATCAGTCGCCCGTTTATAGTCAAGCGTCCCCCCCTACGGGCGCGCCTGTTCAACGGCGCTGACGGTCTTGGTGCGCCCGGCGGCGAGACGCGGCGACTGTAAGACGTGACAGGTCGCATCCCCGGACTCGAATGCGCCTTCCGGCCCGCCGGCGCTCGGCCTTAAACTATCACACGACGTAAAATCTGATTGACAGTCTGCGAGACGCTCCCGTAGCGTTTGCAGGTCGGCGCGCCCCGAAGCCGCCCAAACCGCGCTTCGGCCGCGCCACTGAAATCAAGTCTCGAGAGGCGGCGTCATGGATGGATCAGGAACTCCGCCGCGCGGCGATCGGCATCCAGCGGAGTCCTACGAGGACATCCTGGCGCTGGAGACCCGCCCGGTGCCGAACTATTTGCGCGAAGGTCGGGTTCCGGACCTGGGCGCCGACCCCATAGCGGCGAGCCGCTACTACGATCGCGATTTCTTCGAACTGGAAGCCAAGTACGTCTGGAGCCGCACCTGGCAGATGGCGTGCCGCGAGGAGGACATCCCCAATCCTGGCGACTATCACATCTACGAAATACTCGGAAAGTCGCTGATCGTTACGCGCACGCCGGATCGCGGCATCAAGGCGTTCCACAACGCCTGCCTGCACCGGGGCCGCAAGCTGGTGACCCTCAACGGCTGCAAGGACGAGTTCAAGTGTCCCTATCACGGCTTCACCTGGAAGTCGGACGGGACCTTCAAGGAAAACCCGATCGGCTGGGATTTCCCGCAGTGGGCGGAGCGCGACATGCGCCTGCCCGAGGCGAGGGTGGACACCTGGGGCGGCTTCGTCTTCATCAACTTCGATCCGGCCGCCGAGCCGCTGATGCACTTCATCCAGCCGCTGGCGACCGACTTCGAGCGCTTCGACTATGCCGGCCGCTACCGCGCCGCCTGGGTGCAGAAGAAGGTGCGCTGCAACTGGAAGGCCACGTCCGAAGCCTTCATGGAGGCGCACCACAGCGTCACCACCCATCCGCAGATCCTGCCCGGCATCGCCGATGCGAACAGCCAGTACGATTGCCCGAACGACTATGTCTGGCGACAATTCTCCGCCACCGGCGTCACGAGCCCGTTCATTCCGCGGCTGAGCGAGCAGGAGATTTTCGACTACCTGACCTCCGGCGGTCGCGGACGCCGTCCGGTGGCCGAACCGGTCGAGGGCGGCCTGCCCGAGGGCGTCACCGCGCGCAGCCACATGGCCGAGCTCGCCCGTGCCGGCCTGGCCGCCGAGACCGGCGCTGACTACTCGAAAGCGACCGACGCGGAGATGCTCGACGCGATCCTCTACAACGTCTTTCCGAACATGAGCTTCTGGGCCGGCTATGTGTCCAACATCACCTATCGGTGGCGGCCGAACGGACTCGATCCGGAAAGCGCCATCATGGACATCATGATCCTCAAGCCATGCCCGAAGGACGGCCCGCGGCCGAAGCCGGCTCCGGTTCTGGAGCTCGGACTGGACGACCCCATGGCCGCCGCCGCCGACCAACTCGGCGCGGGGCTCTGCGCGGTCTTCGAGCAGGACATGGGCAACCTGCCCTATGTGCAGGAAGGGCTGCACACCTCCGGGACCGGGCTGGTCCACTTCGGCAAGTACAGCGAGCTGCGCCTTCGCGCCCTGCACAAGATGATCGACCGCTATATCGCCGAGGGGCAGGCGCGCTCCACCGAGGTGAAGATCTAAGCCGGAGGCCTAGCCCCGCGCGCTCGGCCGTCAGTCGACCGGGCGCTCGATTGGCGTCGGGCCGGAGTCGACCGGCACGAGCCTGGCCGGATCGGCGTCCGCATAGACCGGGTAGTCGATGTAGCCGTCCTCGCCCTGCGTATAGTAGTTCGCCGGATCGGTGCGATTGAGCGGCCAGCCGTTCTGGTAGCGCGCGACAAGATCGGGATTGGCGATCAGCGCCTGCCCGAAGGCGATCAGGTCGAGGCGGCCGGACTGCAAGGCCGCCGCCGCGCTCTGGCGAGCGAATCCCGCGGCGCCGATCATCGGGCCGTCGAACAGCGGGCGCAGCGTCCCATAGACGTCCCAGTCCATGCCGTAGTTACCGACCTGCAGGTAGGCGATCCGCCGCTGCGAGAGCGCCTGGGTCAGGTAGCTGTAGGTCGCGATCGGATCGTCGTCGAACACGTCGTGGAAGGTCCAGCCGGGGCTCACCTTGACCGCGACGAAGCCGGGGTTCGTGGCCGCCTGCATCGCCTCGACGCATTCCAGCAGGAAGCGCGCGCGGCCTTCGACATCGCCGCCGTAGGCGTCGCGCCTCTGATTGGTGTTGGGGGTCAGGAACTGCATCGGCAGGTAGCCCGACGCCGCGTGGATCTCGACGCCGTCGAAGCCGGCCGACCTGGCGCGCCGGGCGCAGTCCGCGTACTCGGCGACCACGCCGTGGATCTCGGGCACGGTGAGCGCGCGCGGCGTTCCATAGACCCGCTTCGGCTTGGGGCAGTTGAACGCATAGTGGCGGGCGGTCGGGTCCGGCTGCACGGCCGAGGCGCTGACCGGTGTTTGGCCGGGCGGCTGAATCAGCGGGTCCGACAGGCGTCCGACGTGCATGATCTGGCCGAAAATGGCGCCGCCCTCGGCGTGCACCGCGTCCGCGACCTTGGCCCACGCCGCCTCGTGAGCATCCGTGTAGAGCCCGGGCGCGAATAGATAGCCGTTGCCGGCCGGGCTCGGACTGATCCCCTCGGTGATGATCAGGCCGGCGCTGGCGCGCTGGCGATAGTAGGTCGCCATGATCTCGGTCGGCGTGCCGTCGAGATGCGCGCGCTGGCGGGTGCAGGGCGCCATGGCGATCCGGTTGCGCACCGGGGTGTCGCCCACGCGCCAGGGCTCGAAGAGCGCCGCGAGGCCGGTGGGGGTCTGCGCCGAAAGGCTGGCGGGCGAGTTCATGGACGGCCGCGCGCGATCAGCTCAGGCGGTCCGCTTGTCGAAACTCAATTTGAGGTGCTCGTAACCTCGATGGAGGATGCTTTCGAAGTAGCGCAGCGGCTCCTGATCCGGCGCGAGGCGGATGTTCTTCAGCCGCGAGAACAGCCGCTGGTAGGCGATGGTCATCTCCTTGCGCGACAAGAGGGCGCCGACGCAGAAGTGGATGCCGCCGCCGAACGAGAGGTGGTCCGCCGCGTTCTCGCGATTGAAGACGCAGTGATCACCATCGGAGAACTTCAGCTCGTCGCGGTTGGCCGCGTCATAGCTCAGCAGCAGGGCCGCGCCCGCCGGGATCGACACGCCGCCGAGCTCGGTGTCGGTGGTCACGACACGCCACATGGCCTTGGTGGGCGCCTCGAGCCGCAGAATCTCCTCGACCGCGTTGGGGATGAGCGACGGCTCGGCCGCGAAACGGTCCTGCGCGCCGGGCTCCTCCAGCACATAGACCATCCCGCCGGAGAGCGCGTTGGTGGTGGTCTCGTTGCCGGCGACCAGCAGCTGCTGGATGATCGACAGTATCTCCGACATGGTCAGCAGCCGCTCGCCCTGGAACTGCGCGTTGGCGAGGCTGCTGATGACATCGTCGCCGGGCGACTTGCGCGCCGCCTCGACCGCGGCGGCGAAATACTGCTGCATCTCTACCTGCGAGCGGGCGCCGCGGAGGACGGCTTCGCGCCCTTTCATGCGTCCGATGCTGGCGATCGAGTCGTCGGACCAGCGCTTGAAGCGGTCGATGTCGGAACGCGGCACGCCCAGCTGGTCGGCGATGACATAGACCGGCAGCGGAATGGCGAATTCCTGGAAGAAGTCGCAGCCGCCCTTGTCGATGAACTTGTCGATCAGCTCATCGCAGATCTGGGTGATGTAGCCGTCCATCTTCTCGATGCGCGCGAGGCTGAACGCCTTCGTCGCCAGGGCGCGGTAGATACGCTGGGTCGGCGGATCCTGCGTCAGCATGGTCTCCACCGGCGCGAAACCACCCGCCAGGATCTCCTTCAGTTCGGGATCGTTGACGTCGCGCCGGCCCATCAGGCCGCCGAACCGGTTGGAGAAGGTGCGCCAGTCCTTCAGCACCGACTGGATCAGGTCATAGCGGGTGACCAGGTAGACGTCCGTGCCCGGGACCGGGCTGTTGGGCAGCCGGTAGACCGGCGCCTCCGCCCGCGCCGAAGCATAGAAGGGGAAGGGACATTGCAGTGTTTCCGGGTCCATGAAGTCGACCCGAGAGTGTTCGGACATCAGCCGCTCCTTAACAGTTGTTCGGAGGCCAGATCAGCGGGGTCGGGCTTCGAATTCGAGATTGAGCTGCTCGAAGCCGCGATGAAGGATGCTTTCGAAGTAGCGTAGCGGTTCATGGTTCGCGGCGAGACGGATGTTCTTCAGCCGGCCGAACAGTCGCTGATACGCGATGGTCATCTCCTTGCGGGCCAAGAGCGCGCCGACGCAGAAGTGGATGCCGCCGCCGAACGAGAGGTGGTCCGCCGCGTTGTCGCGATCGAAGACGCATCTATCGCCTTCGGGGAACTTCATCCCGTCGCGGTTGGCCGCGTCGTAGCTCAGCAGCAGGGCCGCGCCCGCCGGAATCGACACGCCGGCGAGCTCGGTGTCGGCGGTGACGACGCGCCACATGTGCTTGGTGGGCGCCTCGAGCCGCAGGATCTCCTCGACCGCATTGGGGACCAGCGACGGATCGGCCGCGAACCGGTCCTGCGCGCCAGGTTCCTGCAGCGCATAGACCATCCCGCCGGCGAGGGCGTTGCGGGCGGTCTCGTTGCCGGCGACGAGGATGGCCAGGATGAGCGACAAGGCCTCCGAAATGGTCAAAAGCCGCTCGTCCTGAAATTTCGCGTTCGCCAGCTCGCTGATGATGTCGTCGCGCGGTTCCTGCCGCCGCGCCTCGATCGCCGCGGCGAAGTATTTCTGCATCTCGACGCTCGAGCGCGCGCTGCGCAGCGCGATGTCGCGGCCTTTCATCCGGCCGATGTTGGCGATCCCGTCATCGGACCAGCGCTTGAACTGGTTCACGTCCGAACGCGGGACGCCCAGCAGGTCGGCCACGACATAGATCGGCAGCGGCACCGCGAAGTCGCGAAAGAAGTCGCACTTTCCCTTGTCGATAAAGGCGTCGATCAATTCGTCACAAAGACCGGTGATGTACCCGGTCATCTGCTCGACGCGCGCGGCGGTGAAGGCCTTCGTCACCAGGGCGCGGTATTGGCGCTGAAGCGGCGGGTCCTGGGTCAGCAGGGTGTCCACCGGCGGATAGGTCTCCGCCAGGATCGCGGCGACCTCCGGGTCCTGGCGGTTGCGGCCGCCCATCAGGTGGCTGAAGCGGTTGGAGAACGTGCGCCAGTCCTTCTGGACCGCCTGCACCAGGTCGAAGCGCGTGACCAGATAGACGTCCGTCCCAGGAACAGGACTCTTCGGCAGCAAATATACCGGCGCCTGATCGCGCGCCGCCGCATAGAATCCAAACGGGCACTGGACAGTTTCACTGTCCATGAAGTCATGAGTCGAGAGGTCGGGCATCTTCATCTCTTGGCGCAGATCCAATATCGTTCCGATACGTCGGGGCCCTCGCGGCGGCGGCTCATTCACTCGATGACGCCGATGACGTCTCCCACCTGATAGACTTCACCTTCCTGCCCGCTCCGCTTGAGTACGCCCGCCTCCTGCGCCTCAATATCCTGAGAGGTCTTTTCGCTCTCCAGCGTGTAGAGGAGATCTCCGGGCGCGACGGCGGCGCCGTCTTGCTTATGCCATTCGACAAGCGTGCCCTCGGTCATCCCAGCGCCGAGGCCCGGAATACGAATTTCGGTACTCATGTTCAGTTCATCGTCGCCCTGACAGCCGCCTTGATCTCGTCCTCGCTGTAGACGAACGCCTGCTCCAGCGGCGGCGAGAATGGCACCGGGGCGTATTTCGACCCCACGCGCTGTACGGGCGCCTTGAGCTGGCCGAAGAGTTCCTCGTGGATCCGCGCGGAGACTTCCGCGCCTACCCCGAACGCCTTCACCGCCTCGTGCACGACCACGGCGCGGTTGGTCTTGGCGACCGAAGACAGCACCGTCTCTTCGTCGAACGGCGCGATCGTGCGCAGATCGATCACCTCGACATCGATGCCCTCTTCCGCCAGCGCCTTGGCGGCGTTCTCCACCGCCAGCACCGGCCGGCCGTAGGAGATGATGGTGGCGTCGCGGCCGGTCCGGCGAATGTTGGCCTTCCCAAGCGGGATCTTCACCCCGTCCGCGAGGGCCGGGCCCTGCACGCCGTAGAGCGCGATGTTCTCGATGATCAGGGTCGGATCGTCGTCCTCGATCGCCGAGAGCAGCAGACCGGCCGCGTCGGCCGGATTGGAGGCCGCGACAACCTTCATGCCCGGCACATGGGCGAACCAGGCCTCGAGCATATCGGAGTGCTGCCCGCCGAACCCGAACCCGGCGCCAGTGCAGCACCGGATCGTCAGCGGAACGGCGGTCTTGCCACCCGACATGAACCTCAGTTTCGCCGCGTGATTGACGATCTGGTCCATGCAGACGGTGAGGAAATTCATGAACATGATTTCCGCGACCGGCCGCATGCCGGTGATGGCCGCGCCGACCGCGGCGCCCATGATCGCCTGCTCGGTGATCGGGGTCGCCCGGACGCGGGCGTCGCCATACTTGGTCGAGAGGCCCTTGGTGGTCTTGAAGACGCCGCCGCCCTGCGGATCGGCGATGTCCTCGCCCAGCAGGAAGACATTCGGATCGGCGGCCAGCGCCTGGTCGAGCGCCGTGTTGATGGCCTGACTGATGCTGATCGTGGCTGTGTCCGTCACGCGGCAATCTCCTCGGCAAGAACGTCGCGGCGCAGTTCGATGAGGTCCGGGTAGGGACTGGCCATGGCGAATTCGACAGCGTGGTCGAGGTCGCGATCGATGCGGGCCTCAATTTCACCGAGCGTCGCTTCGGTGACCTGCCGGTCCAGCATCAGCTGCCGGAACCGCGGGATGGGGTCTTGGGCGATGCTCTCTTCGCGGTGCGCCGCCGGCACATAGCTGGTGTCCGCCCCGAAGGTGTGGCCCAGCATCCGATAGGTCATCGCCTCGAGCAGCGTGGGGCCTTCGCCCCGACGCGCGCGGTCGACCGCGGCGCGCGCGGCCTGGTACATCGCGATCGGATCGTTGCCGTCCACGCGCACGCCGTTCATCTGATAGCCGATGGCGCGGTCGACGATCTGCTTCGCCGAGGTGCCCCCGGCGTAGGGCGTGTGCTCCGCGTAGCGATTGTTCTGGCAGCAGAAGATGACCGGCAGCTTCCACACCGAGGCCATGTTCAAGGCTTCGTGGAAGGCGCCGATGTTGCTGGCGCCGTCGCCGAAACAGACCACCGTGACCCGGCCGTCGTTCTTGAGCTGTGACGACAGCGCCAGCCCATTGGCGATAGGCAGGCCCGAACCGACGATGCCGGTGGTGACCATCACCCCGGTGTCGGGATCGGTGATATGCATCGGGCCGCCCTTGCCCTTGCAGGTCCCGGTCATCTTGCCGGTGAACTCGGCCCATAGAACGTCGAGCGGCACGCCCTTGGCGAGCTGGTCATGAACCCCGCGGTAGGTGGTCACCAGGTAGTCGTCGGGCTGCAGCGCCGTCATCATCGCGGCGGACAACACTTCCTGCCCACGCACCGGATAGTAGACTAGGCGTAGCTTTCCCGACGTCAGCAGCGACCGGAACCGTTCGTCGGTCTTGTTGATCAGCGTTGCGCGGCGATAAATCTCCAGCAACGTCTCGGCGTCGACGTCGCTTGGCGCGACTGAAACTTGATCCAGAGCCATAAACCCTTTCCTCCACCCGCGTTTCGCAGTCTCCGAGCCTAAATGCCCGGTTGAGGCGTTGGCCCGACAAAGCCAATTTTCCCGATCAGCGTCAAGCAAAAAGCTATCACTTGCACTATGTTTCGTCGCCGGACCGTCGAAACCGGCGAGGTCGCGGCGAGACCGCCAGGGCCCGTGTGGCGGCCGGCGTCGGCAGCCTTCATCCGCCTATGAAAATGGGGCGCGCCGCCAGGGCGCGCCCCAAGTCGTTCCGATCGTCAAGCGCGATCAGTGAAAGTGGTAGGTAAGTTCGATCAGGATCTCGAGCGGGTCGCCGATGGCCACCGACTGCTGATTCCCCGCTAGCGCCCCGAGCGCCGTGCCATCCTGGATCGGATAGAGCACATTGCCGAGGTTCTTGCCGACGACCCCAAACTCCCAGCGGCCGTCGTCGGTGTAGATTCTCGCGCTCGCATCGACCAGCCACAGGTCACAGAGACGATCGCCCTGCAGGCAGGCCGAAGGGATGTTGTCGAAGGCGTCCGCCGGCCGGTTGAGATAGTAGGACGACTTATAATTTACATCGAGGGAGAGACCGTAGGACAGGCCGTTGAACAGCGCATGATCGTAGGTGAAGCCGAGGCGGCCCGCCCAGGTCGGCGCGTTCGGCAGGGTTTGACCGGTCAGGCTGACCCCGGTGGTGCCATTGATCGAAACGCATCCCAGCGCCGTCGTCTGGAATTCGTAGCAAGGCGCGTCGGGATAGCTGCCGTACTTGGCGACGTTGTAGTTGATGAACCAGTTCACCCCAAAGCCCGTCAGCGGCGTCACCCAATTGCCCTCGAACTCGACGCCCCTGGTGTAGGCCGAAGCCGCGTTGGTCACCGTGTAGAGAACCGTCTCGACGCCAGGCGTGGGTTCGACCTCGCGCGCCGACTGCACCTGAAGGTTGGTGAAGTTGTAATTGTAGATCGTCAGGTCGCCGGCCACGGTGCGGCCGAACAGTTCAAACTTGTACCCGCCCTCCTCGCCGTGCGCGACCTCGGGCTGGAACACCAGCGCCTGCGCGCTGGTGAGGGGCGGCGGCAGGCCTGGATTGGACACGCCGCCCGACTGGAAACCCGACTTATAGGCCACGTAGAACGTCATGTTCGTCGTCGGCTTGTAGCTGAGCGTCGCTTCCGGCGAGAAATTGCTGGCCGGCACGCTGGCGGTCAGAGCATCGCCTTGCGGCAGGAACACGGCGTTCCGCACCGGTGCGATGATCGTCTCATTGACGAAGACGTTTTCGACCGTGGCGGCCTTGGTTTCGTTGATGTAGCGGACACCCCCGTCCAGCGTGAACTGGTCGGTGATCTTCCAGGTCAGCTGCCCGAAGCCCGAGTAGGTCTTGTCGGTTTCGGGCGTGTGCTGCACCCAGTCCACCGCAAAATGGTTGCGTGGGTCGTAGCCGTAGCCGTCGCCGAGGTTTTGCACGTAAGCCGACGACTCCGGAAACACCATCCCGGAGTTCAGATAGGTCTGAGTCGCATATTCGACGTAAGCGCCCGCGAGGAACTGCAGCGGACCGTCGAAGTTGCTGTTGACCCGGAACTCTTCCGAATATTGCTTGCCGACCAGCGAGTTCTCGCCGCCGAGGACGTTGAAGTCGCCGACGTCTGAGTTGCCCTGAGTGATGGCGGCATAGCTGACGACGCCGGTCAGCGAGGTGAAGGTGAAGTTGCCCGCCTTGTAGGACAGGTTCAAGCTGCCCATGCCGGGATTGAAGTGCGAAAATGGCTTGCCGCCGTCTTCCTGGTCGGGCCACGTCGCCGCGATCGTCGGGATCCAGCTGCCGAGCGACGTCGTCAGATTGAGCTTGCAATCCGAGTTCGTCAGCACGGCCGTGACGCCAGCTTGCGACTCGACCGGGTGGGCGCCGGGGCAGACGCGCTGGTCGTTGCCCACGTCGCCGTTGTCGCGATAGTCGGTGTACGACGCCTTCAATGTCGCGGTGAACGCGTCGTTCGGCCGCCAAATGATCGTCGCGCGGCCGGCGAACAGATTATAGGCCTGCACGGTCGAGCCCTGCTCGTTCCCCGGCGAAATCGCGTTGACGCAGGGACCGGTCGGATTGGGCACGCATTCGAAGGGATTGACGATCGGGCCACCCTGGTTGGTGAGGAACCCGTTCTCGTGGTCGATTCTGCCGGCGAGGCGGACGTCGAGCGTGTCGTTCACTGGGATCGTCACGGCGCCTTCGACGTACTCCTTGCCGTACTCCGGCGATCCGCCGGCGGTGATGTAGCCGTCGAAGGTCGAGCCCGGGCTCTTGGTGGTCAAGGCGACGACGCCCGCCGGGCTGTTCTTGCCGAAAAATAGCGCTTGCGGTCCTTTCAGCACCTCGACGTCCTGCATGTCGAACATCTCGGCGCGCAGGAACCTGGCGTCGCTGACCTGGACGCCGTCGAAATTGATCGAGACCGCCTGGCTGATGCCGGGATCGATCCCGGCCCCGACGCCGTGGATCGCGATGGTGCCCCCCTGCCCGGACGACACCAGCTGCAGGTTCAAGGACGGAACCTGCTGCGAAAGTTGGGTCAGATCATTGGCCACATACTTCGACAGTGTCTGCGGACTGATCTCGCTGATCGCCACCGGCGCGTCGATCAACCGTTCGGTTCGTTTTCTGGCCGTCACATATACTTCGGTGACGGTCGCCGCAGCTCCGGCCGGCGTGACGGCGGGCGCCGTGGCCGCCGGCGGTGGCGACGCGCCTGTCGGCTGCGCGGCGTCCGGAGCGGCAAGTGCGCAGGCCGGCGCGACGGCGAACAGGCCGCCAACGGCGAGCGTGACCCCTAGGCGGAGCCAATGGTGTGCTTTCACTTCGTTTCCCCCCTCGCCTGCCAGTGTGCTGACGGCGATTTTGCAGGTTCCCTACGTCCAAAAGTATCATTGATACGATTTTTGGAAAGCGAATTCTCCCCCGTTCTGGCGGCTTTGACGCCTTTTCGTGTATTTCCAAGCGTTGAGCGGCGATCTAACCGCCATTTCGACCCGTGCGGAGGCGCTGAACCGGCGCTCACAACGGCATATTTTTAGTGTGCGGTATAATATTCTGCCGGGAGTCGAGTACTGCGCGCCCGCCGGTTGGCCTTCGGTCGCCACGCCGAGCATCAGGCACGCTCCTGAAGGCTGACCGCGATGTTGTGGACGAAGGTCCGGTATAGCGGGATGCCCTGGTAGGCCATCTTCAGCGCGGGATAAGCGCCGCCGACGAACCCGCGCCAGGAGACGGCGCAGCAGACGGCGTTGCGCACCGATCGCCACAGTTCGAAGAAGCGGGCGTTCTCTTCTCGATAGGGCGCGCCGCCCGCGGCCCGGTACCGCGCCAGGAAGTCCTCCCAAGGGACCAGCGCCTGGATCACCGGGCGGCAGTAGCTGAGGTCCTCGGTCGAGTCGCCCAGGTGCGCAAATTCCCAGTCCAGCAGCGCGGCGAGTTCGCCGTCCCGAACGATGGCGTTGTGGAAACCGACGTCTCCGTGAACGATCGACAGGCGATCGATCCGATCCGGCAGGTTTCGAACCAGCCACTCGAAGCCGGCCGCCAGGGTGGGCGACGGGTGGACGCGATTGCGTCTCCAGCGCTCGCGCCACTCGAGGACATAGTTGAGCAACTGTTCCCTGGGGTCGGCCGACACCGCCGAGAGGCCGCCCTGCGCCGGCTCGAGCTGGTGAAGCCAGGCCAGCGCGTCGGCCATGCCGAAACAGGTCCGCTGGCGCGCGTCGGGATCCGCGTCCCAAGGCGCGGTGCCCGAGCTCCCCGACACCCGCCGCGACAACATCGCCGGCTGCCCCACGATGCGGCCCCGGTCGCATCCCAAGGGCTCGGCGACCGGAAATCCCAGCTGGCCGAGACGCTGCAGCAGCCCGTATTCGTCCGCCACCGTGTTCTCGCCAGGCCCGAACGGCAGGTCCCGGCGAATGACCATCTCCTCCTGGAGCCCCTGAGGCGCGCGGACCGACAGGAAGAAGCTGTCCTTGGAGAACCCGCCCGCCACGCGCGAGACCGCCAGGACCTCATGCCCTGGCCCCAGGCAGGCGTCGACGAGCGCCAGCGCCCGTTCGGCGGTCATGGCGACTTCCACCAGCGCCTGCTTCTCGGCGGCGATGCGTCTGACGGCGCTCACGCGCCTCGGTTCATCGACGAGCGCGGCGCCTTCGGTTTCGATCGCGCACCTGAGCAGGCTCGCGTCCGGCTGGTCCCCGGCTTCGATCTTGTCCTGAAGCGCCTCCGCGGCCAGGCCGAAGGCCTCGCCACCCACCGGAAACTCGCTCGCCAGGTCCGGCTCGGATCCCGGCGGCGCGATCGCGGCCATGGCCGCGGCGTATCCGGCCAGCGCCTCCGACTCGCCGTCGTGCCAAGCCGCGAGATAGGCGAACATGTCGCCGATCATGTTCGCGGCCTGGAGGGCGTCCGGGCTCACAAGGCGAGGCGTCACCCGCGCCTCAAGATCGGCGAGCAGCACCTGCAGGGTGTCCCCAAGAATTTCGCGACCGGAATTGATGCACGCCTCCCACAGTATACGGATGAAGATGGCGCGCCGCGCGCATCAGCGCGACTGTCAGCGGTGACAGGTCCGCAACGCGGGTTTGTATTCGAGCGCCGGCGGCCGGCGGCTCACTCGGCCGTTGCGGGAACTCGCACGGCCATTGACAGCGGCGAGGCGGCGTAGTGCGCCGCGAACGCCTGGGAGACCACGTCCGGGAAGATCATCGTCTCACCGGCGCCTAGCGCTTCGACGATCGTCTTGGCCATGACGTCGGGCGGACAGCGCGCGCCCTTGTCTTCCGGCCTCGCCATTTCTGTCGCAATCGGCCCCGGAAACGCCGCCACGACCGAGACGCCCTGCGGCGCGAGTTCGGCGCGCACCGCCTGGGTCAAGGACCAGGCGGCGGCCTTGGAGGCGCAATAGGAGCCGCAAAAGGGCACGCTGGTCAGCGAGCCGATCGAGAGAATGTTGACGATCGCGCCGTTGCGGGGGCTCGAGAGCGGCGGGGCGAAGGCGCGGCACATGCGCAGGACGCCCCAGTAGTTGGTCTCCATCTCGTTCCTGGCGCCCTCGAGATCCGGGACGCCGATGAGCGGGGTGTTGAACAGCGTCGCGGCGTTGTTGACGACGTAGTCGACGTCGCCGCAGCGCGCCACGGCCTCGGCGACCGACGTGTCGTTGGTGACGTCGAGCTCGACCGTTTGCACCCGCGGATGCTCGAAGACAGCCTTGCGGGCGTCTCGCACCGCCGCGTAGACGGTGGCGGCGACGCCACCCAGGAAGGCCTGCACGAGCGCGCGGCCGAGGCCGCGATTGCTGCCCGTCACCAGCACCTTGGAACCCTTGATCGGCGCCATCACTCACCGCGCTCCGTGACTTCTAGAACCCTCAGGCTAGTCATATTCCGCGCGACCATCACCTGGCAGTGTTGGCAGTCCCTCTGCCAGCTTCGTGGGGACGGTCGACGCCGGGCCATGCCTGACTCCCCTAGCCGATCGTGCGCTCGGTCGGCCAGAACGGCGCCCGCACCGAGCGCTTGTTGACCTTGCCGATGGCGTTGCGTCCGACGTCGGAGACGAAGTCGATCGACCTCGGGCATTTGTAGCCGGCCAGGTGCGTCCGGCAGTGGGCGACCAGGGCCTCGTGGGTCGGCGGCGCCGCGAGGTCCTTGGCGATCACCAGCGCCTTGACCTCCTCGCCCATCTCCTTGTTCGGCACGCCGATGACGACGGCGTCGAGGACATCGGGATGGGTCAGGAGGACGCGCTCGATCTCCGCGGGATAGATGTTCACCCCGCCGCTGACGATCATGTCCGACACCCGGTCGGTGATGTAGACGTAGCCGTCGTCGTCGAAATATCCCATCTCGCCGAGCGTGAAGACCGCCGGCTCCCGGTGCGCAGCGCGGGTCTTCTCGGCATCGTTCTTGTAGATGATGCCGCGGCCGGTCTTGTCGCGGAAATAGAGTTGGCCGACCTCGTTGGCCCCCAGCCGCTCGCCGTTCTCGCCGATCACCTGGAGCTCGAACTGTTCCATGGTGCGGCCGACGGAGCCGCGGTGCGCCAGCCATTCCTCCGAGGTGATCATGTTGGTGGTGCCGGACTCGGTGCCGCCATAGGCCTCGATCAGCACCGGCCCGAACCACTCGATCATCGCCGCCTTCACGTTCACCGGACACGCCGCGCCGGTGTGGGCGACGCGCTGCAGGCTGGAGACGTCATAGCGCGCGCGCACCTCAGGCGGCAGCGCGAGCAGCCGCTGGAAGTGGGTCGGCACCATGACGGAGGTCGCGACGCGATGTTCCTGGATCGCGCGCAGCGCCTGCTCGGCGTCGAACCGGTCCATCACCACGATAGGCGTGCCCCCAGCCAGCTGGCGAACCGAACTCAGCGGCGCGTTGTGGTACAGCGGCCCGACCACGAGGTTCGGTCCCGTGACATTGAACGCGTTCGGGGCGCGCAGCGCCTCGAACAGGCCGGCCACCGTCTCGGTGCGGGGCATGGTCGCGGCGACCGCGTCGATCGCCTTCGGCCGTCCCGTGGTGCCCGAGGTGTATTGCAGATAGGTCAGCGGCCGCATGTCGGTGGGCGGCGGCCGATCGGAGGCGGCGGCGGCGAGCCAATCCTCCCAGGCGGTGACGCCCGCGCGCGGCTCGGAGCGCCACGCGATGATGCGAACGCCGCCGGCCTTCTCGGCGGCCTGGATGGCGATGTCGAGCGTCTCCGGACCGGTGAACAGCAGGTCAGCTCCCGAGTCGGTCAGGATGTAGACCACCTCCTCGACGGTGAGTTGCGAGCTCACCGGCGCGGCGGAGACCCCCGCGTGGAGGGAGGTCAGATAGGCGAGGACCGTCTCGGCGCTGTTGCGCGCATAGACCGCGATGCGCCGCTCCGGACCGAAGTCCACCGCCAGCATCGCGTTGACGGCGCGGTTCAGCGTCTCGTCAAGCTGGGCCCAGGTGAAGGTTCTCCGCGCGTCGATCAGGGCCGGCGCTTGCGGCTCAGACTTCGCTTTTTCGGCGGCGGCTAGCGACATCCAGTAACTCCTCTAATGGGTTCAGTGCGAATTATCGTTGCGGTGCAAGGTTCTGACGGCGCGGCCGCCGGCGGCTCTAGCCTAGGCCCTCGGCCCAGGACTGAGGTTGCTCGATCAACTGTCGGAACTGCTGCAGCCAGCCGGCGCCGATCGCGCCGTCCACGACCCGGTGATCGCAGGTCAGCGTCACCTGCATCACGCTGGCGACGCAGGCTTCATCGTCGCGGAAGACGTGCTGCTTGGCGGCCTCGCCGACCGAGAGGATGCAGCCTTGCGGCGGGTTCAGCACCGAGCTGAAGCTGGTGACGCCGAACATGCCGAGGTTGGAGATCGAGAAGGTTCCGCCGGTGTATTCGGTGTGCGCCAGCCGCTTCTCCCGCGCCCGCTGGGCGAGCTCGCGCATCTCCGCCGAGATCTCCTCAAGGCTCTTCTGCTCGGCGCGCCGCACGATGGGCGTCACCAGCCCACTCTCGGTCGCGACCGCGACGGCGATGTCGGAATGGCGATGGAAGATGAGGCCCTTGGCGGTGAAGCTGGCGTTGGCGGCGG
>Ga0302314_10001149_pt1 | contig 49398 bp, 53 predicted proteins | sample III_Palsa_N2_3_FD_200533 | JGI IMG/M metagenome (GOLD analysis project Ga0302314, IMG submission 200533) | Peat permafrost microbial communities from Stordalen Mire near Abisko, Sweden - III_Palsa_N2_3 | ecosystem: Environmental > Terrestrial > Soil > Palsa > Peat permafrost | place: Sweden... | reverse complement strand
TTTCCGAAACACCATCTCCTGGGCGACATTCCCGCCCATCGACAGCCCGATCAGGATCACGCGTTCGGCGCCGACGGCGTCCAGCAGGGCGAAGCTGTCGTCGACGAGCCGCGCAAATGCAAAGTCCCCCGCCGGACGCGACAGCCCATGACCACGGAGGTCCATCGTCAGGACGCGGTAACCAACGGAGAAGGCTGCCACCTGCGGCGCCCAGACCCTATGGTCGATGCCGGCCCCGTGCATGAACACGACGAATGGAAGGTCGTCGTGCGAGCCCAGCAGCCAGTAGTGCAAGGGACAGCCGAGACGCTCCAGGACCGCCTCGACGCCGAAATCTGTTGTCATGACCTCACCACCCAGGCTCGGCGACCATAGAGCTTAACGTCCGCTTCCTGCCCATTGCGACCCCTGAACGGCGTCAACACCCGGCTCGCGCCGTCGCAGGCTGCGTCATCGGCAAAGTTTTCGACCAAATACCACCTATGATATCTGTCAATCTTCACCATTGTCTCATGGAAGGAAAATAAAGCGCCACAAAAACATAAGATAGTCGCATTCTAACGGCACGATTATATTTGTCAGACTAAATGACCTGAGCGCACGACATATGAATGCCTGGCGGATTATGTCATCATATGACTTGGAGACAACTATGATCAACGACAATGTACTGCAGACCGCCGTACAGGATGAGTTGCGTTGGGAGCCGAGCGTGATCGCCGCCCATATCGGCGTTACGGCGAAGGCCGGCGTCGTGACCCTGTCGGGCCACGTCGGCGACTTTGCGAGCAAATACGCCGCCGAAAAAGCGGCCCGACGCGTGAAGGGCGTCATGGCGGTGGCCGAAGAAATCGAGGTTCATCTGCCGTCCGACGCCAAGCGAAGCGACGACGAAATAGCGGCTGCCGCGGTCGAGCGTCTCGCCTGGAACGTCTCCATCCCCCGCGACGCCGTCAAAGTGAAGGTTGAGAAGGGTCTGATCACGCTCACCGGGACGGTCCACTCGTTCTATCAGAAACAGGCCGCCCTGCAGGACGTTCGTCGTCTCTTTGGCGTCGTCGGCGTCTCCAACCAGATCGCGATCAAGGCCCAGCCCGACGCCCTCGCCGTCAGCGATGGCATCGCCCAGGCTCTGCACCGCTCGTTGTTCGATCCGAAGATGATCAAGGTGACCGCCCAGAACGGCAATATCCGCCTGACGGGCAGCGTTCACTCGCTCTATGAGCGTCGCTTGGCGGCGAACACGGCGTGGGCCGCGCCTGGCGCGATGAGCGTCGAGAACGAAATCTCGATCCACTAACCATACGCGAGGCGCCCGTCGGCCCAGGAAACTGCGCCGACGGGCGCTAGCGCCGGCAATCGGACTCTTCCCCGGGGCGGCACGCCGCGCGACTCCGCCGTCCGGCCGCGTCAGCCCGCCGGCTTGTCGCCCTTGCCATAGTCGCCGAAAGCACCGTCGCGGGCGTCCAGCGCCGCCTTCACCCCCTCGCGCATCCTGGCCATGTAGGCGCGCGAGGCCGGGGTGTGCCAGCCGAGGGCGTGCAGATCGGTCCCGGCCCGCAGCCCGGCCCTCAGGCCCATGGCCTCCATCTGCCGGTGGACGAGGCGCTTGTTGAGCTGGGCGAGCTCGGGATCGACCTTGGCGATCCGCTCGGCCATGAGGAGCGTCTCCGCCTCCAGCCGCTCCAGCGGAAAGGCGCGGTTGGCGAAGCCGAGGCGGGCCGCCTCCGCGCCGCTCACCGCATCCCCGGTCAGCATCATCTCCATGGCCGCCCGCATGCCGAAGATCCAGGCGTGGAACTGGTTGTCGGGCGGCGACATGCTGCGCACGGCCGGGTAGCCGATCTGCGCATCCTCGGCCACGTAGACGAGGTCGCAGGCGAAGGCGAGCTCGCTGCCCCCCGCCAGGCACCAGCCGTGCACCTGGGCGATCACCGGCTTGGCCAGGTCCCAGATGCGGAAACAGCCTTCCACCACATGCCGCGCCCATTGACCCTGGCCGCCGGCGGTATGGAAGGGGAGCTCGCCGAGCCCCGAAAGGTCGTACCCGGACGAAAAGCACGTCCCGGCCCCGCGCAGGATGACCACCCGCACCTCCGGGTCGCGGTCGGCGGCCTCGAGCGCGGCGAACAGCTCGCCGCGCAAGGCGTTGGAGAGGGCGTTGCGCTTGGCCGGCCGGTTGAGCGTCAGCCGCCGCACGTGGGGCGCGGGTGTGTCTGCGAGAAGGATGGGGTCTTCGGGCATGGGCGTTACTCGAACACGGCGGTTATGGAATTGGCGCCCGTTCATGATCACCTGCCAAGCCGTTCGCGCAATCTCAATAGCGATACCGGCATTGCGCGATTTCCAGTTGCTGCGCCGCGCGGACCCCCGTCACGCGATAGACGAGGCGGTCTTCCAGGTTCATGCGGCGCGACCACCAGCCGCGGAGCTCGCCGCGCAACGGTTCTGGTTTGCCCGTGCCCTGGAAGGGAGCGCGCATGCATTCCTTGATCAGGCCGTTCACGCGCGCCAGACCGTTCGCGTCCGTCGCCTGCCAGTGAAGGTAGTCTTCCCAGGCCTGATCGGCGAAGACGAGCCTCACGGCTCGATCAGCTCTCGCTCCGTTCCGTCACCGGCGTCGAGTTGCGCGACGGCGTCCGCGAGGCGCCGGGCGTTGGCGGCGCTGGACACCAGATGATGGGTCTCTTCCATCGCCTTCCAGTCCGCCAGCGAGACCATGACCACGGATTCGCCCCGCGCGCGGGCGACGACCACCGGCGAGCGATCTTTCACGACCCGGTCCATCACCTCCTTGAGGCGGGCCCGGGTGTCGGAATAGGTGAGCACGTCCATGGCTGGCCTCCATAGCCTGGCGCCGATAACAGACAATCCCCCTCTCAGACGCGGACCTGAACCCTGGCGTCGCTTCGAGCGCGCCGCTAGCGCACATTGCATCCGGCGCCGAAGCATCGGGAGTCGAAGGGGAAGGCCGTGAGGAAGGCGAAGTCGAAGTGAACGTTGTCAGGCGCGCCTTGTCTGTCATCTGCACGCTTTGTTCCATGATCATGGCGGCGATCATCCTCCTGCTGTTGATCGCGGTCATAGTCACTGGCGGTTTCGGAGAGTGGCAGCTGTGGGTGGCCTTCGCAGTGCTCGCGATCGTTTCGGCCTTCTTCGGTGTTCTTGCTGCATTCGTATGGCCCAAAGTGCGGCATTACCCAGACCCCGAAATCTTCAGCTAAACCGGCCCTATCACGTGGCTCAGAGCCTCGAAGTTGAGGCGGGTGTGTCAAAGGAATAATTCCCCAAATGCCAAGCGAACAAAACACGAACAATTCGCTTGCCGACCGACCACCTTCGGAGTCAATGATCCGCCCCTCGGCCCGAGGCGCCCATGACCGTTTTCAGGACTCGACTGTTCGACGCGGCGCTGGCCGGCGTCGGTGAGGCGCGCCGCCACGCCAGCTACCTGCTCGAGATTGACATCTTTGCGGATGCCGCCAGCCGCCAGGCCGTCGAGCGCCTGCTGGCCGCCGCCAAGGCCGCCGAGGCGGCGCTGGCCTATCGACCGCAGCCGACGCCGGCCGGCGATGCCTGAGCCGAGCGGCCGGCCGCCCTGGCGCATCGAACCGGCCCTGGAGCGGCTGTCGATCCGCCTGCTGGTCGAGAGCCGCGAGACGGTGCTCATCCGCTGCGACGCTTGTCCCCACGTCGCCCGCTGGCTCCCGGACGACCTCAAACAGCGCTTCCGCGCCAACCTGTGGGCGACCTTCGCCCGCATCGCCCCGCGCCTCAGGTGCCAGCGCTGCCGCTCGGAATGGGTCCGAGTCTCGTTCGACCGGCCACCGGCCCCGGCGCGCGGAGCGCCGAACGCGAGCCAGCCGCCATGACCATGTTCCAGAACCTGCACCGCACGCTGCGCGGTCCTGACCAGACCCTGAAACTGGCGTGCGAAGCCTGCGGCCACTCGGCCATCCTGAGGCGCGAAGACGCCGTCGCCACTTACGGCCCCGACGCCGATCCCTTCCGGATCAGGCGCGCCTCGCGCTGCGGCGTCTGTGGCGAGCGGGCGGATATCCAGGTGTGGATCTGAGGCGGACCCGCCCCAGACAGTCTTGACGCGTCACGCCGGATGCTTCCCCTTGGCGGACAAGGCCGTTTCGGCCAGGTGAGAGCCCAGGGCGCGCGTCGCGTCTCAGGGTCCGCGAACTTGGGGGGTGATCTCTATGTCTCGAGACGTCTGGCTGCGCGCGGCCGCCATGGTCGCAGTCGCGGGCGCCATGGCTGCCTGTTCCCGCTCGTCGACCACACCGGCCAACACGGCGTCAGCCGCGCCGCCGCCCGCCACCGTCGCATCGCCTGCGCCGGCGGCCGCCACGGCGACCGCCGAGGCGCCTGAGGTCATCACCACCCCGGCCTCGATGCCGGCGCCGGGCGCCACCGGCGATTGCCCGTTCGTCGGGCCCCTGCAGGCCTTCGCCGCCCAGCAGCCGGCGCTCGAGGTCCGCACCTATGACACCTGGGATTTCTGGGTCGCCGACGGGGCCGGCCGCAAGTCGGTCCCCAAGAGCGGCCAGTTCTGCGAACAGATCTATCGCCTGAAGCCGGGGACCACCCGCCTGAGCGGCCTGGAGATCATGTCCAACTATGAGCAGTCCATGGCCGCGGCGGGGGCGGAGGTCACCAATCCCTGGCGCGCCCACGACGACGATCTCTATGTGAAGCTCACCAAGGGCGGCGCGGTCTACTGGATCGAGGTTTCCGAGAGCAACGGCGACACCATCACCGTGCATGAGATCGGCATGGTCCCGTTCACGCGCACGCTGCAGGCCCCGAGCGGCGATGACTTTCACCTGCTCGGCCACATGCCGCAGACGACGCCGAGGCCGCCGGTCAAGACCAACTATGACGAGGTGTCGTTCGACGTCGCCAACGGGACGGGGACCAAGCCGGTCAAGGTGCGCGGCTATCACTACAAGATGATCTACGACCTGCCGTCCGACCGCCATATGAGCGGCCTGGAGAGCCAGCTCAACTATCGCGCCGCCCTCAAGGATCTCGGAGCCCAGATCCTCTACGCCGATCCCGGCGAAAGCCCGGGCGAGACCACGGCGCGCCTCAACGACGGCGGCAAGACGGTGTGGATCAGCGTCACCAGCAACGCCGCCATCACCGTCGACACCCTGACCGAGAAGCCGTTCGAGCTGACCGTAAAGCCGCCGCAGGCCTCCGACATGAAGACGGCGCTCGACCGCGACGGCCACGTCACGCTCTACATCAACTTCGATTTCAACAAGGCGACGCTGAAGCCGGACGCCGCCCCGATCATCGCTCAGATCGTCGCCCTGCTGAAAGCCAACCCAACGCTGAAGCTCTCGGTCGACGGCTACACCGACGGCGTCGGCCTGCACGACTACAACGTCAAGCTGTCACAGGCGCGGGCCGCGGCGGTGGTGGCGGCGCTGCAGGCGCAGTCGATCGCGCCTGGTCGCCTGGTCTCGGCCGGCTACGGCCCAGACAAGCCGATCGCCCCCAACGACACCGACGACGGCCGCGCCAAGAACCGCCGCGTCGAACTGGTCAAGATGTAGGGGAGGCGCCGGCCCCCCTCCCGCCCTTCGGGCGTACTCCCCCCAGAGGGGGGAGAGAGGGGTTAGCACTGACGCTCTCCTCCCCCTCTGGGGGAGGGGGACCGCGAAGCGGTGGAGGGGGCCCGCTGCTGCGCACCTGCCTCAGAACCTGACGCTGAGATCCGCCCCCACAGCGTGGCGCCGGCGCCTCACTCCGCCGCTGGCGGCGTTCGCAGCTGGCCGGCTGCGCCGGCGAAGGCCAGGATCCCGCCCGGATTCATGGCGTCGACCATGGCCGTCGGGATGAGGATGGTCGCGCCCCGCTCCTTGGTGGTCTCGTAGATGATGTTCATCGCCCGCAGCTGCAGCGCCGCCGGGCTCTTGGCGTAGATATCGGCCGCCTCGACGAACTTCTGCGCCACCATCTGCTCGGCCTGGCCGAGGTGGATGCGGGCCGCCGCCTCGCGCTGAGCCTGGGCCTCGCGGCTCATGGCGTCCTGCAGGGCGTCCGGCACGCCGATGTCGCGGATCTCCACCGAAATCACCGAGATGCCCCAGTCGGCGGTCTTGCGGGCGATCTCGTCGCGCAGCAGCACGTCGCCCTGCTTGCGGTCGGAGAGCAGCGAGGAGAGCAGGGACGAGCCGACCATCTCGCGCAGCGAGGTCTGGGCCACGCGGGAGATGGCGGCCCGATAGTCGGCGATCTCGAGGGCGGCGCGCTCGGCGTCGTGAACCTGCCAGAACACCACGGCGTCGACGTCGACGGGCACGGTGTCTTTGCTGAGCGCCTGCTCGGCGTTGAACTCCGTCGTCTGGATGCGCTGGTCGATCCAGATGGCGACGGTGTCGATCACCGGCGTGATCAGGAAGACGCCGGGGCCGCGCACGCCGTGCAGCTTGCCGAGCCGCAGCACCACCGCGCGCTCCCACTGGTTGGCCATCTTGAGCGACATCGGGATCAGAAAACCGATGATCGCCAGCAGGATGGCGGCGCCGATCAAGGCCGGCGATCCCGACCGCTCACCCCAGGCGAAGCTGCCCGCCGCCAGGATGAAGAAGATCACCGCCAGCAGCGAGGCCGGGCCGTTGGCGCGGCTGGACCGCGGTCCGCCGCCGGACGCGGTGAACCCCACGTTGGCGCCAGAGATGTTGCTCATATCTGTTCCTCCTTCGCCGCGGCGAGCGCCGCGAGGCGATTGCAAAGCGCCGCCGGGTCGATGCCCTGGGCGCGGGCGGCGGCCAGGGTCTGGCGCGCCAATGATTCAAGCTGGGTCTGCACCGTCGCAGGGTCTGTCGGCGCCGGCGGCTCGGCGACGAAGCTGCCGCGGCCGCGGACCAGGGCCAGGGCGCCCAGGCGCTCAAGCTCCTCGTAGGCGTGGCGGACGGTGTTGAGGTCGACGCGCAGATGCACCGCCACCTGCCGCATGGTCGGCATCTGGTCGCCGGGATTCAGGACGCCCTGTCCGATCGCCCCCAGGAACTGGTCCCGCAGCTGCACATAGATCGGCACGCCGGTGTTGGAGACGTGGATCCAGTCCAAAGCGTGCCGGCTTGTATGCATACACTCATACAATACCGTCAGCGCGCGGTTGTCAAGCGAAGCCCCGCGCAGCGGCCTCGCCGGATGTCCACGGAGCGCGGGCCTCTGGCCCGCATGCGGGCGGGACGCCCGCGGTCCGAAAAAGCCTCACCCCCTGAAACCACCCCCAGCCAGGAACGCCGCCTCCTCCGGTGTCGTCACCCGGCCGAGCGCTTGATTGCGGTGCGGGAAGCGGCCGAAGCGGGCGATGACGTCGGCGTGGATGCGAGCGTAGCGAAGCTGATCGTCGTCGCCGGTGCGCGCGGCATGCGCCTCGCAGAGCGCCACGCCCCGCGCCTGCGCCGCCGGGTTCTCGGCGTGCTCGAATGGCAGGTAGAAGAAGATCTGCAGCGCGGGCGGCGCCTGGAGGTCGAAGCCGGCCTCCACCGCCCGCGTCGCCAGCGCCAGCGCCAGGCCGTCGGTGGCGAAGGCGTGGGCCGAGCCGCGGTAGATGTTGCGCGGAGTCTGGTCGAGCAGGAGCAGCAGGGCGAGGGCGCCGTTCGCCGTCTCGCCCCAGCCGCTGAGCTCGCCGCGTGCGGCGGCCAGGTGCGTCGCCTCGAACCGCTCGCGCATGGCCGCGTCGAAAGCCGCGTCGACCCGGAACCAGGCCTTGGGCCCGGCGGCGGTCCAGAAGTCGATCAGATCCTGAGGGGTGACGTTCACGAAACCCAGCCTAGACATGCGCGCTCGACGCCCGACCTCGACATGCGGTCTTGACCACCAAGACGCCAAGCCGATGCTGCGAGTCATGGCGAAAATATTCTTGGATGTCGGCGGCTTTCGCGGGGACAGCGCCCTTGCCGCCCTCGACCCACGCTTCGCCTTCGACCGTGTCTATTGCTTCGAACCCGTTGGGAGCTGTTTCACGGGCATCGTGGCTCGCCTCTCCGACCCCAGACTTCAGGTCGTCAACGCCGGCCTTCTGGATCGCAACGAAGAGCTGCCGATCTATCACGCCGGCTCCCTGGGGGGCTCCGTCTATGCGGACGCGCCCGACGTGGGGGGCCTTGATCGGGAAACCTGTCGTTTCATTCGCGCCACCGACTTCTTCCGCGAGCACATCTCGGCCGGAAGCCAGGTCTGGATGAAGCTGAATTGCGAGGGCGCGGAGTGCGATGTGCTCCTCGACCTCCTGGACTCCGGGGAAGCCGTGAAACTGACCGAGGTCCTGCTTGACCTCGATGCGCGCAAGATTCCCAGCGCCCAGGGCAAGCTGCAGCGGCTGACCGATCGCCTGGAGGATGCGCCGTTCTCGTATCATTTCCCCGAGGAGGTGCAGTACACGATGGTCACCAACTACGGCGGAATCCGGAACTGGCTCATCGTCACCGGCGCGCTCGAGCCGGGTTGGCGCTCGTTCTTCAGGAGCCTTATCTATCAGCATCGCCCGGCGCTCGATCCGACCGTCAATGGCTACTACAAGATCAGGCTGCTGCGGGCGCTGAAGCTTCGTGAGCCAGCCGGTGTTCCCACCCGGCCTCACGCGCTGATCGGCCGCGCGCGATAAGGAGTCACCCTTGATGTCATCCTCAACCGAGACCGCGATCCTCGCCGGTGGCTGTTTCTGGGGCGTACAGGATTTGCTGCGCCGCTATCCCGGCGTCCTGAAAACCCGCGTCGGCTACACCGGCGGCGAGGTGGCCAACGCCACCTACCGCAACCACCGCGGCCACGCTGAAGCGATCGAGATCGTCTTCGATCCGGCGCTGATCAGCTTCCGCCAGCTCCTGGAGTTCTTCTTCCAGATTCACGATCCGACCACCCTCAATCGCCAGGGCAATGACCTCGGCGACAGCTATCGTTCGGCGATTTTCTATACGAGCGAGGCGCAGAAGCAGGTCGCGCTCGACACCATCGCCGACGTCGACGCCTCAGGTCTGTGGCCCGGCAAGGTGGTGACCGAGGTGACGCCGGCCAGCGCCTTCTGGGAAGCCGAGCCCGAGCACCAGGACTACCTGGAGCGCATCCCGAACGGCTACACCTGCCACTTCATCCGGCCGGGCTGGAAGCTGCCGGTGCGCGCCGCGGCCGAATAGGCGCTGCAAGCCTCGGCGTTCGGCAGCGCGAGCAGCAGCATGCCGGCCTGGCTGACCGAGACGGCGACCTCGATCACGCGACGGGCGTGAATGGGGTCAGTGCTCGCTTCACCGATTGATCCGCATCAATGCCGCCTTGCTGCTGTGGCCGAGGGTGCTGGCGCCTTGCAGATCGAAACTTCGGTCTGCGGGTATTGCGTCCGGGCGATCCCCGGAACCCCGCTCGGCGCAATTTGCGCCCCAGGCTGCGCCGGCCTGGGGCGCATCCTTATTGGGCCTTGAGATTGACCTATCCTACGGCGCTCAGGCCAAACCAATGGACCTGAAGCGCGATGACAAACGCCCCGATCAGCAGAAGCCCGAGCAGAGCCCAAAGCACTGGCTGATTGCCAACGCTTTCGACGTTGCGGTCCTCGATCTCCCGCATCGCGGGTTCGTCGGGGTTAGGGGGAATGGAAGGCATATCGGCAGCTCCCTAGTGTGACATCAGAACGGGTTGACGGGCGTGGGCGAAGATCATCCGCGTGGCGCCGCCCAAGACCATTTCCCGGGCCCGGCCGTGACCGTAGGCGCCCATGATCAGTACGTCGGCGTCGAACGTCGCACATTGCTCAAGCAAAACCCCACCGGCTCGCTCGCCGGGCCGCGAAACGACCTCGACGCGGGCTTGCACCCCGTGCCGCGCCAAGTGAGCGCGCACGGCTTCGCCTTGGGACTCGACATCAGTCTGGTCGCCGCCCTCGTGAACCAGCACCACGCTGACGGCGCCTGCGGCGCACATGATAGCGAGGCCGTCGTCCATCGCCCGCTTGGCCTCGCGCGATCCGTCCCAGGCGAGCAGCACGCGTTCGAAGCTGGGAGCCGAAGGGGACAGGCTCGGTGTAAAGAGACAGGGCGCGCCGCTATGAATCGCGAGCGCTTCCGCCAGACGTCGGGCGCCGGCGTCCTGCCTTGGCAGGCCGGCGATCACCAGATCGGCGAGCCTGGCCTGTCGGGTCACCGCCCAGGCGCGCTCCCCGATCTCGCCGGCCGCCCAGCTCCGTCCATAGCCCTTGTCCACGATCGCCTTGTGATGCGCCGCCTCGAGCGCGCCGACCATGCGGCCGATCTCTTCTTCCCGATGCACGAGCACATCGCCCGCGCCTGCTCGGCCGATGGCGAAGCAGTCGGCCGGGGCCAGGTCGGGCTCGGGGTAAACGCAGACCGTGTCGATCAGCGCGTCGTTCTCTCTGGCCAGGCGGGCGGCGATCGCCAACTGCGCCTCGCAGCCGTCCCCGGCCTGCAGGACCAGAAGGATGTCCTTGATGTCCATGGCGGGCTCCTCGCGTACGCGATGCGAAGTCTGGAGCACCTAGCGACAACCGCCATGACTTGCGTCAAACTCGACGCCACTTGCGAGGGATCCAGGCGGCGCGAGGGCGCCCCCAGCCCCTACCTGCTGGAGCGCTGAGGCGATGGATACGGGAGCGGCCATCCAGCGTCACGGCGTCGCCGAACTGATCGAACGGGCCAGGGGCGGTCCTCCGACGGCCACCGCCGTCGTCCATCCCTGCGATCCCACCGCTATCCAGGGGGCGATGGACGCGGCGGCCGCCGGTTTCATCGCCCCAATCTTCATCGGGCCCGAAGCCAAGATCCGAACCGCCGCGGCGGCGGTGGGCGCCGACCTCAGCCCATTCCGCGTCGTGCTCACCCCGCACAGCCACGCGGCGGCCGCGGAGGGGGTGGCGCTGGTCCGCCGGGGCGAGGCCCAGCTGCTGATGAAAGGCTCGCTGCACACCGACGAATTCATGTCGGCCGTGGTCGCTGACGGCGCGGGCCTGCGCACCGGCCGGCGCATCAGCCACGTCTATCTGATGTATCCGCCGGCCTATCCCAAGCCGCTCCTGATCACCGACGCCGCCATCAACGTCGAGCCGGACCTGGCGACCAAACGCGACATCGTTCAGAACGCCATCGACTTCGCTCATGTGATCGGGATCGAGACGCCCAGGGTGGCGATTCTCGCCGCCGTCGAGACCGTGAATCCCAAGATGCGCTCCACCCTGGAGGCCGCGGCGCTGTGCAAGATGGCTGACCGCGGCCAGATCACCGGCGCATTGCTCGACGGCCCCCTGGCGCTCGACAACGCCATCAGCGTCGCGGCGGCGCAGGAAAAGGGCATCGTCTCCGAGGTCGCCGGACAGGCCGACATCCTGCTCGTTCCGGATCTCGAGGCCGGCAACATGCTGGCCAAGCAGCTCATCTACCTGGCCGGCGCCGACGCTGCGGGCGTGGTGCTGGGCGCCGCCGTCCCCATCATCCTCACCAGCCGGGCGGACTCCGAAGCCACGCGCGTGGCCTCGTGCGCGGCGGCCGTGCTGCTGGTGCGCGCGGCCCAGCTGGCGGCGCTGGCGCCGTGAGCGAGGCGATCCTCTGCCTCAACGCCGGCTCCTCGAGCCTCAAGTTCGCGCTCTTCCAGGCCGCCGTCGAACCGGCGCTGATCGCGCGCGGCCAGATCGAGGGGATCGGGACCGCGCCCCGCCTCATGGTGCACGACGCTGGCGGCGCGATCCTCGCCGAGGAGCGTTGGCCAGGCGGCGCGGGGCATAGCCACGACGCCTTCCTCGCCGAGCTTCTCGGCTGGGTCGATGATCATCTCGGGACCGTTCGTCTGGCCGCCGTCGGCCATCGCATCGTCCACGGCGGAGCCGATTTCGCGGCGCCGGTCCGGCTCGACGAGGCGATCCTTGCGAAACTCGAGGCCCTTTCGCCGCTCGCCCCGCTTCACCAGCCCGCCAACATCGCCGCCGTACGCGCTGTCTGGACCGAGCGGCCGGGCCTCGCCCAGGTCGGCTGCTTCGACACCGGATTCCACCGCACCATGCCGCGCGTGGCGACCCGCTTCGCCCTCACCGCCGAGCTCGACGCCCTGGGCGTGCGCCGCTACGGCTTCCATGGCCTCTCCTACGAATACATCGCCCGCCGCCTGGCGGCGCTTGACCCCCGGCTTGCCTCCGGCCGCGTGATCGCCGCCCATCTCGGGGCCGGCGCCAGCCTCTGCGCGCTCAACGCCGGCGTCAGCCTCGACACGACCATGGGTTTCACCGCCGTCGACGGCCTGATGATGGCGACCCGTTGCGGCGCCCTCGATCCGGGCGTTCTGCTCTACCTGATGCAGAGCCTCGGCTACGACGCCGCAGGGATCGAAGACCTGATCTACCGCCGCTCCGGGCTCCTCGGGGTTTCCGGCGTCTCCAGCGACATGCGCGCCGTGCAGGCCAGCGCCACGCCGAACGCCAGGATCGCCATCGAGCTCTTCATCTTCCGCATCGCGCGCGAGGCCGGCGCGCTGGTCAGCACGCTGGGCGGTCTCGACGGCCTCGTCTTCACCGCCGGCATTGGCGAAAACGACGCCGAGGTCCGCGCCGGGGTCTGCGAGCGCCTGGCCTGGCTGGGCGTCGAGCTCGATCCGGCGACAAACGCCGCCAACGCGCCGGTGGTCAGCACGCCAAAGAGCGCCGTGACCGTCCGCGTCATCCCCACCGACGAGGAGCGGATGATCGCCCTTCACACGAGCGCGACGTTGGGCATGGGCGCCGCGGCGGCCGCATAGGCGTCGAGACTGACGACCTCGTCGGCGAGCGCCAGGGCCGCAGGACGGTGGCTCACCAGGATCAGGCCCTGGCCGGTCCGCGCGAGGCGAGCGCCCAGACGTCGGACGACTGCCGCTTCGGTTGATAGATCGAGGCCTTCGGTCGGCGCTTCGGCGGCATCGGACCCGGCCTGCGCCCCGACGCCGTAGAGCAGCGCCTCGCCGAGGTGCGCGAGGCGATACTCAGGTTTTCTGAGCTAAGTGCAAGAATTCGTAAGTGATAATTCTTTGCTACTTTAATAATGGAACCTAGTTTGACTACGGGGTTTTACGTAAGGGCTAGCCCCGAATTGTTCGTCCTTGGGCTTCGGCGCACCGTGCAGCGGTGATCTAGCCAGGAGAAACGAACATGACCGCCGTAGTCGAGCGCCGGGCCGCGTCCCGTCGCCAGTTCCTTGCCGACATCGCCCTGTTCGCCGGCGGCGGGACGCTGCTGGCGGCGGCCACCGCGGCTGGGCCGGCGGCCGCCAAGGTCGGACCCGGAGACGTCGGTTATCAGCCGACGCCGAACGGGAAGCAGAGGTGCGATGGCTGCACCCAATGGCAGTCCCCCAACGCCTGCAAGGTGGTCTCCGGAAAGATCAGTCCCAGCGGCTGGTGCTCCATCTACGCCCAGAAACACTAAGCGAGAGAAGGGGGCGGATATGATCCGGCGCAGGTCGCATTGGCTCGGAGCGGCGGCGGCGGCGGGAGGTCTGTGCCTTCCGTTCGCCGCGGCCCATGCGGTGCCCAGCTACGCAACCCAGACGGGCTCGCCCTGTCAGGCCTGCCACGTCGGCGGGTTCGGGCCCCAGCTGACGCCGTACGGCAGGGCGTTCAAGTTGCATGGCTACACGACCCGATCTGGCGGCTTCACGGTTCCGATTTCCGCGATGGCTGTCGCTTCCTACATCCGTACACAGAAGGACCAGGAGAGCCCGCCGGCGCCGCACTACGGCGTCAACGACAATGTCACCATCGACCAGGTCAGCCTGTTCGTCGCCGGCGGCGTGGGCCACGTCGGAGCTTTCATCCAGGCCACCTACGACGGCGTCGCCCGGGCGTTCCATTGGGACAATCTCGACATCAGGGCCACGACCGACATCAAGCTGGCCGGCAAGCCGACGGTCATTGGGGTCTCCCTCAACAATGCGCCGACGCTCACCGATCCGTTCAATACGCTCGTAGCCTGGGGCTATCCGTACACAACCTCCAGTGTCGCGCCCTCACCGGCCGCCGCGCCGCTGATCGGCGGCCTGGCTCAGACCAGCCTCGGCGCGAACGCCTACGCCTGGTTCAACTCCCAGCTCTACCTGGAGGCCGGCGGCTACGTCTCGCCGAGCGCCAACTTCCTGACCCGCGCTGGGGTGGACCCCACCGACCCCGGCAATATCAACGGCGTCGCCCCCTATCTGCGCATCGCCTACGACAAGAGCTGGGGGCAGAGGAACCTCGAGGTCGGCGCCTTCGCCATGAAGGCTGACATCTATCCTGGCCACGACGAGAGCGCCTACACGACCGACAAGTACACGGACGTCGGCCTCGACGCTTCGTTCCAGAAGTTCGCCCACAATGGCGATGCGTTTACCGTCAACGGCCGCTACACCTACGAAGACCAGCGGCTCGACGCCTCCCAGGCGCTGGGCCTGGCGACCTCCAATCGCCTACACCTGCAGGATCTGCGGGTGGACGCCTCCTATTACTGGCGCAACGAGATCGGCTTCACCGTCCAGGCCTTCGACACCTGGGGCCCGCCGGACCAGCTCATCTACGCCGCCAACAGCACCTTCAAGCCGGCCAGCTCGGGCGTGATGCTTCAGGTCGACGGCACGCCGTTCGGCGCCGGCAACTCACCGCTCGGCAAGCGCTTCAATGTCCGCATGGGGCTTCAGTATACGGATTACTTCACCTTCGACGGCGCCGGCTCGAACTACGACGGCTTCGGGCGCAACGCCCACGACAACAACACTCTGCGGCTGTTCACCTGGGTCGCCTACTGACTGAGCGCGCTTGAGTGGTCCGGCGGCAGACCGTCGGGCGGGTTGTCTGATCCAGGTCTTGAACTCACAACAGCGGACACGTGCTCGCGGATCTCACTCCCCTTCCGCTCATCCCCGCGATCGCAAAGCAAAGGCGCGATGAGCGGCGGCCCGTGCGTCGGCGACGGCGGTTTTGACCACCAAGCACACTAAGGACACGAAGGGGTCTGCCTCGGACTTGGTGAGCTTGGTGTCCTTGGTGGTGAACCCACACAGTGTCGGCCTTGGGAGTCCACAACCTGGATCTCAGCTTGCCGTTGCGTTGTCTTCGACCCAGCCCAGCCGGTCGCCGGGTTGGACGAGTTCGCCGGCCCGGAGGCTCTGGATCAGTTTGCCAGGACCCGGCGCGAGGATCTCGTGCAGCGCGCCCTCGATCCGGACCTCGGCCAGGGCCTGGCCGGCCGTGATCGTCTCGCTGTCGCCCGCGCGCCAGCGCTCGAGCACGCCTTCAGGCGCCATGCTCGACGCCCAGAGACCTTCGTTCACGGTTACGGCCAGCATGGTTTTCTCCGTTTGACCATTCATGGAGCTCCTAGGTCGCTCGCGGGTCGCGCGGATTGATCGGGGTCAATCGGACGCCGGAGTCGCCGGCAGGCGCCTGCGCCTCGCTGGGCGCTTGGTCCGCCGCCGCCAGCAACTCGCGCACCTTGTCGAGCAGGTTGTCGTTCTGCAGAGGTTTTCCCACCACCGGCACGTTCGCCGCCGCCGCCACCGCCAGGACCACCGGAGTGAGCGTGGTGATCAGCACCGCCGGTAAGGCCACGCCGCGGCGACGCAACGCCTGCAGCGCCTCCAACCCGTTCATCCCCGGCAGCTTGTAGTCCACCACCAGACAGCCGCGGGCCGGGAGGTCCGGTTCAGCGAGCAAGCTCTCGCCGTCGCCAAAGGCGCGCACGTCGAAGCCCTCGACCTCGAAGGCCAGCTTCAACGCGCTGAGCACGGCATGGTTATCTTCAACCAGGACGAGAACCTCGTGAAGCGGTGCGTTCATCTGCGTTCGGTTCCGCATGGGTAAGCGGAACAGGATCGGGCGCCCTGGCGCACGCCGCATTGATCCGCCGCAACCCCCCGCTCAGGATCCGGCCGCGATCGCCATGCGCACCAGTTCAGAAAGGTTGGCGGCGCCCATCTTGGTCATGACGTTGGCGCGATAGATCTCCACCGTGCGCGGGCTGATGCCGAGATCGCGGGCGATGACCTTGTTGGCCTTGCCCTCCACCAATCCGGCCAGAACCTGATGCTCGCGCTTCGAGAGCGCGGCGATCCGCTGCTGCGCCTCGGCCCGGCCGGAATCGTTGGTTTCAGTCAGTTCGGCGCGCATCAGCGCCTGTTCGATTGAGCTGATCATCACCTCATCGTCGAACGGCTTTTCGATGAAGTCGTGCACCCCAGCCTTCATCGCCTCCACGGCCATGGGCACGTCGCCGTGTCCGGTCATGACGATGATCGGCAGGCGCGCGCCGAGATCGCGCAGTCGCGCGGCCAATTCGAGGCCCGAGAGGCCTGGCATGCGCACGTCCGTGACGACGCAGCCGCTTTCTCGGCCCGTGAACGACTTCAGGAAGCTAGCGCCGGACTCGAAGGCATTAACGGTAAAACCCGCCGTCTCGAGCAGAAAGCTCAGGGAATCCCGCACCGCATCGTCGTCATCGATCACATAGACCGAACGCGCCATCACTCGCCCTCTCTCCCATCGCCCCTGGGCAGGGTGAACTTGAACACCGTTCCGGCCGGCGTGTTCGGCTCGACCCAGATGCGCCCGCCATGCGCCTCGACAATGGTGCGGCAGATCGACAGCCCGACGCCCATACCCTGCGCCCCTTTGGTGGTGACGAACGGCTGAAACAGCCGATCAGCGATCGCCGGACTGATCCCAGGACCTGTATCGGTGACTGACACCATGGCCAGGCCGTGCTCTCCCGGCGATGTGGCGATGCGCAGTTCCTTCGGCTGGCAATCTTCCATCGCCTCCAGGGCGTTGCGCAAGAGGTTGAGCACGACCTGCTGAACCTGAACCTTGTCGACGAACACCAAATCCACGGTCGGGTCGCGGATGATCTGCACGCTCACGCCCCGCTCGCGCCCGCCCACCAGGCCGAGCGCCGCCGACTCCTCGATCAGTTTTTCCAAGCTCTCGATCTGGCGCTCGCTCTCGCCGCGGGCGACGAACTCGCGCAGGCGACGGATGATCTCGCCGGCGCGCAACGACTGTTCCGCCGCCCTGGCCATGGCTGGAATGGCCCGGCTGTCGGGATTTTCCGCCTCCAGCAGGCGCTGCCCGCCCTTGAGATAATTGGAGATCGCCGAGAGCGGCTGGTTGATCTCGTGGGCCAAGGCCGCGGCCATCTCACCCATTGCTGAAAGTCGCGACATGTGGACCAGTTCGGCCCGCGCCGCCTGCAGCCGCGCCTCGGCGGCGCGCCGTTCGGTCAGATCCTGCAGGAAGCCGGTGAAAAAGCGCCGGCCTCCCGTGGATGACTCGCCCACGAACAGCTCGACCGGCATGGCGGAGCCATCTTTTCGCTGGGCGGTCACCACCCGCGGCAGACCGATGATCCGCCGCTCGCCTGTATCCTTGTAGCGTCGCAGGTAGGAGTCGTGAGCTTCCTGGTCTGGCGAGGGCATCAGCATGCTGACGTTGCGGCCGATCACCTCGGCGGCGGTCCAGCCGAACAACCGCTCGGCGGCCGGGCTGAACGATTGAAGGGCGCCTCGCTCGTCGATGACGATCATCGCGTCTGGCACCGTATCCAGAATTGCCTGCAGCTGGGCCTGGCGGCCGGTCGCGTCTAACTGCGACCGGCGCAGCCACTGTCCCCCGACGCCGATGCCGACGCCGAGACCGGCGAACAGCACCGCATCCACCACGTTGCCGGCCACCGGCGCATGGCGCGCCAGGACACCAAAGCCGACGGCGATCGCGCCGACGGTCACGGCGAGCGTGGGGACGAGGCCGCCCGTTCCCGCCGCCATCAGCAGCGCCGGCACGAAGAACAGGAACACCACCCGGTCGCCCAACAGCGGGTCGAGGACGAGTCGGACCACGGCCGCGGCGGCTGCAGCGAGACCGCCCAGGACGTAGGGCGCCCATCGCGCCCGAGCGAGGGACGCAAAGCCGGACTTCTGTTCCCAGCCGTGCATGGCCAGGGTGGTACGGGTCGCCGCTCTCGGCGGCAAGTCGCGCGGCCTAGGGGATTCCCCTTAAGGGCTGGGCCCGAATTTCCCGGCCCCAAACGGACGCGTACCCATCGTGCATCGTTTCGAGGAGATCGACATGTACGTTGAGAGTGCGATGAGCGGCTCCAGCCGGATGGCGAGCGTGGGCAAGCCGATCGAGCTGGCCCCTGGCCTCGAGCTTCCGGGTTTCAGCATGGCTTTCGATCCCAACGAGGAGATCTTCGGCGAAGAGGAGCCGACCGACTTCGTCTACAAGGTGATTTCCGGCGCGGTCCGCACGACCCGACTGCTCAGCGACGGCCGCCGCCAGATCGGCGCCTTTTACATGCCCGGCGACGTCTTCGGCCTTGAGCGTGGCGAGACCCATCGTTTCTCGGCCGAGGCCATCGCGCCTTCCGAAGTCGCCCTCGTGCGGCGCAGCGCGTTGGAGCGTGCCGCTGAACGTGACGGCGCCGCCGCCCGCAAGCTGTGGGCGCTGACCTCGCACGAACTCGAGGATCTGCAGGACCACATGCTGCTCATGGGCCGCAAGAACGCGGCCGAGCGGGTCGGCAGCTTCCTGCTCAAGCTGGCCCGGCGCGGCGCCTCGGGTGTCATCGAGCTGCCGATGAGCCGCGGCGACATCGCCGATCACCTCGGCCTGACGCTGGAAACGGTCTCGCGCACACTCAGCCAGATGGCCCGCGACCAGTCGATCTCCCTGCCGAGCGCACGGCGCGTGGTGTTGCGCAATCCGGGCGCCTTGCTCGCCGCCTGACGAGTCCGGAGCGCCCTAGCGTTCGGGTGGACGCGCCAGCCAGAAGGAGGCCGCATGTGACCTACGCGACAATCATGGCCAATATGGATCTCGACGGCCACGACCAGGGTCTGCTGGCCGTGGTCGGCGACCTCGCCGAGCGGTGTCACGCCCGGGTGGTGGGCATCGCTGCCCGCCAGCCGGTGGAGATGATGTTCGGCGCCGGCCGGATGACCAGCGAGCTGATCGAGCTCGACCGGCGTGAGATCGACCAGACGTTCACAGACGCGGAGGCCCGCTTCCGCGCCGCCATCACGAACAGGGCGGTCGCCGTGGAATGGCGCAGCGCCACGACCTATGGCCAGCTGGCCGACTACCTGGCCGACGAAGCCCGCTGCGCCGACCTGATCGTCACCCAGCCGGACGCGGGCATGGGTTTCACCAACGGGGCCGTGCGCGTCAGCGTCGGCGATCTGATCATGAGCGCCGGGCGGCCGGTGCTGATCGTACCGCCCGGCGCGGCCGCGCTCGACCTCGATCACGTCGTCGTCGCCTGGCGCGACCGGCGGGAGTCGCGGCGGGCGGTGAGCGACGCCCTGCCGCTGCTCGAGCTGGCCGGCGAGGTCACCGTCGTCGAGGTGGCCGACGGGGATCGGTTGGACGAAGCCGGGGCGCGGCTCAAGGATGTCGTCGAATGGCTGCGCAGCCACGGCGTCGCCGCCAAGGCCGAGCCCATCGCCCAGTCGAGCACCGATGTGGTGCGCCTGGAAGACGTGGCGCATCGCAAGCGCGCGGGCTTGATGGTCGCGGGCGCCTATGGACACGCCCGCCTGCGGGAATGGATCATGGGCGGCGTGACCAGCGATCTGCTGCTCCATCCTGGACGCTGCACCTTGGTCTCGCACTGAGGCTGTCGCATGCGCGCCATGGTTCTCCGCCGTCCGGGCGAAGCGCTGGAGGCGATGGAGCTTTCCGATCCGACACCCGGCCCAGGCCAGGTGCGCGTGCGGGTCGTGGCCTGCGGCGTCTGCCGGACTGACCTGCACGTCGTCGATGGCGAGCTGCCGTACCCGAAACTGCTCACCCTCGCTTATCCCCTCGCGCAGGCCAACGAGGCCCTGAGCGACCTGCGCGCCGGCCGGCTGGAAGGCGCGGCCGTGCTGGTTCCTTGAGCGCGGTTGATCCGCCTCAAGGCGGCCAAAGCCTTGCCCTGGCAGGTTCTGCATCGCTCGCGCGGCGCAGATGCATGCGACTAAGCAAGGAGGCTTCTATGAACCCCAACGATATCCTGAGGCGGGCCGTCATCGCCGAGCTCGAGTGGGAGCCCCGGGTGGTCGCCGCCGATATTGGCGTGACGGCGGACGGGGGTGTGGTCACCCTCACCGGCTACGTGTCCAGCTATCCCGAGAAGCACGCCGCCGAACAGGCCGTGATGCGGGTGAAGGGCGTCAAGGCCGTGGCTGAAGCACTCAAGGTGCGGCTGCCCAGCGAGGCGCACCGCACCGATGAGGACATCGCCGCCGCCGCGGTCCAACGCCTGGATTGGAACATCAGCCTGCCGGTCAAGCGTATCCATGTGCGCGTCGAGGCCGGCTGGATCACTCTCACCGGTCAGGTCGACCACCACTTTCAGAAGGAGGCCGCGGCCGACGATGTCCGCCACCTCACCGGCGTGCGGGGCGTCTCCAACCTCATCGAGGTCACGACGCTGATCGACACGGCCAACATCAGCGACGACATCGCCCACGCCCTGCACCGGTCGTGGTTCTTCGATCCCGACACGATCAAGGTCCGCGCCGACGGCGGCAAGGTCACCCTGACCGGCACGGTCCGCACGCCGCACGATCGCCGCGCGGCCGCCGCCACGGCGTGGACGGAGCCGGGCGTGACCGAGGTCGAGAACGACCTGATCGTCGCCTGAGCGATCTCAACGCCAGATCATTTGACGCCGCTCAAGGCGGCGCTCCGCCAGACGAACGAAGGTGGAGGCCTCAAAGGAGGCCGGAATGTCGATCCAAGACGTGATTTTCCTGACGCTGGTGTGCCTGGGGTACGGGGCCTTCATGGTCGTTCTGGCCTCGGCGGCCTGGTACTGTCGCGAGTCCGCGATCGCCCAAAAACCCGCGCCGGCGGCATACAAGGCGCGCAGAGGCAGGAATCTCTACTAATCCGCGCCGCGCCAACCTTGACCTGAATGAAGGTCGTCCAGCCCGCCGCCGGCATCATGGGAACGCGGCGGGGCGGGCCGCCAAGATCGGAGCAGTATCATGAACGACAGGGTCTTGCGTCAGCGCGTCGTCGATGCGCTCGACTGGGAGCCCAGCATCGACTCGGCCCACATCGGGGTCAGCGTCGAAAATGGCATCGTCACCCTGATGGGCCACGTACCGAACTACGCCCAAAAAGACGCGGCTGAACGCGTGGCTCGCCGGGTCAAGGACGTGCGCGGCATCGCCGAGCAGATCCGCGTCGATATCGGCTCGCCGAGCCCCTATCTCGACGACGACATCGCCAGACGCGCCGTCGATGTGCTCGACGCCAATGTGCTCGTGCCGCCCAAGGGCGTCCAGGTGAAGGTCCAGCAGGGTTGGCTCACCCTCAGCGGTGAGGTCCACTGGGACTATCAGCGCACCGCCGCCGTCGCCGATCTGAAGAAGCTGCGGGGCGTCACCGGCATCACCAACAACGCGACCTTGAAGCCGCGGGCAAGCGTGATCGATGTTGCGCGCAGCATAGAGGAGGCGCTCGAACGGCACGCGCAGATCGAGGCAAAGAATGTGCTCGTCAAGGTTCAGGATGGTCGCGTGACCCTCGAGGGAACGGTGCCGAACTGGGCCGACCGCAACTTGGTCGAGGCCGCCGTGTGGGCGGCGCCGGGCGTTCGCGTCGTTGAGGATCACCTGCGGGTGGTCTGACGCGTGGGCCAGCCGGCCCGCTTCTCCGCACGGCGAGCATTCCGGGCGCATTGCACGCCGCCTGGCGTCTGGATGCGCCATGGGCCGCGAGAGGCGGGCCGGCATGGGCCGCTTGACGGTGATCAAGGCGCGGCGGCCCCGCTCGGTCAATCTCCGCGTCGACCGTGGGAGTTCGGAGGAACAATGAGCATCTCGACCCTGATGGCGCATGTGGAAGTGGGGCGCCCCAACGCGGCTCTGCTGGATGCAACGGGGCGTCTCGCCGAGCGGTTCGACGCCCATGTGATCGGCGTCGCCGCCTGCCAACCGATGCAGTTGCTCTACGGCGAAGTCTACGCCGCCAGCGAGCTCGTCCAGCTCGACCGCGACGAGATCGAGCGCGAGACCGATGCCGCCGAGAACGAGTTCCGCGCCGCTCTGAACGGAAAGGCCAAATCGCTCGCCTGGCGTTGCGCCGTTACCTGCTTTCCTCTCTCCGAGCTGATCGCCGGCCAGGCGCGAGCGGCCGACCTGCTCATCACCAGTCCGGATCGCGGCGGCGCGCCATACGAAAGCACGCGGCGAACCGATGTCGGCAATCTCGTTATGCAGGCCGGCCGGCCGGTGTTGATCCTGCCTCCCGATCCGCAGCCGGTGGATTTCACCCACGCGCTGGTCGCGTGGAAGGACACCCGCGAAGCCCGTCGCGCCGTCATCGACGCGGTCCCCTTGCTGCAAGCGGCCGAGGCCGTCAGCGTCGTCGAGATCGCGGAAGAGGCCGATCTGATCGACGCCAGGGCGCGAGCCGAAGATGTGGCGGCGTGGTTGGGACGCCATGGCGTCGAGGCCACGGCCCAGGTCGAGGCCGCGCATGGGAACGGCGCCGCTCAAATCGAAGCGGTCGCCGGGAAGCTGGGAGCCGGGCTCCTGGTCGCAGGCGCGTATGGCCACACGCGCCTGCGTGAATGGGTATTCGGCGGCGTTACCCGGGAAATCCTGCTGCGGCCGCGCCGCTGCACCCTGGTTTCGCACTAGACGTGGGTCAACCTAACCCGTGGCGCGGAATCGCGGGAAGAGGCGCAAGGCATTCTCTCGCCACACGCCACGCCGTTCTGTCTCCGACAGCAACGGCGTCTGTTCGAGCGCGTTCAACAGCTGCTCGCAAGCATTGGCGGGGGTGAAGGGATAGTCGCTCCCGTAGTGCAGTTTTTGCGGATCGGCGACCTTCAGAAGCGCCTCGAGCAATTGCGGCACCGGCATGCCGGCCAGATCGAAATGCAAGGTGCGCATCGCTTCACCCAGTGTTTGTTGCGGCGGAGCGCCGGCGAGCGCGGCGAGAGAGGCCATGGCGTCGATTCGGCCAAGGAGCACCGGCAGCGCCGCCCCGGCATGGGGTACGATCACCCGCAGGCGCGGGTGGCGCTTCAACACGCCGGCTGTGACCAGGTCCGTCACCGAGCGGGTGGTCTCGAACATGAATTCCATCATCGGTCGCGGGAACTTGGCGTAGAGCCGGTCGCCGCAATTGCAGGCCGGCGAGGTGGGATGAATCAGCACCACCGCAGCGCGATCGTCGAGCGCCGCCCAGATTGGCTCCAGCCGATCGTCGCCAAGATAGACGCCGTGTTGATTGGTCTCGATGATCACGCCGTCCGCGCCCAGGGTGTCGAGTGCGCGCACCGCTTCCTCTACCGCCGCCTCGACGTCGGGCAGCGGCAGTGAAGCGAAATATCCGAACCGTTCGGGGTGATCGCGCCGCAGCTGCGCGCCCTCTTCGTTGACACGGCGCGCAAGGGCGCGGGCCTTGGCGTCGTCGCCGAAATGGACACCGGGCGAGGACACCGAAAGGAACGCAGTGCGAACCCCAAGCCCATCCATCACCTCGAGCGCCGTGGCGGGATCCCATTGCGGGATCGCCGGCATGCCGTCTGGCTTGTCGTGTCCGGCTTCGATGAGCGCGGCGCGATAGAACTCAGGCAGGAAATGAGCGTGCACGTCGACGCGTTCAACGGTGCGTGCCGCGGGTTGGGGCATGGATGACTCCTGAGACTGGCTCTCGCCCCTCGCGAGGGCGGCGATCGACTTCATGGGACCTAGTGGCGCCGAGGCGTAGTGGCCGGCGCTCGCATTTGACAATAGTTGACGTTTTCGTCATTCAAATGACGCAAGGCGCTCTCCAAACCCCTTGCGTCAGCGATCATCTTGCGGCACAGTTGACGATAATGTCAACTAATGCGGCGTCACGAGCATGATCAAGATCGAAGACATCGCCTTTGTCCGCTTCGCAGCCCCCGACCTGGCCGCGATGAGGGCCTTTCTGGATGACTTTGGTCTGGTGGTGGCGGAGGTCACCGACCAGCGGATCGTGGCGCGCGGGTCGGGGGATGCTCCTGTCCTGCATATCACCGAGTTGGGCGAAGCTGGTCTTCGTGGCGTCGGTTTTCGCGCCGCGAATCTCGCGGACCTCGAGCGTCTGGCTGCCTCCGAGAGCGTCGCCATCGAACCGTTCGAGGCGCCGGGGGGCGGTCGTCGGATCGTCCTCACTGACCCGGATGGGCACACCGTCGAGGTCGTCGCGGGCCAGAGCACGGCCCAGCCGCTCGAAGGCGCGCCGGCCCAGCCCTGGAACCGGGTCGGCGATCGGCGGCGCCTGCGCGCCAACAAGCGCATTGCACCCGGCGCCGCCAACGTGGCGCGGCTGGGGCACGTGGTGTTGAACGTGTCCAATTTCCGCGTTTCGGAGCAGTGGTACAAGAGTCGCTTCGGTTTCATCACCTCCGACGAGATCCAGCTCAGCCCCGAATTCAGCCTTGGGGCCTTCCTGCGCTGTGATCGCGGCGACACGCCGACCGATCACCACACCCTGTTCCTTGTGCAAAGCCCCAAGAGGCCGGGCTTCAACCACGCCGCCTTCGAGGTCGCCGATCTCGATGATCTCATGCGCGGCCATCAGCGGCTGAAAGACAGCGGCCGTCATTCGGAATGGGGCGTCGGCCGTCATCTGTTGGGCAGCCAGGTGTTCGACTATTGGCGCGACCCTTGGGGTCACACCCTCGAGCATTGGACCGACGGCGATCTCTTCACCGCCGCCGACGGCTCCAACACCGCCTCCCTGCAGGATCTGCTGGGCGTGCAATGGGGCCCGCAAGCTCCGCCAACCATGGCCTGAACGGGGGCTCCGATGAAGCTTGCCACCTTCGAACGAGGCTCGGCCCCACAGCTCGGCGCCGTCGTCGACGGCGCCATCGTGCCGCTGAATGCCGAAGCGCCGGGGCTTCCGGCTGACATGACCGGCCTGATCGCCGCGTGGCCGACTGTGGAGGCGGAGGTCCGCCGTATTGCCGAGGCCAAGCGGAACGCCACGCCGCTCGATCAGGTGCGGCTGTTGGCGCCGATCCGGCGTCCCGGCAAGATCATGGCGATCGGGCTGAACTATGCCGACCACATCGCCGAGAGCAATCTGGGCGCGCCCGAACACCAGGTGTGGTTTTCCAAGGCGACCACCAGCGCCAACGGGCCCTATGATCCGATCCAGGTGCCAAAAGTCTCCCAGGCCCTCGACTACGAGGCCGAACTGGTGGCGGTTGTTGGCCAGGGCGGGCGCCACATCAGCCATGAACAGGCGCCTGACGCGATCTTCGGCTTCTGCTGCGGCAACGACGCCACCGAGCGGGCGTGGCAGCACCGCACCCCGCAATGGGTGCTCGGCAAGTCCTTCGACACGCATGCGCCCTTCGGCCCGTGGATCACCACCATCGACGAAGTCGCCGACCCGCACGCGCTGGCGATCCGCTGCTTGGTGAATGGCGAGGTGCGCCAGGAGTCCAACACCTGCCACCTGGTGTTCAACATTTGGGACCAGGTCGAGCACCTCAGCCAGGCTATGACTCTGGAGCCGGGCGACCTGATCTTCACCGGCACTCCCGGCGGCATCGGCGCAGCCATGAAGCCGATGCGCTTTCTCAAGGATGGCGATCGCGTGCGGGTCGAGATCGAGAGCCTGGGCGCCCTCGACAATCCCTGCGCTGACGAGGCCTGAGATGGCGGCGCAGCGCTATGATTGCGATGTGCTGGTGGTGGGCTTGGGTCCGGTCGGCGCGGCACTGACCGCGCTTCTGGCGCAACACGGCGTCGCCACCCTCGCCATCGAGAAAGATCAGGACATCTACCCTCTCCCGCGGGCCGTCCATTTCGATCACGAGATCATGCGGCTCCTGCAGCAGTTGGGGATCGCCGAGCAGGTCCGTCGCCACAGCCGCGAGCTTCCCGCCTACGAATTCAAGAGCGGCGATGGCCAGCTGCTGATGCGGTTCGACCGGACAAGCGAGAGTCCCTCGGGTTGGGGACCCGGCTACATGTTCCACCAGCCGAGTCTCGAACGGGCGTTGCGCGAGGTGCTCGCCGCCGCGCCAGAGGCCGAGGTTCGCCTCGGCTGGCGGCTGGACAGCCTGAGCCAAGACGCAGATGGCGTGACGGCGACGGTCATCAAGCCAGAAGGGGCCGCTAGCCTTCGCGCCCGCTATCTGGTCGGATGCGATGGGGCCTGGAGTCCGGTCCGCGAGGCCATCGGCGGAAGCCTGTTCGACTATAAGTTCGACGAACCCTGGCTGGTGGTGGACGCCAAGGTCATGCCGGGGTGCCGCATGCCGGAGGTGAACCTGCAGGTCTGTGATCCGGCGCGCCCCACCACCTGCGTCTTGAGCGGGCTCGGCCGCCATCGCTGGGAGTTCATGCTGCTGCCCGGCGAAACGCCCGAAGCCATGACCACCGAGGCCGCGATACACGCCTTGATCGCCCCATGGGAGTGTGGGCCGGTCGAGATTGAACGCCACGCGGTGTACCGCTTCCACGGCCTGGTCGCCAACCAATGGCGCGCGGGCCGGGTGCTGCTGGCCGGCGACGCCGCGCACCAGACCCCGCCCTTCGCGGGCCAGGGGATGTGCTCGGGTCTGCGCGATGCGACGAACCTCGCCTGGAAGCTCGATGCGGTGGTGCGCGGCCATGCGGGCGAGTGTCTTCTTGACACCTACCAAGTCGAGCGCGAACCGCATGTGCGGGCCATGATCGAACTGGCGATCGGGATGGGCCGGGTGGTCTGCACCCTCGACCGCGAGGCCGCGGCCCAACGCGACGCCGCCATGGTGGCGCAGATGGCCGCCGGCGTCTCGTCCGTGCCGCCGCTGCGCGCTCCGACCTTTACCGGCGCGGCGGTGCTGGAGGGCAGCCCCGGCGCGGGCGAGCTCTTCCCCCAACCCACCTTTGGGAGCGGCGTCCGGCGGTTGCGGCTCGACGATGCGCTGGGCGACACGGCCTGGCTAATCTCGCGCACGGTTGTCGAAGGAGCGACGGAGGGGATCGTCAGCGTCGGGCTCACCCAACCGGAACTGGCGCCGTTCCGCCCCGCGCTGGAGACCTGGCTCGAGGCCCGCGGGGCCGAGGCGGTCATCGTGCGGCCAGATCGCTATGTATTCGGCACAGGCGAGCCCGCCAGTCTCTTGGCCATCTGGTCGCGCGCGCTAAGCCCGCCGGCCCGCGCCGCCTAGCTCTTGAGAATCGTGCTCAGCTGTCCGGTGCTGACTGCGAAACGTGGGCGAGGACATAAGCATCGTGACGGAGGCGTAGATGAGCGAGACCCAACGCCTCAATCCCCGCTCCGAACGTACGCGCGCCGCTTTGATCGCTGCGGGTCGGCGCCTGTTCAGCGTGCGCCCTGTGGACGCGGTGACCGTCGACGAAATCGTGCAGGCCGCCGAGGTGGGACGTGGCAGTTTTTACAATCACTTCGTCGACCGGGAGGCGTTGCTTCGAGCGATCTCGGGGGAAATCCGCGGCGCGGTGGAGCGCGCGGTGGAGCGGGCCAACACCGACGTCGTCGATCCGGCGTCGCGCGTGGTCCGCGCCGTCTGCATCTACCTGCGCTTTGCCTTGGATGATCCGGAGCGCGCCAGCGTCCTTGCGCGCGTGCATTCAGGCCATACCTCACTGAACGCGCCGCTGAATCGGGGCCTATTAGACGACATCTCCACAGGACTGGCCACCAGGCGCTTCGCCATCGCCACCTCCGAGGGCGGAGTGCTTTATGTCCTCGGCGTGACCCAGATGACCTTCCAACGCGTGTTGGAGGGAACAAACCTCAGCGGAGCGGTCGCGCTTGCCCAACAGATGTGTGCGCTGGTCCTGCGGGGTCTCGGCGTCCCGATCCCGGAAGCAGAACGCCTCGCCGCCCAAGCCAGCGACGAATTGATCCGTCAGGGCAAATACCCCGCCGCGTCGGCGCGGGGCCAGTAACCTTCGCACTGAGCCCAGCCCTTCGAGCGTATATTCGCAGGCCCGGCGCCCCGGTTGGCTACTGTTCGCGATCGCCAAGGCTCAAGCGCCGACCGTCGTATCTCTCGGGGCCAGCGGCCGGCACGGCCGGACATTCGGGTGCATTGCGCGGTGCGTCTCTTGGACGAGGCATTCCGCGGCCTTGCGCGACAGATCGGCGAAGCGACCCTTGTCGTCATCACCCGCCATCGGCGCGAGGTAGCGTGATGAGAATTGTGTGAACCAAAGGTCCTTGTCGAGCCCTGTGCGGACGCAGAACTCCTCGATCACCAGCGCCAGGAGTTTGGGGGCGATGGCCGCCTGTATGTGCCTCATCTCCCGTAGGTCTTCAGCACGCATGGCGGTCTCCGACATTGCGCCCGAGGGACACAGGAACTCCGGGAATCCCATCTATGCGCAGACCAACCTGCGCAGGGGACAACGTCGCCGTCATTGACGTAAAACAATGTTGACAGATTCCGCCGCTGCGGCGTTCGAGACCGCAGGCGGGACCCGGCCGGCGATCATATTTGAATGCGCGGGACGAGCGCACCGGCCTTCCTATCTCGATGCCGCGGACGAGGTGTGCGAAGTCGGCCTTCGTCGCAGGAACGAGAGTGGCGAACACGAGTTCACGGTCAGCGCCGAGGACTTCGATCTCTTCGCCGCCCACTTCGTTCCGCCCGCCGTTGACGAGGCGCTCGAGGTAGTGCTGCGTCGCCAATGACGTCTGGTACGTCCGCTATCATGTGTTCGGAAAGCTCAGGTATCCCCAAGACGCCCTCCATGCCCTCTTCCCCGCGCACCCCCGAGAGGCATTTTACCAACCGCGTCGGTTGGCTGAGGGCCGCCGTCCTGGGGGCCAATGACGGCATACTTTCGACCGGCAGCCTGGTCGTTGGCGTCGCGTCCGCCAACGTCGACCACAAGCACATTCTGATCACCGGTTTCGCCGGTCTCATCGCCGGCGCCATGTCGATGGCCACCGGTGAATATGTCTCGGTCAGCTCGCAGAGCGACACGGAAAAGGCCGACCTGAAACGGGAGGCGGCTGAGCTGCGCGCCCATCCGGCCGGCGAAAAACAAGAACTGACGACAATCTACATCCAGCGGGGTCTGGAGCCCGACCTGGCCCGCAAGGTCGCTGAACAGCTCATGACCAAGGACGCCCTCGAGGCCCATGCGCGCGACGAGCTCGGGATTTCCGAAGCGACCGCCCCGCGGCCGATTCAGGCCGCGCTGGCCTCGGCCGCCAGCTTCGCCGGCGGCGCCGTTCTGCCTGTGGCGGCCGCCGCCTTCGCGCCGGCCGCCGCGGCGGTCTGGACGGTCTCGGCCGCATCCCTGGTCGGATTGGCCGGGCTTGGCGCGGTCGGCGCGCGGGCGGGCGGCGCTTCCATCGTGCGCGGCATGGGCCGGGTGGTCTTTTGGGGCGCGCTCGCCATGGCGACAACCGGCGCGGCCGGCGCGCTGTTCGGCGCGCGGGGCTGACGCCTCGTCGCAGCGGTCCGGTTGCAGGGCGCCGGCTGCAACCCAGCTGGCCGCAGAGAACAGTGTCGCTCAGAGGGCGCCGTCAGCGAGCGGGAGGCAAATTACCTTAACAATACTGCGGGTTACAGTAAGTGCCGACGTTTCGCTCACACTGATGCGAAAGCAGACCTTGCTTGCACCATTTATTTTGATGTGACTCAAATTCGTCTTCGGAGACGCCGATGAGCCCTAGAAAATGAGCAAAATCAATCTCCAATAGAGTATCTTCGAGCGCTTGATATTTGAAGTGGGCCACGTGGCCTGATTCCACTTTCGCCGAGTCCAAGAACTCGGTCAGCGCGTAGGCGCTCACGTGCTCTTTCACCCACGGATCACCTTCAAGCCGCTGCTTGAGATCCGCGTCGGATTCGAACAAATTTTGTTCCGAAGACATCTGGCTTCCTTTCTGCGTTTCCAGACTGCGCGTACTCTCTGGCGACTCTTTTCGCCCCAACCTCTTCGGCTAAACCGTACACTAAGGCTTGGGGGAGGTTCCAGGTCTGGCTCGCACGACCATCGCCCGGCGCGATGGGCTGAGCGGGCGCTGTGCACGAAACGATTTGGCGCCGGCCAGCGTGCGCCGCGATCCTGGTCAGAATGGTAACTCACGCCGGCGCGGGCGCCCGCACGAAATGAACGTCAGGCTTGGCGACCGGCTGGTGGCGCACTTCCCATCCACAGGCCGGTTTGTCCCTTAAAGATTTAATCACAAGCTATGTACGCACATCAGGCGCATAGACCTTCTGTGGGGGATGGAAACCACGGCCATGCAAGCATGGATAGCTCGACAGAACATCATCCTGATGACGAAACGGCTTGAGGACGCCAAGCCAAGAGACAATGTGGTCGAGATGGGCCGCCAACTTGCGGAACAGAACGAGATTCTGCGCCACTTGGGGCCATCTTCGAGATAGCGGAATGTCCGCCTTCCCCTCCGTTCATCGGAAGCGTTTCCGGCCCACACCGGACCTTCGTCCCCGACTGGCGCCGTCCTCGAACGAGGTCTCTCCGTGTCGCCGGCGAAGTCGGCACGACCATTTGGACGTGACTGTGAACGCATGAGAGAGACTTCGCGGTTCGAGCAACCGCATCGAAGCCGCCACGTGCAATGGCGGTCATGCGCGGACCTGGGTGATCTATGACGCGAACCCGCCTGATCGTGCTGCTGGCCGTCCTGGTGGCGATCGCGGGCGCCCTGGCATGGTGGCTGACACACCAGCACAAGGCCGCGACCGAGCTAACACTTTACGGCAACGTCGACCTTCGCCAGGTCGAGCTGGCCTTCAACGGTTCCGAGCGCATCGCCAGGGTCGATGTGGTCGAAGGCGATCACGTGACGCGCGGCCAGGTTTTGGCCGAGCTCGAAACCCGCCGATTGAGGCCCGAAACCGCTCAGGCCGCCGCTCTGGTCGCGGCCCAGCAGCAAGCGGTGGACAAGCTGCACAACGGCTCGCGCCCCGAGGAGATCAACCAGGCCAGAGCCAATCTGGCCGCCGCGCGCGCCGACGCCGATGACGCTCGCGTCAAATACCAGCGCCTTCAAGTGTTGGCCCAGAGCTCGTCGGGCCGCGCCCTGAGCCGTCAGGATATCGACGACGCCAAATCGGCGGCCGATTCCGCCGCTGCGCGGCTGGCGGTGAACCAGCAGGCCCTGCGCCTGGAGCTGATCGGTCCGCGCAAGGAGGACATCGCCCAGGCCGAAGCCCAGCTGAAGGCGGATCGCGCCCAGTTGGCGTTGCTGCAAGCCCAGCTGGGCGATGCCATCCTGCTTGCGCCGATGAACGCCGTGGTCCGCTCCCGGCTGGCCGAACCGGGCGACATGGCCTCGCCGCAGAAGCCGGCTCTCTCCCTGGCCATCACCGACCCCAAATGGGTGCGCGCCTACGTCACCGAGGTCGAGCTGGGCCAGGTGCGTCCCGGCATGAAGGCGAGCGTCTCCGTCGACGCCTTCGCCAAGCGCAGCTTCCCAGGGTGGGTGGGTTTCATTTCTCCGGTCGCCGAGTTCACTCCGAAGACGGTCGAGACTACCGATCTGCGCACCAGCCTGGTCTATGAAATTCGCGTCTTCGTCACCGACCCGAACGACGATCTTCGCCTCGGCATGCCGGCCACGGTGCATCTGCCGCTGTCGCGCGCCTCGGCCGCCAGGTGATGGCCGCCGCCGGCTCGGCCGTCATCACGGGACGCGGCCTGCACAAGCGTTTTCGCGGCCCGGGCAAGGCGCTCGTCAAGGCGCTCGACGATGTCTCGTTCACGGTCGCGGCGGGCGCGCTGACCGCGCTGGTCGGTCCGGACGGGGCCGGCAAGACCACCTTGATCCGGCTGATCGCCGGGCTGATGAGCGCCGACGAGGGCGACCTCAGCGTGCTCGGCGTCGACGTCAGGACCGACCCGCAGGCGGTCCAGGACCGCATCGGCTACATGCCGCAGCGGTTTGGCCTCTATGAGGACCTCAGCGTCCAGGAGAATCTCGACCTCTACGCCGACCTGCATGGGGTCTCGGCGGCTGACCGGCGGGTGCGGTACCCCAAGCTGATGGAGATGACCGCTCTCGGCCCCTTCACGCGCCGGCTGGCCGGCCAGCTCTCCGGTGGCATGAAGCAGAAACTCGGTCTGGCCTGCGCCCTGGTGCGCTCACCGGATCTGCTGCTGCTGGACGAGCCCACCGTTGGCGTCGATCCCCTGTCCCGGCGCGAGCTGTGGAGCATCATCGACGCCCTGGTGCGCGACGAGGGCGTGCCGGTGCTGGTTAGCACCTCCTATCTCGATGAGGCCGCCCTGTGCGGTCATGTGGTCGTGCTGCACGAGGGCAAGCTGCTGTCCGAGGGGCCGCCCGCCAGGGTCAGCGACCTGGCCGAGGGCCGCACGTTCACCGTCGAGCCTGCACAGGGCGAGGCGCCGCGCGAGCTGCAGTCGCGGCTGCTGGACGAGCCGGACGTGATCGACGCTTCGCCGGAAGCCGGTCTGGTGAGGGTGGTGAGCCGGGAGCGCGACGACGACAAGGCGTTGGCGGCTTTTCATCCAACGCCGACGGCCGCCCGCTTCGAAGACGGATTCATGGTGCTGCTTCAGCCAACGGCCGACCAGGCCAAGGGCCGGACGGCAGCCGACATGAAGCTCGACCATCCCCCAGCCGGCGGCAAGCATGAGACGGTGGTCGAGGTGGGCGATCTGGTGAAGCGCTTCGGCGACTTCACCGCGGTCGACAAGGTGAGCTTCAAGGTCGGGCGAGGCGAGATCTTCGGTCTGCTCGGGCCGAACGGCGCGGGCAAGACCACCACGTTTCGAATGCTCTGCGGCCTCCTGAACGCCACCAGCGGCGCCCTGACCATCGCCGGCGCCGACGTCAGGCGCAGCCCGGCCTCGGCGCGCCAGAACATCGGCTACGTGGCCCAGAAGTTCTCGCTCTACGCCCAGCTGACGGTCACCGAGAATCTCGACTTCTTCGCCAGCGCCTACGGTCTGCATGGCGCGCGGCGCAAGCAGCGGATCGACTGGGCCATGGCCCAGTTCGAACTGGCCGGCATAGCGGACCAGCTCGGCGGCCAGCTGCCCGGAGGCTACAGGCAGCGCCTGGCGACGGCGGCGGCCCTGCTGCACGAGCCGGATATCCTGTTCCTGGATGAGGCCACCAGCGGCGCCGATCCCCTGGCGCGGCGGGAGTTCTGGCGGCGGATCACCGCGCTGGCGCAGCAGGGGGTGACGGTGATCGTCACCACCCATTTCATGGTCGAGGCCGAATACTGCGATCACATCGCCATCCTCGATGCCGGTCGGGTGCTCGCCCAGGGAACGCCCGCTGAGATCCGCGCCAAGGGCCTCACCGCGTCGAATGAGCATCCGACCATGGAGGACGCCTTCATCGCCGTGATCGAAGGTGCGCGGGCCAAGGCGCCGCGGGACAAGGCCGCATGACCGACGCCGCGCCATCGCCTCTCGCCGCCAAGGCTCGCCGCGTCGGCGCGCTGATCCGCAAGGAAAGCCGCCAGGTGCTCCGCGATCCGTCCAGTTTCGCCATCGGCGTAGTGCTGCCGCTGATGCTGATCCTGCTGTTCGGCTACGCCATGTCGCTGGACGTCAAGAACGTGCCGATCGCCGTGGTGCTGGAGGATCCATCGTCCCAGGCCAGCGAGATCGCCGCCAGCTTTCAGATGTCTTCCTACTTTCAGACGCGGGTGACGCGGTCGATGGCCGAGGCCCAGGAATTGATGCTGTCTGGCCAGGTCCAAGGCATCGTCCGCGTGCCGCAGGATTTTGCTCGCCGCTCGGCCCAGGGCGACGCCACGGTCCAGATCCTGGTCAACGGTATCGACGGCAACACCGCCCGCATCGTCGAGGCCTATGCCGAGGCCGCCGTCGCCCAGGCGGGGGCCAGGGTTGACGCCGAAGGCGCGGCGTCCCCCGCCGCCGGCGGTCAGGCGGTGGTGCAGAGCCAATTGTGGTTTAACAGCGCCAACGACAGCCGCTACTTCCTGGTGCCGGGCCTGATCGTGCTGATCATCACCCTGATCGGCGCCTTCATGACCTCCATGGTGGTGGCGCGGGAGTGGGAGCGCGGCACCTTCGAGGCCTTGTTCGTCACGCCGGTGCGCACCGACGAAATCCTGCTGGGGAAGACCGTTCCCTACCTCGTTCTGGGGATGGGCGGCATGCTGCTGTGTCTGGCGGCGGCCAAGTTCCTGTTTCACGTGCCGATCCGAGGCTCGGTCCCGATCCTGATGGGCGTGTCGATGCTCTATCTGCTGGTGTCGGTGGCGATGGGCCTTCTCATCTCCTCGGGCCTGAAAAGCCAGTTCCTGTCCAGCCAGGTGACCCTGGTGGTCACCTTCATGCCGGCGCTGATGCTTTCGGGCTTCATCTATGATCTGCGCAGCGTGCCGTTGGCGGTGCGGCTGATCAGCTATCTGGTGCCCGCCCGCTACTTTGTCAGCCTTCTGCAGACTCTGTTCCTGGCTGGAAACGTCTGGAGCGTGATCTGGCCCAACGCCGCCGTCCTCGCGGCCGTCGCCATCGTCCTTCTGGCGTTCACCCGCCGGGCGACGCGCAAGTCGCTGGGCTGAGCGGCGATGCTCGCCTCCCTTCGCCGCATTCTGGCGCTGATCCGCAAGGAGATCCTGGCGGTGCTCAAGGATGCGCGGACCCGCAACATGCTGCTGCTGCAGCCGGTGCTGCAGTGCCTGCTGTTCGGTTACGCCGCGACGCTGGACCTGACCAACGTCCCCTACGCGGCCCTCGACCGGGACCGCAGCACCGCCTCCTCGGCCCTGCTCGCCAAGCTGGACGGCTCGGGCGTGTTCCATCGCGTCGCCAACCTGACCCAGGCCGCTCAGATGAAGCCGCTGATCGACAACCAGACGGCCCTGGTGGTGATCCAGATCGACCCCAACTTCCAGCGCCAGCTCTCGGCGGGTGAACAGCCGGCCGTGCAGGTGATCACCGACGGGCGCAACTCCAACACCGCCGGCGCCGCCCTGGGCTATGTCGGGGCGGCCGTCGACTCCTTCAACACCGACTGGCGAAGCGACCATGGCCTGCCGCAGCCGCCGGTCCAGGTCTCGGCGCGGGCCTGGTACAACGCCAATCTGGAGACCCGCTGGAATCTGATCCCGGCCCTGGTCGGCACCATCACCATGATGTCGACCTTGATGCTGGCGGCGCTGTCGGTGGCCCGCGAGCGCGAGGAAGGCACCTTCGACCAGCTGCTGGTCACCCCCTTCCGCCCGGTGGAGATCATGGCGGGGAAGGCCATACCCGCCATGATGATCGGTACGGTGCAGGCCACCAACGCCCTGCTGGTCGCTCAGCTCTGGTTCCGCATTCCCTTCGCCGGCTCCTACATCACCCTCTATGTCGGGCTGATCTTGTTCCTGCTGGCCGCGGTCGGCATCGGCCTGTTCGTCTCGTCGATCGCGGCGACCATGCAGCAGGCCATGCTCTACGCCTTCGTCACCATCATGCCCTTCGCCCTGCTCTCTGGCCTGACCACCCCGATCAGCAGCATGCCGGCGATCATGCAGGACTTCACCGCGATCAACCCGCTTCGCTACGCCATCGACCTCGTCCACCGGGTCTATCTGGAGGGCGCCGGTCTCGACCGGCTGGTTTCCGACCTCTGGCCGATGGCGATCATCGCCGCCGTGACGCTCAGCGCGGCGGCGTGGATGTTCCGCAATAGGCTCGGGTGAAAACGGCCATGCGCAAGCCCCTCGTCACCCTGATCCTGGCCGGGCCCCTCGCGGCGGCGCTGGCCGCCTGCACGGTCGGCCCCGACTTCAAGCGGCCGATCGCCGAGACACCCGCTCAATGGAGCCCGAGCGCCGCGACCACGGCCGATCAGGCGAGCCGCGTCACCGTCGCCGCCCCGGGCGACGCCGGCGCCTGGTGGGCCCAGTTCAATGACCCGGAGCTCACCTCGCTGATCCAGCGTACCGCCGCCGCCAACCTGGACGCCAAACAGGCGGTGCTGCGCATTTCCGAGGCTCGCGCCCAGCGCGACGTCGCCGCCGCGGCCGCCTGGCCCAGCCTGGACGCCAACGCCGGCGTCCAGGTCAACCGCTTAAGCGAATCCACCCCCACCGGCGCCCTGTTCAGCAAGGTCGGCAGCATTCCGGGACTGAAGGGCGTCAGCATCCCCAACCCGTACGACCAGTACCAGCTCGGCTTCGACGCCTCCTGGGAGGTCGATCTGTTCGGCCGCGTACGGCGCTCGGTCGAGGCGGCCAAGGCCGACACGGAGGCCCAGATTGAGGATAGCCGCGCGGTGTTGATCACCACCCTGGGCGATGTGGGACGCGCCTACATCGACTTGCGCGGCGCCCAGGCCAAGCGCCAGCTGGTCGTGGCAAATATCGCCACGGAGCGGGATCTGCTTGACCTGGCCGCCCAGCGCCGGCGCGCGGGTCTCAGCAGCCAGGTCGATGTGGTCAGGGCCGCGGCCGAAACCTCCAGCGCCGAGTCCCAGCTGCCGGCGCTGGACCGCCAGATCACCGCGGACATCAATGAGCTCAGCAAGTTGATGGCTCTGGAGCCGGGCGCGCTGCGGGGTGAGCTGGAGGCGTCCGAGCCGATCCCGCCGACCCCGCCGACCGTGCCGATCGGCCTGCCTGCCGATCTCGCCCGCCGCCGCCCCGACATTCGCGAGGCCGAGGCCCGCCTCCACGCCGCCACCGCGCGGGTGGGCGTCGCCGTGGCCAACCTCTATCCCGATGTGACCTTGACCGCCCAGGGCGGCTTTCAATCCCAGACCGTTCCAACCCTTGCCAACTGGGCGAGCCGCTTCCTGGTCGCGGGGCCGACGGTGAGTCTGCCGATTTTCGAGGGCGGCCGGCTGCGGGCGACCGTCCGGCTCCAGGACGCCCAGGCCAAGGAGGCCGCGCTCGCCTACCGCGGCGCGGTGCTGGCGGCCCTGCATGAGGTCGACAACGCCCTGGCCGCCTACGGCGCCGACCAGGCTCGCGAGGTGTCGTTGGCCAAGACGGTGGCGCGCAACCGTGAGGCGGTGGAATTGGCCAGACAACGCTACGCCAGCGGCGTCGCCGATTTCATCGACGTGCTCGACGCCGAACGCACGCAGCAGCAGAACGCGCTGTCACTGGCCGACGCCACCGCGTCCGTGTCCACCGATCTCGTCGTGCTCTACAAGGCGCTCGGCGGGGGGTGGCAAACAGCTTAGCCCTGTCAGGCTGAACCCAAGCTAGCGACAGCCGAAGGCGCCCGATCCGCGACCTGTCCGCGTGCGGCAAATCCCTCGCCCGTCGGGTCGATCGGGCAGAGATGAGAAACGGCGGCTGGTTGGGGCAACGCGCGCCGGATGGCTTGCTCGAGATCCGCTTCGAAAAACGGCTTCTCGAGTACGACGGCCAGCGGTCGCGACGACCGGATCCGGGAGACGTCGCCACTGACGAAGACATGAGGCATCGAGCCGTCCAGAAGTATCGTCTCGATCACCGTCAGGCCGCTTTCGCGGCCGAGACGGTCATCGACGATCATCAGGTCGGGCTTGCAGCGCTTCGCCGCCGCAATCGCTCCAGCCTTGTCGTTCTCGATTCCACAGACCTCGTGGCCCATGCTCTCGAGAATCTGAGCCAGCAGAAACGCGACGATTCCTTCGTCTTCCACGACAAGTATTCTCAATGGCTTCATTGCCTTACCGCCCCTCAGCATGACAGAGCAAAGGGCGGAGGGCCGCCCCCAACGTCAATCTACAGAGATGGTTCCGGCCGAGCAGACTCGGAATCTACGTAGTCGGTCAGGTTCGGCGCCCCCAGGCGGGTAGGCGCCGCAGCATCGTCAATTGAGAACATTCGTGGTACCGTAGAGGTCTTCCCGAATTGGGAAGCTCTTCGAGACAATCTGATGCCGCAGCGCCGGCCAGGTGCGGGTAAGGTGGCCACGCCGCGGTCGGCCCGCCATGAGTCCGCGCCGACGCCCGTTGGGGCAGTTCCCGTTGTCGCTGTTGGCGCTTCGGCCGGCGGTCTCGACGCCTTCCGTCGATTTCTGGATGCGTTGCCCGCCGGCAGCGGGATGGCCTTCATCCTGGTCCAACACCTCGACCCGACCCACGACAGCCTGCTCGTGGAACTGCTGTCAGGCCACACATCCCTTTCCCTTGTCGAGGCGGCCGAGGGCATGACCCTCCAAGCTGAGCACGTCTACGTCATCCCGCCCGGCGTCAATTTGAGCGTCGAGGCGGGGAGGCTGCATCTGTCTGCGCCTCACGAGCGGCACGGCGCCCGTCTGCCGTTCGACTTCCTGCTGCATTCGCTGGCCGAGTGCTGCGGCGAACACGCGATCTGCGTCGTGCTGTCCGGCACCGGCGCCGACGGAAGCCTGGGTATCGCTTCGGTCAGGGAGGCGGGCGGCTGGGTCATCGCCCAGGATCCAGAGGACGCGACCTTCGATGGAATGCCGCGCAGCGCGATCGCCACCGGGCTGGTCGATCTCGTCCTTGCCGCCGGCAAGATCCCGGCGGCCCTTTTCGAGGGTATGGACAGGTCATCACGAGCCGCCGATCCGTCGACGACTTCCCAGCAGGACCCCGATATCCTGCCCGAGATCATCGAACTGTTGCGGGATAAGACGGCTCACGATTTCCGCCTTTACAAGACCGGCACGCTCCGGCGACGTGTCGAGCGGCGCATGGCCATGGCCGGGATCGACGCCGGCCGGATGGATCTCTATCTGGCCGCCCTCGAGGCGAACGAGACCGAACTCGACCTTCTGGCGAAGGACCTGCTGATCAACATCACCAGCTTCTTCCGCGATGCCGAAGTCTTCGACCTCCTGTCACGCACCACGGTGCGCGACCTGGTCAGACATCATCCGCCCGGTCAGCCGCTGCGTGTGTGGACCGCCGGATGCAGCACCGGTGAAGAGACCTATTCCCTGGCCATGCTGTTTCGCGAGCAGATCGCCGAGGCCAAGCTGGATTTCAAGCTCCAGCTGTTCGCCTCGGATCTCGACCCTGACGCGGTGGCTGTCGCACGCGAGGGACTCTACCCCGAAACCATCAAGACCCAGGTTTCCGCCGACCGTCTGGCCCGGTTCTTCAGCAAGGAAGACCGCGGTTATCGGGTCTTGCCGGATCTGCGCGCAGCCGTTGTCTTCACGATCCAGGACGTGCTCGCCGATCCGCCGTTTTCGCGACTGAACATGATCTCCTGCCGAAATCTGCTGATCTATCTGAGCCCTGAGGCGCAGGTGAAGGTGCTGGCGCTGTTTCACTTCGCACTGGTTCCCGGTGGGATTTTGCTCCTGGGCAGCTCCGAGACGGCGGGCGCCGGCTCCGACCGCTTCGAGATCGTGGCCAAGTCGGAGCGGCTCTATCGACGGGTCGGTAAGAGCCGGCCGGGGGATCTGGGATTCTCCGTAGGCGCCGGCGAAGGGGTTCGGTCGCAGACGCGGCTGGCGCAGCCATCCGCTCCCTCTCGTCAGACCGCCCTGGCGGACCTTTGTCGCCGTCTCGTCATGGAGGCCTACGCGCCGGCCGCGGTGCTGATCAACCAGCGCCACGAATGCCTGTTCTCGTTGGGGCCGACCGACCGCTATCTGCGTGTGGCGCCGGGCCATCCCACCCAGGATCTGCTCGCCATGGCGAGGCCGGGTCTGCGCACGAAACTCAGGGCGGCGATTCAGTTGGCGGTCCAGAACAGCGCCCGGGTTGTCGTGCCCGGCGACCATATCGACGAAGGTCAGGCCGCCGACTTCGACATCTCGGTGCAGCCGATCTCCAATGACGGCGACGATCTGCTGTTGGTCTGTTTCGTCGACGCCCAGAAGCAGGCGAGTGGCGCCGCACGCCTCACGGCGCCGGGCGATCAGGCCCAGTTGAGCGACCTCGAGCACGAACTTGCGGCCACCAAGACCGAACTCCAGAGCGCCATCCGCAATCTCGAGATTTCCGGCGAGGAGCAGAAGGCGATCAACGAGGAGGCGCTTTCGGTCAACGAGGAGTTCCAGTCGACCAACGAAGAACTGCTGACCTCCAAGGAAGAGCTGCAATCGCTCAATGAGGAGCTCACCGCCCTCAATACCCAGCTACAGGAGACGCTCGAGCGGCAACGAACGACATCGAGCGATCTGCAAAATGTGCTCTACAGCACCGATGTGGCGACACTCTTCCTGGATGCGAGCCTGAACATCCGCTTCTTCACGCCCGCCACGAGAGCCTTGTTCAATATCCTGCCTGGCGACATTGGGCGGCCCTTGGCGGACCTGCATTCCCTCGCCGGCGACAGCGCCCTCACCGAAGACGCTCGCGCGGTGCTCGAGACGTCCGCGCCGGTTGAACGGGAGATCGAGGGTCAGAACGGCGTCTGGTTCACCCGCCGCATTTCGCCCTACCACGCCCACGATAACGCCGTCGAAGGCGTGGTCATCACCTTTACCGACATCACCGACCGCAAACGCGCCGCCAAGGCCCTGGAAAGGGCCAAGCTCGACGCCGATCACGCCAATGTCGCCAAGTCACGGTTTCTCGCCGCGGCCAGCCACGACCTGCGCCAGCCGCTGCAGTCGCTGGCGTTTCTGCAGGGCCTGCTGGCGAAGTCCGTGCAGAGCGATCGCGAAAAGGAACTGGTCAAGCGCCTGGAACAGACGCTCGGCGCCATGTCGGGGATGCTGAACACCCTGTTGGACATCAACCAGATCGAGGCCGGCGTGGTCCGGCCAAAGGTGTCCGTTTTTCCCATCGGCGACCTGCTCAGGCGCCTGCAGGACGAGTTCACCTATCATGCCCAGGCCGGGGGGCTGGAGTTGCGTGTTGTCGCCTGCGAGGCGGCGGTGAGAAGTGACCCGGCGCTGCTCGAACAGATGATCCGCAACCTGGTCTCCAACGCGTTCAAATACACCCCAAAGGGTCGTGTCCTGGTCGGATGCCGACGACGCAAGGGCCTCCTGAGCGTGGAGATCTGGGACACCGGGATCGGCATCGCCGAAGAGGACCAGCAGGAAATCTTCGCTGAGTACCATCAGATCGCCAACGCCGGGCGGGAGCGCAGCCGGGGCATGGGCCTTGGGCTTTCCATCGTGCAGCGGCTAGGCGAACTTCTGGGGCACCGCGTGCGCGTCCGGTCGTGGCCGGGAAAGGGCTCCGTCTTCGCCATCGAGGTTCCGATACCCGACACTAATGCCGCGCCCTCGCCGCACCCGAAGGTCGGGTTTGATCAGGACTCCGACGTGGGGCTCCGTCGCAAGGGCAAGGTTCTGGTCATCGAGGACGATCCGGATATTCGCGATCTGCTGGCGCTGCTCCTCAGGGGCGAGGGTCATCGCGTGGCGATCGCGACCGACGCCGCCGGCGCGCTGGATTTTGTCGCCCGCGGCGGACTGCGGCCCGACGTGATCCTCGCTGATTACAATTTGCCCGGCGGCATGACCGGGCTCGAGGTGATCGCCAGGATCCGCGAGCGGCTTCACGAGCCGCTTCCGGCCATCATCCTCACCGGCGACATTTCCACCGAGACCCTTCGCCGGGCCTCGGCGCAGGATTGCATCCAGCTCAACAAGCCCGTGAAACTTCCGGAACTGGCAAGGCTGATCCAGAATCTGATTCCCAGGCCAAGGCCGCGCGCGACGCCGCCAACCCATGAGTCCGGCGCGGACGAATCTAGGCCGATCATCTTCGTCATCGACGACAACCCGCAGGTGCGCGAAGGCCTGTGCAGCGTGCTGGAGGAGGACGGCCGGGCGGTCCAGGGCTTCGCGACCGCGGAAGCCTTCCTGGCGGCCTACGATCCATCGCGCGAGGGGTGTCTGCTGGTGGACGCCTATTTGCCCGGCCTGAGCGGCCTGGAGCTGTTGGAGCGGCTGCACACGGAAGGACGCCAAATCCCCGCGATCATGATCACGGCGAACAGCGACGTCACCATCGCGGTGCAGGCCATGAAGGCCGGCGCCCGTGACTTCATCGAGAAGCCGGTCTCGATGGAGGACCTTCTGGCCAGCGTCGACATGGCGCTCGACCATTCGCGGGATGAGACCAAGCTCCACGCCTGGCGCGCCGATGCGGCCCGCCTGGTGGCCGGCCTCACCCATCGCCAACATCAGGTGATGGACATGGTCCTGGCCGGAAACCCAAGTAAAAACATCGCCGTGGACCTCGGCATCAGCCAGAGGACCGTGGAGACCCATCGCGCCTCGATCATGCGGAAGACCGGTTCGAGGTCGCTTCCCGCCTTGGCCCGGATGGCCCTGGCGGCCGCCGCGAATGCCAGCAGTGAGCCGCTTGCTCCGGCCGTCTGATCTGGCTCGCCACGGTAGCCAACATTGACTCCTTCCGGCGGCCAGGAGAATCGGCCGATCCATCTCTAGACGTCGGTCGTCTCGCCCCATTTCCAGTTGCGGATTTCAGGCAGGTCCAGGCCGTGCCGATCGATGTGGGCCTTATGCTCGATCAGTTTGTCGCGCATGGTCTGCTTCAGATAGTCCCCCCGGCTGCCCAGGTGTGGCAGGCGGTCGACCGCATTCTGGACCAGATGGAAACGGTCCAGCTGGTTCTGCACGCGCATGTCGAACGCCGTCGTGATGGTTCCTTCCTCGCGATATCCATGCACGTGCAGCCCGCGATTGGCCCGCCGATACGTCAGCCGATGAACAAGCGACGGATAGCCGTGGAAGCCGAAGATCACCGGCTTGTCCGGCGTGAACAGCGAATCGAAATCCGCGTCGCTGAGCCCATGCGGATGTTCGCTCTGGGACTGCAGCTTCATCAGATCGACCACATTCACGACCCGAATCTTCAGCTCGGGCAGGTGGGTGCGCAGAATTGAGGTCGCCGCCAGAATCTCCAGCGTCGGGGTGTCGCCGCAACAGGCCATCACCAGATCCGGCTCGCCCTCCTGGTCGTTGCTGGCCCATTGCCAGATGCCGATGCCCTGGGTGCAATGGACAATCGCGGCGTCCATGGTCAGCCACTGCGGAAGCGCGTGCTTGCCGGCCACGACGACGTTCACATAATCCCGGCTGCGCAGGCAGTGGTCGACGACTGACAGCAGGCAATTGGCGTCCGGCGGCAGATAGATCCTGACGATGTCGGCCTTCTTGTTGACCACATGGTCCAGAAACCCTGGGTCCTGGTGGGTGAAGCCGTTGTGGTCCTGCTGCCAGACGTGGGAGGCGAGCAGATAGTTCAGTGAGGCTATCGGGCGCCGCCAGGGCAGCTCCTTGGTGACCTTCAGCCATTTGGCGTGCTGGCTGAACATCGAGTCCACGATCCGCACGAAGGCCTCATAGCTGTTGAACAGGCCGTGCCTTCCGGTCAGCAGATAGCCTTCCAGCCAGCCTTCGCACTGGTGCTCGCTGAGCATGGAATCGAGCACGCCGCCCGAGGGCCCGAGGAACTCGTCGGTCGCTTCGGCCTGGGCGTCCCACTGGCGATTGGTGGCCTCGAATACGGCGCCCAGCAGATTGGACAGGGTCTCGTCGGGGCCGAAGATGCGGAAGTTGCGCGGGGTCTTGTTCAGGGCCAGCACGTCTCGCAGGAATCGGCCGAGGACAATGGTGTCCTGATCGTCCGCCGCCCCAGGCGAGGGGATAGGCGCCGCATAGGCGCGGAAGTCGGGCATGGCGAGGTCGCGCAGCAACAGGCCGCCGTTGGCGCGCGGATTTGCCCCCATCCGCCGGTCGCCCACCGGCGCCAGTTCGGCCAGTTCCGGCAGCAGTCGTCCGGCTTCGTCGAACAACGCTTCGGCGTGGTAGCTCTTCATCCAGCTTTCCAGCTGCGCCACGTGCTTGGGGTGGTCCGCATCGACGACGAGGGGAACTTGGTGCGAACGGAACGTGCCCTCGATCGCCAATCCGTCGACCACCTTCGGGCCGGTCCAGCCCTTGGGCGAGCGCAGGACGATCATCGGCCACGCCGGACGCGTGGCGACGCCCGTGGTCCGCGCGGTGGTCTGGATGCGTTGAATGTCGGCCACGGCCCCGTCCAGCGCCGTCGCCATCAGCTGATGCATCGTGTGGGGATCGTCGCCCTCGACGAAATAGGGCTTCCAGCCGCAGCCGGTCAGGAACCGCTCCAACTCGCCGTGGCCGATTCGCGCCAGGACGGTGGGATTGCTGATCTTGTAGCCGTTCAGGTGCAGGATTGGCAGGACCGCGCCGTCGGTGATCGGGTCGAGGAACTTGTTGGAGTGCCACGCGGTCGCCAGGGGACCGGTCTCAGCCTCCCCGTCGCCGATCACGCAGGCGACGATCAGAGACGGGTTGTCGAATACCGCGCCGAACGCATGGCTCAGCGAATAGCCCAGCTCGCCGCCCTCGTGAATCGACCCGGGCGTGGTTGGCGCGACATGGCTGGATATGCCGCCGGGAAACGAGAACTGCTTGAACAGAGTCGTAAGGCCGGCCTCGTCTTGGGTGACGGCGGGATAGACCTCGCTCCAGGTTCCTTCGAGATAGGTGTTGCCGACCACGGCTGCGCCGCCGTGACCCGGTCCGGCGACGTAGATCACGTCCAGATCGTGCGCCTTGATGACCCGGTTGAGGTGCACATAGATGAAGTTCTGCCCAGGCACGGTGCCCCAGTGGCCGACGATCAACGGCTTGATGTGCGCTAGGGTCAGCGGCTCGCGCAGCAGCGGGTTGGCGTAGAGGTAGAGCTGACCGACGGAGACATAGTTGGCCGCCCGCCAGTAGGCGTGCGTCTTGCGCAACGCCTCGGCGTCCAAGGTCGGTGCGACGAGCGGGGCGTCCATGTGGAATCCTTAGGGGGCGGAACGGGCGGCGGCGCCGCAGTCCTAATCTCCGCCCCGCCGCGGCGGCAGACTCGGAAACTACCGACCCTCGGTGCGGGTTAGGTGACTTCGAGCAGGGTGAAGAAGGCGGTGGCGCGACCCTGACCCAAGAACCCGCGCGATATCTCGGCAGTTTGACGACTGTCGCCAGGAGGTCACTGGCCCCGGGCGCTACTTTTCGAGCTCCTTGCGGATCGCGAGCAGTTCCTGGCGACGCTCTTCGCTCACCTCCGGATAGGCCATTTTCAGGTCTTCAAGTGTGTCGAGGACGACCTGGGATACGATCAGGCGCGCGTTCTCCTTGTCATCGGCGGGCACCACATACCACGGCGAATCCTTGGTGCTGGTGGCGCCGAGGCATTCCTCGAAGGCCTTCATGTAGTCCTTCCAGAATTTCCGCTCCGCGATGTCGGCCACACTGAACTTCCAGTTCTTATCCGGCTCCTCGATGCGCTCCAGAAAGCGTTTGCGCTGCTCCTCCTTCGAAAGGTGGAGGAAGAATTTGACGATCCGGGTTCCGTTGGCGTGGAGATGCTTCTCCATGTCGGCGATGGATCGATACCGGCTGCGCCAGACGGACTTGTCGTCATGTGGCGCATCGGGGATTCCCTCGCTGTGCAAGAGTTCCGGGTGAACGCGGATGATCAGCACTTCCTCATAGTAGGAGCGATTGAAGATGCCGATCCGGCCGCGCGCCGGCAGATCGCGCGTCGTGCGCCAGAGGAAGTCGTGCTCCAGCTCGGCGGCGCTGGGGTGCTTGAAACTGAATACCTGGCAGCCCTGAGGATTGACCCCGGACATGACGTGTTTGATCGCCCCATCCTTGCCGGCCGCGTCCATGGCCTGGAAGATCAGCAGGATCGCATGGCGGTTCGAGGCGTACAGGAGTTGCTGCTGGGCGCTAAGCTGCGCGACGTGATCCGCCAGCAGCTTCTTGTACTGCTCCTTGGATTTGTAGACGGGATCGACCTTCGTCGGCCACTTGCCAAGGTCGACCTCGTCGCCCTCGGCCACGCGAAAGTCCTTGGTATGGATTTTCATCTTCTTCCTTTCGGCCGCGATCGGTTCATCAGGCGACTTGCGCGACCAGGGCTGAGCGCTTGACCGCATCGCCCTTGGCCGGATCAAGCAGTCGATAGGCCAGCAGTTTCACACGGTCGTTCACGAGGAACCAAGCCAGGGCATAGCCCCACACGAACGCCGCCCAGCCCCACCCGAGCGGAGTCATGAACAGCCCGTAGACCGCGATCAGGGTCGCCACGGATTGGGTGCCGAAGACCGCGATCAGCAGGATTCGCGCCGGGCGTATCGACCAGAACGGTCCCCTCGTACGGGTCAGGAAGATCGTCAGGTGCCCGGCGACCGAAAGCTTCAAGTACATCAGCGTCTGAATGTGCGCCCGATCGAGGTGAAACACGCGATCGGCCAGATAGAAGAGTCCGAAGGCGGCGGCGACGCCGAACACGCCCAGCACCGTGGAGACGCCAAGAACCACGCGCATGTTCCAGGCCTCGGGCTGGTTCCTGAAATGGACGTTGTCGTAGGCGATCGAGAGGATGGCGCCGTCGTTGAGCAACGCCAGCATGACGATCATCACCGCCGTCACCGGGTAGAAATTGAACACCAGGATCGCCAGGGTCATGAACAGCAGCACCCGCAGCGTCTCGGCGATGCGGTAGATCGCGTAGCTGTTCATCCGCTGGAAGATCTTTCGGCTCTCCTTGATCGCGTCGATGATGACCGACAAGCCGGGCGTCATCAGCACGATGGCCGCAGCCGCGCGCGCCGCGTCGGTGGCGCCGGAGACGGCGATCCCGCAATCGGCCTTCTTCAGCGCCGGGGCGTCGTTCACCCCGTCGCCGGTCATGCCGACGATGTGGCCGGCCCGCTGCAGCACATCGACGATGTGGAACTTATGCTCAGGGAAAACCTGGGCGAAGCCGTCCGCCGACTCGATCGACGCCGTCAGGGCCGCCATCTCGTGATGCTTCGAATCCCCGAAGCCGCTGGCGTCGAGAATATTCGTTCCCATTCCCAGCTTCTTGGCGGTTTCCCGCGCGATCGCCAGGGCGTCTCCGGTGACCATCTTGACGCTGATGCCCATCGTCCTGGCAGTGGCGACCGTCGCCTTCGCGTCGTCCCGTGGCGGGTCGAAGAGGGGCAGGACGCCAAGCATGCGCCACTGGCCATCTCCGTCGGCCCGCGCCACGCCCAAAGCCCGAAAGCCGCGCGCGGCGAAGTCGCCCACGGCCTTGTCGACGGCGGCCTTCGCCTGGCTGGCGTTGGTCGCAAGCGCCAGGATCACCTGCGGCGCCCCCTTGGCGACCTTGAATTCCTTGCCATCCGCGCCCTTGACGGTGGCCTCGGTGCGCTTCTGAACCGCGTCGAACGGCTGGAAATGGATGACCTGGTAGCCCTTCAGGGCCTGGTCGCTCTTCAGGCCGCCGATGACGGCCAGATCGATGACGTCCTTGTCGTCCGCCCGCGACGCCAGCGCCGCGTTGAGGATCACCTGATCTGCGGGCATGTCGTCCAGGCAGAACGGATCGCCCAGGGTCAGCTTGTTCTGGGTCAGGGTGCCGGTCTTGTCCGAACACAGAACGTCGACGCCGGCGAGTTCCTCGATCGCCGACAGGCGGGTGACGATCGCCTGCTTCTTGGCCAGAAGACGGGCGCCGACCGCCATGGTCACCGACAGCACGGTCGGCATCGCCACCGGGATCGCGGCGACGGTCAACACCAGCGCGAACTGCAAAGTTGTAAGGAGAGGATCGCCCCGATAGAGCGCGAAGCCCACAATTACCGCGACCAGGGCCACGGCGAGGATGATCAGGTAGTTGCCGATCTTCAGCACGGCGCGCTGGAAGTGGCTGACGGTGTGCGCCTCTTGCACCAGCTCGGCTGTCTTGCCGAAATAGGTCCTGTCGCCCGTGGCGTAGACCAGCGCGCCGATTTCGCCCTGGCGAACGATCGATCCGGAGAAGACGGCCTCGCCCGGCTTGCGGGTGGCCGGCAGCGACTCGCCGGTCAGAGCCGATTGGTCGACTTCGATCGGATCGCCCTTGAGCAGACGGGCGTCGGCCGGGACGATGTCGCCCAGGCGCAAACGGATGACATCTCCCGGCACCAGCTCTCGGGCCGGCGGTTCGACCCATTTGCCGCCCCGCTCCACCCTGGCTTTGACCGCCAGTTTGGCCTTCAAGGCGGCGATGGCATTGCCCGCCTGGTGCTCTTCCCAGAAGCCGACCACGGCGTTGGCCACCAGCAGCAGCAGGATGATGCCGAAATCCGGCCAATGCCGGGCGACCGCCGACAGGATCACCGCCACTTCGATCATCCACGGGATCGGACCCCAGAAATAGCCGAGGAACTTCAGAAACTCGTTGGTCTTCTTTTCCTCGAGTTGATTTGGGCCGTATTGGCTTAGCCGCTTTTCCGCCTCGGGCTGGGTCAGCCCATCGGCTGAGGATCCCAGTTTCGCCTCCAGGTCCGCCATCGACATCGACTTGAGGGCTTCGTTCGGATCGGGCTTCGGGCCCGGAGCGCCTGGGAGCTTCGGTGGGGGCGTGTGAGCGTTCATCGTCGTTCGTCCTTCCGGAAGTCTGACGCCCTGGTCGTCCAGCCTGGAGGCTCTAGCCACAGGGTTTCATGGCCTCGCCCGAGTGACGGGCGCGGGCTTCAGTGAGGCGTCGCCGTCGCGGGGACGGGTCCGGTGACGCCGGGCCGTGGCGCCAGGGCCCCCATCATCAGGCTCAACACCATCGAGACCACGATGATCAGCCACATGATCCCCGCCAACCTCCCCTGAGGATTGACCTGCACGCCGGCCGCCCGTCCGCGGGCCGCAGCATCCGTCTCGGCTGCCGGCAGAAGCGCCACCAGACGAGCCGCGGTCGTCGAGCCATCCAGCTCGGTCGTCGGGGCGACGCCAGCGAGCTGCGATGACAGCCGCTTCGCGGCGTCGTCCGGGGGCATCCTGGCCAGCGCGGCGGCTTCCGCCCAAGGATCAAGATCGAGGCGGGCCAGGGCCGAGATCACGCTGAGCGGCATTTCATTGCGCTCTTCGCAGACGGTGGCGAAGAGAAAGTCGTTGAACCTGGCGCTCAGGTTGGAGGTCGAAGACGATTTGGCCGTCCTGGCGAGGAGCCGGGACGGGGCGGCGACGTCCCATCGGTTCATGCCGACGCGACCGGCAGCACCGTCTCCGGCGGCGATGCGTGATCGACGCCATTGGTGTGCGCCGCCTTGCGGGCCTTCTCTTGCAGGTCGAGGAACGGCTTGATGATGTCGATCGGCATCGGGAAGATGATGGTGGAGTTCTGCTCGGCGCCGATTTCGGTGAGCGTCTGCAGATAACGCAGCTGCATCGCGGCCGGGATGCTGGAGAGGATGGTCGCGGCGTTGACCAGGGTCTGCGAGGCCTGGAACTCCGCCTCGGCGTGAATGATCTTGGCGCGGCGGTCGCGCTCAGCCTCGGCCTGCTTGGCGATGGCGCGGACCATGTTTTCGGTCAGCTCGACGGTGCGGATTTCGACATTGCTGACTTTGATGCCCCAGCTCTCGGTCTGGCTGTCGAGGATCGACGCGCACCATCTCCTGGATGAACGGGACCAGCAGCACCAGGCCCGGTCCCTTCACGCTCTGAAATTTGCCCAGGGTGAAGACCACGGCGCGCTCGTACTGGCGCAATATCTTCACCGACGCGA